>Ga0247611_10000532_pt1 | contig 77407 bp, 136 predicted proteins | sample 177DNAGHGhighgp2_FD_192422 | JGI IMG/M metagenome (GOLD analysis project Ga0247611, IMG submission 192422) | Sheep rumen microbial communities from Palmerston North, Manawatu-Wanganui, New Zealand - 1770 DNA GHGhigh gp2 | ecosystem: Host-associated > Mammals > Digestive system > Stomach >... | reverse complement strand
GCTTGTGCTTGCTGGAATTACAGCCGCAATAACAGCAACAGTTATTGCCGTCCAAAAGTATAGGCAGTCTATTCAAGAAGCGGCAGATGCTTCTATGGAGAACGCTCAGAAATCCGCAGAAGAAACATCTAAGGTTGTTGAACTATACAGCGCATATCAAAAAGCAACGGATGGTTCAAAGGAACAAGCGGAAGCATCTAGGCAATTAGCAGTTGCGCTTGGGTATGAAGCGTCAGCAGTTGATTCTCTTGTCGGGAAATATGGGCAGTTAACAGCGGAGAAAATTAAGGCGAACGTAGGCGAGGCTGTTGAGGCTGAAACCCGTACAGCGGAGAATTTGGAAACGCAATATTTATTTGAACGGCAAAAGAAAGCCGCTGTTAAATATGTGCAATCCTATCTGTCAAAGAATCCAGAAGTCTCGAATATTATACATGATGCTTTGTCTGGTGCGGCTGTAGTAAGAGAAGGAATGTGGGAAGCCGCTGATTGGTCTGATGATGGCATTATCAAGTATTATGACGCAATTCACACGGCGATTGAAGAGGTACAACAATCCGCAAGGACTTTAGGGGTAGAGCAGAGAAGAGAGATATATAATTCAAAGGAATATATGAGCCTCTTGTCTGCGGCGGGGTTCTTGAAACCACAAGTAGATGCCGCACGGGAATCAAGGCGAAACAGATGGAAAGCAGAAGAACAAGAAATCCTAAGGGGTGACCAAAAGTGGGGGCTTCTAGATACGCAGGAAGAATTTGATGCGTATCGGAAGAATCTACAAGATACGATTAAAGACCAAGAACTTCTGGCGGCGAAATTAGAAGTTCTGGACGCAATGTTCCCAGAATTTGCAAGCAATGTTGAGGACGCTACTGGAAGCCTTGATGAAAATGCGGATGCGGCAAATAAAGCAAAGAACGCTTTAGAAGCATATAAGAATGCATTAAGTTCTGGCGGTGAAAAGGACGACAATTTCCAAACCATGTCGGATGCTTTCGACAAGATGGTCGAAGCGGGGGACAAGGGGTATTTTGGTTCTAACGCATTTCAAGAGGGGGCAAAGCTTCTTTTTGGTGCGGATTATGTACAAGGCAAATCTGGAGAAGACATTTTAAAACACGCAAAAGAATTGAAAGATGTCTTCAGCGAGAAGAGCATGGGGCGTGGTCTGTTTGACCTCATATCAAACGCTAAAGGTGTTGAAAAAACGGCGGATGGTTGGTATAAAGTTGCGGACGGTCTTGCGGCTGTAAAGAAAAACGCTGACGGCGGTTTTGATTTTGCGATAACTGATGACCCAGAGCAATTGCTCAAGGTTGCGAACGCACTTGAAGTAAGTGCCACTGCAATTCTTTCGATGCAACAGGCAACAGGCGTTTATGACCCAAGCGTTGATGTAGCCGCATTACAAGGACTTATCAATCAGATTGATGACCTAGAGAAGAAGGTAGCCGAAGAAAAGAAGCTAAAATTCTCTACTAATGCCGATGATGTTAAAACCGAAATAGGTGGCATTGTTAGCACGGCAGAAAGTGCGGCGAAGACATATTATTTGAACTTCATCGCCTCTTATGGCGTTGGCGGCGAAGGCGGCGAAGGTGGCGGAGAAGGATATGGAGAAGGGCATTCCGCAACAGGAACGAGTAGTTTTAAGGGCGGTCTTACTTGGGTAAACGATGAAAAAGGCGGGTTTAATCCAGAACTTATCGAGACTGGTGGGAAATCGTTCTTTGTTAATGGCGGTAGACCTGCACTTATTTCTCTGCCAAAAGGTGCTGTTATTCATAATGCTACTGAAACGAGGAAACTTTTTGCTCAAGATTATTTAGAAGTTCCTCACCACTATTATGGAACAGTACCATCTGGGGCAGGGCTTGCTGACCGTAGCAAGAAGATTGCTGGCATTGGTGGTAAAGGCTCTGCTTCTTCTGGAGACTGGTGGGAGAAACTTCAGCAATATATGGAAGACTTGCTCGAAAAGGCGGGGGACGCACTTGACAAGCAACTTGAAGCGATAGATGCGGAATTGTTCTATCTGCAATACGGGAAGGAAGTATCCGAAAAAGCGACCAAGCTTGAAGAAGCAAGGATGGATTTGCTCGAAGCAGAGCAGGAACTTATCAACGCTCAGACAGAGAGAACGGTTCGGTACTTTAATGCGGAGACAGGGCAATGGGAATGGATGGCAGACCAGAAAGACATTCTGAAAGCGCAGGAAGACCTTGCTGAAAAGCAAAAGGATTATCTCCAAGCGCAGTACGACTATCTTGAAGATGTGTGGAGCGAACTGAAGGATGATATTCAGAAAGCGATAGACGGCAAGAAGGATGTAAATATCGAGAAGGTTCTGAAACGGATGATGAAGAGCAAAGCGGGCGGTCTGACAGGCAATGTTGAAGGAGTTATCGGAGACTTGCTTAACCTTATTACCGCTTTGTCGAACGGAACGGCTTTGGATTCTTACGATTCGGGCGGCATTGCGAACGGTCTTGGATATATGTTCAAGGCTACAAAGGCAGACGAGGTCGTGTTGAACGGCAAATTGTCGAATGCAATCCTTTCACCGAAACGGAGTCAGCAGTTTGCGGACTTCACTTCTTCGCTCGAAAGGATGTTCGGGATGTCGGCGATGATGGACAAACCGCAGAGCAGGATGGGGTTCAATACGAGCAATACTGATAGCCATAACATCATAATCAACGGCATGAAAGTCGGTTCGGATATGCTGAATAAACCGTTGTCCGAAGTGCTTTCGGTGCTACCGATTTACTGCAACTAATATAGGAGACACAGACGAAGATATGATTAGTCAACCTACAAACATAATACCGTCCACCCTGTCTGGTACAGGAAGCGGAGTCGTAGATGTTACGAACGGATTGGATGTGAAGTGGCAGTTTTCGGGAAGTCCGATGACTGCTTATAAAATCGATATCGCACAGAACGATGCGCTGAGTACGCTTGTATATTCGACAGGGAAGATTGCGGTGTCTCCTGCGTTCTCGCCTACAGATAACAAGGGGAATGTCCAGACGTTTGAAGCTGATACGATATCTGCGGCAACTCTTGCGAGTGTCGGTATAGTAAACGGATATGAGAACGGATACAAGATTACGATTACGCAATGGGATGGCACGGGAGATGTCTCCTCGTACAGCGCAACGGGAACGGTAAGCGGTGTCACGATTTCAAAGCCGACTTGGTCGGGTGCGATAACGGAAGACGGGTCGTATCATTTCGAGTATGACGGAATGGACTGGATGTACAACGGTTCTTCCGTGTCTCTTTCAACATACGGAATATCTGCAAGCGGAACTCCTGCAAGCGGAGACGCTATCGATGTTTCATACGTTGTAGGCATAGCGACTGCGACAGCAAAAGGGGATATTTACGATGTTGCGGTAGACGAAACGACATGGAAAGCTAAAGTTTCAGCAAACGGTACATATGTGTTTTCTTATGACGGAACGAACTGGAAGCTGTCTGGAAGCAATGTCACGATATCAGAATACGGTATCTCCTTCAGCGGTACTGCGGCGAACGGAGATGTTATTACTGTCGAATATACGGTCGGAGAAACTGCGTTTGTGTCTCCAAAGATAGACGTTTCGGTCGTTGCGGGAATTGAATCCGCAAGTATCGATGTCAACACATGGGAATCTCAAGTATCCGAGACAGGCAAGTATAACATAATCTACGATGGGACGAATTGGCTATACAGCGGAAGTACGATTAACTTAGCTGACTGCGGTATCACGATAACGGGAACTCCTGCAAGCGGGAACACGATTACAGTAGATTATCAAGCGGGTTCGCTTACCTATACAGCAGTCGGTTCGCTTGTTGGGATAACGGCAAATATCCCGACAATAGAGCAGAAATTCCCGTTCAGCGGGAAGTACACGTTCGAGTATCGGGACGCTAATACGGAGACGGACGAACTTGCGGGATGGTATTACAACGGTATGTATGTATCGCTGTCCGATTACGGTATCTCTGTATCAAAGACACCGAGTGCAGGAGACAAGTTCTCTATTACGCTCGTTTCTGGATGTACAAAGCAGTTGTCTTCAAGTGTTTTCATTACACGTTCGACACCTACGGTTGCGATAACTCCGATTGCAAATCCGTATACGACAAGAAGCATCGACATAACTGCGACATATCAACAGGCACAGGGCGATACGCTTGCTTGGGTAGAATGGTTCTTACGGAACGAAGCAGATACAGACAATATGCTCGTAGATACGGGCTTTCTGTATACGAATCTTCTCAGCCTGTCCTACGATGGGCTTCTGGATGGTAATACATATTCGGTACGGTTGGTTGTACAGACGGAGAACGGAGTACAGGCAGATACTGGTTGGGTATCGTTTGCGGTATCGTATCCGACAGCAGACTCCGAAGGTCTTGTTACCGTGTGCAGACAGCTGAATGCTCCTTATGTACAGATATCTTGGATTAACAGGACTGTTCTGGAAGGATGGATTAACGAGGGATACACCGAAACCTACGGAGACGGGATACTTCGTCTTCCTGCGGGAGCGATTGCGACTTGGGACAGCACAAGCGATGTACCACTCTCTTTCGCAAAGCCTTGGTCTTTTGCATGGAGAGGGCAGAGAACGGATATAACGGGCGGTCTGGATGTTTGGGAACTTCAGACGGAAGGTGAGTCGGTTGTTCTGAATGTTACTCCGACAGGAGCAACGCTGAAACAGGGTGATACGGTTCTATATACACGGTCGTTCACGCTGAAAGCAAACGACTGGCTCGTATGTGCGTTGACACCGACACACTTTTATCTCAAACAAGTCACCTATACAGGCGGTTTATTCCCCGCTACGGATTTGTATCCAGATACTACGCTGTATCCTACACCGATATCTCAAGTTATCAATGTATGGGATGCGGAAGTGTCTTATACGCAGGACAACGTATCGGCTATTAAGCTGAACGGACAGCAGAACTGCGACTATATCTGGTTGTACAGCGGTACGCTTACCGAGACTACAATCGATAACTTGATGGGCGGCAGTTGGTATGAGCCGATGTACGATGCACAGACTTTCTTGATTGCTACGTTCAACGACAGGAATCTTGTTGCCGATGTAAATGGCGGTAACGGAGACAGCCTGTACGGTGCTTCGATATACAGACAGGCATCAAATGAAAAGATTCTCCGACATATTGCGGACTTATCTCAAGACTTCCTTGTGTTCAGAGACTACGGAGTAAAGAGCAGAACGACCTATGTCTATTATGTCTTCCTGCGTGGTCAAGAAACATATGTTGCCGCCCCATATGTGTCGAATCCTGTAACTCCGCAGTTCGGAACGTATACACTTATGGAGTGCGAATTGCAGGATGATGGCTTCTATCATGTACTGCAAAGCTTTATTGTTGCAGGAAACGTAGATGCGGGAAGCATCAGCAACAACAGCAATGTGAGCGTGTTGCAGAACTTTACGAGGTATCCGATTGTACAGCCGTCTTCTCTCAATTACAAATCTGGTACGTTGACAGCGTTGATAGGAGATTGCTCGAACAATTCCTATTCAGACACATGGGAACTTGCGGATAAAATCATGGCATTGTCTACAAGTACGAACCCGAAATTCCTGCGTGATGCAAAGGGTGCGCTGTGGCAGATAGATGTGAACGGGTCTATCTCAATGACGGTAAATGATAGAAGCGCAGTTATTCCGATTCAGATGTCGTTCCCGTGGGTAGAGGTTGCGGATGCGAAACAGGCTTCTATAATCCTGCTCCCGTCCGATGATTTGTGGGAGAAAGATAATCTGTATCTGACCTCTGTCGATGTGGATATCGATGACGGATGCCTGTATTGGAGTGTGCCAGACGGATACGAAGGGTCTTCGTTGGTACTCAGCACGGAAGGGAATCTGCTTGAGATTGGAACAGGATTCCTGCAAGTATTGGATGCGACCATTACGAATGATGGATACTTAACTGTAGTAGTTTAAGGAAAGGACAAGGATAAGAGGATATGGTAGACACCAATGTAAAGAAAGGCGATAAGTTGATTCTGTGGAGCGGTCGTGAGTTCACGATTTCCAAGTTCAACGGCAAGTTTTTTGAGACTGTAGAGGGGCAGATGTTTGCTCCGTATCATCCGAATATCAAGGAGATTCAGAAGGTCAAGAAGCAGAGCAAGAAGAAGAAAGAGGTTGCAGAGGAGAATTAATCCGTCATGCCGAAAACCGATTGGGAACTGTATTTACAGACATTAAAAACGAATTTTCGTAAACGGACACGGCTAGAGTTTCTTCAGCCCGACAATACTGTTGCGTTCGTAATAGACGATAATTCCATATCGCAAAGGGATAAGACCTTTATTCAGAACGGTGGGAGTCTGTCTGTGAATTTGCAGAACGGTATGCGAAGAACGGCTTCTATTCAGCTTGCAAATGTCAACGATTTGTTCTCGTACAACGTGAACAACGTGTGGATAGGCACAAAAGTTCGTTTGCTGATGGGGGTACAGTTGCCAAACGGATTGCCGTATCTGCTTCCTCAAGGGGTGTTTTATATCAAAGACCCGCAGGAATCTCTGCGACCGAATGAGAACACGACTACGCTGTCTCTTGTCGATAAATGGGCAGTTCTGGACGGGACATTAGGCGGTCAGTTTGAAGGGACATACGAATGTCCTGTTAATTCCAATATCTTTGAAGCGATGAGCGGGATATTGCAGATAGACAGCGGTAACGGAATCCCGATAGATACGACACCGCCTGTGTTTACGGACTATTACAACGACAAGATTCAGAAGCTTCCAGACGGTTCGTTTGCTTCGCTTGTCCGTTCTCCTTACACGGCACGATTTGACTCAGAAGGAGACACATACGCAGACGTTTTGTTAGGATTAAACGAGATGATTGCGGGATGGATAGGATACGATGCATACGGAGCGTTGAGAGTTGATGCTTCGCAGGACGATATCCTAGATACAGATAAGCCGTTGCAATGGGAGTTCTCGACAAGCGAACAGCAGTTCTTGGGAGCAACCTATACGATTCTCGCAAGCGAGGTTAAGAACGATATTATCCGTGTAGGACAGGCTTTGAACGATGGATATGCTGTTGTCGGGGGAAGAGCGCAGAACTTTGACCCACGTTCGGATACAAATATCAATATCATCGGGCTGAAGACGGACAGGCAGAGTAAGGCAGGATACTATACGAACCAAGTTTGCATGGACTTGGCAGAGTTTGAACTCAAGAGGAATACGGTATTGAAGAAATCAATTTCGATATCTTCTCAGCAGATGTTCCACCTTACGGAAAACAGCCTTGTTCTTATCCGAAGACCAGATAAACAAGGGAATCCATACGAAAAGCACCTTATCAACGGCTTTACGATACCGATAGGTCAGACGGGAGAGATGACGATATCTGCGACATCGATATCCGACTTCCCGATTGCGACCGTTACTTCATTGTCAGACTCGTTAAAGAGCATGGCAAACGCTTAATATAAGGAAAGGTAAACAGATATATGGCATATGTAAATCCACAATGGAATAACGACTCCGTCCCGCCGATAGATGCCGATAACCTTAACGATTTGTCGAACGCTGTCGAACTTATGGCTGTCGAAAATGGTGGTACGGGTGCTACCACGCTTACACAAGGCGGTCTTCTTGAAGGACAAGGGACGAATCCTGTACAGGCTTTGACGGGAACGGGAGCGGTGTTTGCGACAGAGTCTGGGAATCCGCAGTTCGGCACACTCCCTATTAGTTGCGGCGGTACAGGAGCAACAACACAGGAAGCGGCAAGGGCGGCACTTGGTCTTACAAACTCAAGATTTGTTATTCAGACATCACAGCCTACCGATACGACTATGCTGTGGATAAATCCAGAAGACAGTACGCTGTCCTATTACTACGAGGGAGAATGGCATAAGATTTGCGGAGTCTTTGCATAAGGAGACGAACGTGATATGGCATTAACAGTTGGGAACAGATATCTTGCGGAAGAGTTCATTGCTCTCAAAGCAAGGGTAAAAGCGGAAATGCTCCGCAGGAAGTACAAGGGAACGCTTGTATCCTACGGTTCTTCTGCATACGACTACGAAGTACAGCCTACAGAAGGTGGCGCGGTCTTGCCAGAACACGTTAATAAGATTGCAATACCGCTCAATGCAATAAATGACACGGGTATATCCGAAGTGGCTTCTGGCGATGTTATTAAGGCTATAGATGCACTCGGCACGTTCCTTACAACAGCGGAAGGATATAAGGTTACAAGCAGTACGACAGACTGCAAATCGTCTTGTTCGGGGCTGTGCGTAACTGGATGCGGGTCTGGATGCAAGGGATGTTCTGGAAGCTGTACTGGAAGCTGTACTGGATGTTCTGGATGCGGCAATGCTTGCTCAAGCGGGTGCGGCGGCGTATGCTCGTTTGATTGTATAAGTGCGTGTGACACGACTTGCCAAGGCTCTTGCAAAACAAACTGTATTAAAACTTGTTATACAGGATGTTTGCAAGGGTGCAAGGGGAGTTGCAAGGGAACTTGTAGCACAGATTGCACAAGCACTTGCGGCGTACAGGCAAGATAAAACTACGGGAGAGGAAAGAAAACCATTATGGCAATTAAATTGGAGATTAAAGCGGGAATCGTAGATATCGATGAGCAGGACAGTCTGCTTGTAGAGAGGAAGTTTTACGAACAACAGGCGGGAAGAGATAACATTGCGTTTCTTATGAAGGATAAGGACGTAAACTGGGATATTCTTCAGCATTATATCGATGTTGTCGAGACGAGATGGGTAGAACTGGAGATGCTCAAGGACGAGATGGACAAGAAATACTGCCCAGAAAGCATAAGAAACAAGCCGCATGGGTATGAGTTCCTGTTCGATACGAAGCAGATGAAGTTCGTTCTTGGAGAGTGAAGATATCGTGCGTCAATACAACGAAATGGTATCGGAATTGCATCCAGAGAATCCTCTTGGTATAGCACAGACGAGAAATGTCACGTTTGTCGTGACGGATTCGTGCAATCTGCAATGCAAATACTGCTACGAAACGCATAAAGGGAAGCGTTTTATGTCTCTGGATACGGCAAAACGCATCGTAGACTATCTGTTCGAGATGTATGACGAGGATGACCCGAATGGTTTCATTAACAAGAACACAACGGCTCTTGTTTTGGAGTTCATCGGTGGAGAACCGTTGCTTGCGGCAGATTTAATCTACGATACTTGCGATTATTTCTGGAGAAAGGCGATAGAACGGAAGCATATCTGGGCAGAATACTTCAGAATCTCTATTACGAGTAACGGAGTGTGCTATTTTGACCCGTCTGTGCAGAGATTTTTGGAGAGATTTGGGAGCAGATTATCGTTCTCTGTTACGGTGGACGGAGATAAGGAGATGCACGATTCCTGCCGTGTTCATGCGGATGGTAGCGGTAGTTGGGAAGAAGCAAACAAGGCTCTTCTCGATTATACGGAGAGATTTGACCGCTATTTAGGCACAAAAGTCACGATTTCCCCAGAGAATCTGCCGCATTTTCATAAGACAGTACAGTATTTTGCGGAGCGTGGGTACACAGAAATCAACGCAAATCCTATTTATGAGCATGAATGGACAGTAGAGGAAGCGAAAGAGTATTATCGTCAGCTGAAGCAGATTGCCGACTATATGCTTGACGATGACAAGCATATTTACGAGACAAATATCTTCCAAGAGTTCTCTTTTCGCCCGCAATCAGAGCATGAACTTAGCACATATTGCGGTGGTTCGGGGCAGATGCTGTCCTTTGATGTAGACGGCAAAGCGTATCCTTGTATCCGATATATGGAGATGTCGCTGAACGGAGAGCAAAAGCCTGTTGTGATAGGGGACTGCTTCAACGGCATATACAAGGAGCATGAGCATCAGCGTCTTCGTGATGAGATGGCAAGCATAGACAGGAGAACAATGTCGGATGATGAGTGCTTCTACTGCTCGATAGGTACTGGATGTGGGTGTTGTACGGCATGGTGTTACCAGAAGTATGGCACGATGAACAAACGGGACAAGAACATTTGTTGGATGCACAGGGCGAGAAGCCTTGCAAACGTCTATTACTGGAATAAATTGTACAGAATGACGGGAGAGGAGAAGAGATTTAAGATGTTTCTCCCGATGGAACAGGCATTACAGATTGTAGACATAAAGGAATATGAAGAATTGCAGAGATTATCCCTTTAATTTTATGCTATAATATAAGACAATTAGGGATATTAGCATGACGGGATACTGCGGAAAGGATTATAGAACATGGCAGTCACAATAGGACACGCTGTTATGGACGAAAACGGTGGCATCGGAGTTGACGGTGCTATTGCGGGTGACCAGACAGGCAAAGAAATAGCGACAAGGAAGTTCTATGTCCGTACAAACGGGTGGCATACCGTACTTCGTTGCAAGGATAAGAGTATGGCAGAGAGGGCGGCACGATATATGCGCTTGATTTGCGACAATCGCAACTACGGATACAGCCAACCTAATCGTTGGACAGGGTACAAATCCATAGAATCCTATATTCGAGCAGGAAGTACTGCTGAAATGGCTATCTCCAAGGGGAAAGGTGATTTCGATTGTTCTTCTCTCGTTGTTTCGTGCTATATCTTTGCGGGTCTGAACCATGCTCCGAGCGGTTATACGGGGAGCATTGTCAAATCGTTCATGCAGACGGGTAAATTCGAGAAATTTACGGACTCAAAGCATACAAATTCCGACAATTATGCACAAGTTGGCGATGTGTATGTCGGGAACGGGCATACGATGATGGTTCTGACGAATGGAAGTGAAGAGCCGATTACGGTCAAGCCACCGTATGTGCTTGTTAAGGGTGGTTCTGTCATTATTCGGACGGGAGCGGGTACGATTTATCCTAAAATCGGCATTACAGCGCACAGAGGGGATAAATTACCCTATCTTGAGACGGATGAGGACACGGGATGGTACTGGATAGAGACACCGAGGGGCAGAGGATGCATAACAGGGAAGCCACAGTACACGGAACTGGTGAAGTAAATGCGGAATCAGCAGAAAAACAGCCGAGATACAGCAAGAAGATAGTTGTACTCGTTATCGTGCTGAATATCGTGTTCGCACTTGCTGTTTTGTTCTTGAGTTACTACGGGGATGAGGTTTCCGACACGCTTATACAGAAATGGTTCGATTTTACGAGCGTAGAATTGCTGTCTATGGCGGCGATTAAGAGCGTGGAAACGGTAAAGAAGGGTGTCGTAGAGGTTGCATCGCATAAGTACGATGAGTTAGCCAAGAACGACATACCAGATGAGAGCGATAAGGGATAAATCAAGAATATATAGAGGGGAATATTAAGAAATGGCAACAACTGTCAATTTAGGCAAGGTAATGATGACACCGAAAGGGGTATATTCCCCTTCTACGTCTTATTCTAGGCTTGATGTCGTAACTTACGGTGGCTCTGCGTTCATTGCCTTGCAACCCGTACAGGGTGTTACCCCTGTTGCGGGAGAATTTTGGGGATTGCTTGTCTCTAAGGGAGATAAGGGAGATAAAGGAGACACGGGAAGCACAGGAAGCCCACCGACCATTACTTCTCAAGAAATTGAGTACCAAGTGGGGACAAGTGGGACAAACGTACCGACTGGAGCATGGTCTTCTTCTGTTCCGACTGTTCCGCAAGGCAGTTATTTGTGGGTTAGAACGACAATTACTTTCCAGAACAGCAGTCCGATTCAGATTTATACGGTTTCCAGATTCGGAACAGACGGTACGGGAACAGCGAGTGATACAGCGGCTTTACCGTTGGCTTCTACAGCTAGTGCGGGTACTGCAAGCAATCTTTCAAGGGCAGACCACGTTCATCCGTATCCGACTCCTGCGAATATCGGGGCTGTTCCTGTTACAAGAACGGTAGACGGGGAAGCATTGGATGATAACATCACTACCGTATTGAAGTTTACGTCTCCCACGATTCCTTCTCCGACAAACAACCCGAATACGGCAGTAGACCCGAATAGCGATTATCCTTATCGGTACGCTATCTCTTGTTCGGGAGTGACATCGTCTATGTTTGCAGAAGTCGTGTACGATGTCGTATCCGCAACGTCTGGTGTGTTCAGCCCTGTGTGCGATTGCGGTTCAGATAACGTATATATCTGGGCAAAAGACAATACCACGACACCGAATATCGTTTCTATCCTTGTACATAAGTAAGGAGAGCAACAGATGCTAGGGAAGACGAACGGAATGAATCCAGTAAATACGGGGCTGTCTTCTGGGGATGTTGTCTGTTGGTATTGGGGCAGAAGAGCCGCAGGAGCGGACGGAATCCCCGCAACAAACGCAAGCTATGCGTATAGCCACGACTATTTCTCTTACAGCGGTGGTGTTTTTACCGTTTTAAAAGACTTTACTGGCAACGTGAGGATTGTCGGAAGCGGAACGAGAAATGGTTCGTCTGGAGGTAGCGGCAATTTCCCGCTTACATATACGTTTCTAGTGAGAACGACTACTGTAAGTTCTGGGACAATCACATATACGGGGAATGGAACACCAGATGCGTTTTCATATTCTTTTAAGGCAGGAGACACGGTTCGGATTACTGCGGCGCATACTGTGAACACTTATCTGGTCGATGCGGGATTCATGATTACGATGAGGTCAACATGATAGGAATTACGAATGTATCAGCATATGGCGCAGGAGCAGATATGACGGATGCTCCGATTGCCGTGTATATGGGGCATGGTTCTACGGCTAATGCATGGATAACGCCAGACAACTATTTGCGTGTTGTCTATAACAATGATTATTTTTCATATGCAGACGGAGTTTTTACTGCGTTACAGGGGTGTAACGTGGTTATAGACCCGTTTATGAACCAGATGTATAACCAGAATACTGGGTCATCGAATACTGGAACGTGCGAGGTGCGTGTGAACGGAACTACTGTAGGAACTTGGACGAGGTCAGCACCAACAAGTACAAATACATTTGCGTCTGTTACGGTTTCATTAAGCGCAGGAGACACAGTCCAGTATAGATGCCACGGAAGCACTTCTGGGTATATAACTGGCGGCATGGGAATTAGATTGGCTTCATAACATAAGAAAGGAATGGATAGAAATGGAAGGATTTTTTACTTGGGAATACCTTGCGACTAACGCAGGAGCGACACTTCTCGTAACGATGGTGACTCAGTTTGTAAAACAGATTGAGTGGGAGTGGTTCAAAAAGATTCCTGTTCAAGTAATTGCCTATGTTGTGGCACTTGTCGGGATTATCCTTGGTACACACTTCACGGTAGGTCTGACGGCAGAGTCTGTATGCATCGCTTTCGTTAATGCAATCGTTGTTACGGTAGCGGCGAACGGAACATACGACAATATCGTTCAGCTTCTTCAGAAGAAAGAACCGACAGCCAAGAAATAAGGTGCAATGAACACTAACGCAGAAGCAGTAAAGATAGCGAAGAACTTAACCCCTATTATCGAGTCCGTTACGAAGCGGATGACAGACAACTGTATGCGGTCGAAACTGTATATGGTATCGTCTGCCCCGTCTGACGGAAAGATAGGGGTTAAGGACGCTTTTGATGACTATGAAATGCGTATTCCATACGCATCATCGCTATCCGATGCATCTGTCGGAGATGCCGTATGGTGCATATGGATGGGAAGCAACCAGTCCACGATGGTAGCTATGTGGAAGGGAGATATCGTCTCTTCTACGGGCGGCGGCGGTGAATACGAGCATTATATGGGGTCTTACAGCGCAACACCAAGAACATATGAACAGACAATGGAAACGCAGAACCTTGTTATGGACGATGACGTAACTGTATTGTCTATACCTCTGACGGAAGTCAGCAATATTAAGGGCGGGGAAACCGCAACTATAGGATAAGGGAGATAACTGATAGATATGGCTATCAATAAGGTTATATTCGGCAATCAGACGCTTATTGACCTAACAGGCGATGACGTAACAGCGTCCGATGTATTAGAAGGGAAGATATTTCATCTTCCAAGCGGTGCAACAAGCACAGGAACGTGTACTTACGATGCGGATACTTCCGATGCGACAGCTACAGCGGCTGAAATCCTTGCAGGAAAGACAGCGTATAAGAATGGTGTTGAACTGACTGGCACAATGCCGAATCGTGGTTCGGTATCGGGTACGATTTCAACAGTTGCGGGGACATACACGATTCAGAACGGATACCATGACGGTACTGGGACGGTTAGTATCGATTCTACGGAACAGGCAAAGATAATTGCGGGGAATATTAGGAACGGCGTTCCGATTCTTGGTGTAATAGGAACATATACTGGTTCTGGTGACCAAAAGGCAACGGCAAAAACTGTAACTCCATACACAACGGCAAAGACATATTTACCGTCTGGTGATGGCGATTACGATTACTATACGCAAGTAACTGTTAACGCAATTGCGTACACGGAAACAGATAATGCGGCGGGTGGTAAGACTGTAACAATCGGTACTGTTGCTCCGTCATAAGGAGAACGCATATATGGCTGTCAATAAAGTAGTATACGGCAACGATACAATTATAGATTTAACTGGAGATACTGCTACAGCAGAAGACGTTGTGTCTGGAAAGTCTTTTCATTTAGCGTCTGGAGTACAAGCAACAGGAACTGCAACGTATGCTAATTCTCCAGTTGCTAACGGGAACGCAACGATGTCAAACGGGGTTCTTTATGGTGCAGTTGATAGCACAAGTACTTCTACTGTATTCACGGCAACTATTGATGGATTAGATTCCTATTATGATGGCGTGTGTGTCGTTTTAAAGAACGGTGTTGTAACATCGGCGGCGGGATTCACTATCAATATTAATGGACTTGGTGCGAAGCCTGTTTATAACAATCTGGCGGCGGCAACAGCAGAATCTACAATATTTAACATCAACTATACAATGATGTTTATTTATGACTCGACAAGAGTTTCGGGTGGTTGTTGGGTTTGTTACAAAGGATTTGATTCTACAGACACAATCTATTTGCGCCCGTTTTATTATGGGCTTACAGCCGCCGATACTGGATATAGGTACAGATTGTGGTTTACATCTCTTGACGGCGAAAGCTTAGTACCCGCAAACACATCTACAGCTACTAACGCAACGGCGGCTAGGACACCAAACACAAGAACGATTGACCCGTTTGGTGCGATTTTATATTGCACCGCTAATGGGACACAGACGGCGGGGAGCAATATTGCTAATGGGGTTCTTTATCAACAATATGCGTTGCTGTTGGGTTATTCATTTAATACAACTGGTTCTGCTTTAACGCTAAACTATCCTGCGCCAGTATACCTGCAATGCACTCCGCAAACTGGCGGCGGGGTAAAAATGGATGGGTATACGCAATCATTGCCAAGTAGTGAAGACGGGAAAGTCTATATCTTCTTAGGCATGGCATATAACGCTACAAATATAAATTTAACCGTTGAGCATCCAATATATTACTATTCAAATGGAGAGATAAGGATATGGACAAATGCCGAAACAGCATCCAGTTCTTCAAGCAGTAATTTGTACTTTGCAAGTGTTGCGTGTTCAGCAACGACAGGAGACTTTGCTACTGTCACGGATGCAAGCATTACGGCAGACCATGTTGTCGCAAACTGTGTGTTTGCGAATCCGTCAGCTATTACTTCACAGATTAACTGGACAACATCGAGCGGTTCTCTTGTTCTAAACGGAACGTGTTCGTCAGCGACAACAGCGAATGTTTTGCTAATAAAGAAAGATAATTAATAGGGGAGAGAGATGATATGTTTTTTCTTGTGCAAGTTCAAAGGTCAACAGATGGGGTATACACGAAAGGAGTCGTTGTACACGAAACGCTTGAAGCCGCTCGTCAAGGCTTCCACGCATACCTTGGAGCATATGGATACGGTCATGTGCCAACGATTGATTATGTGCAATGCATGGTTATAGATGCGAATGGAATGGTTCGTGACAGCGCAGTAGATAACAGGATAGTAATTCCAGAAGACGAACCGCAGGAGCAATAATGTATGGCAACTGGATTTATTCCGCTAGGTGGCTTGAATTTTGAAGGGTTGATTTGCTATTACGGGAGAGAATCCACTACGTCATCTGCGACATGGAACAATACGGTTTACGGATATGCCCATGATTACTTATCCTATTCGTCTGGCACGTTTACTGTACTGAAAGACTTCTCTGCCGATATTGTTGTATACGGAAAGGGAAGCTATAGACAGGGTTCTGGCGGTTCTGGTCGAAGCGTAGATTATTCTTTTAAGAAGACATCGTCTGGCACAACAACAACGATAGTAAGCGGGACAGTTACAGCAACTGGTAGCGGAACATCGTCTGCGACTGCGAGTTTTAAGGCAGGAGATACGTTCGTAATGACGGTAACGATTGACGGTAGCGGAACGTGCGGAACACAATGCGGTTTCTTTATGACCGCAACAGCTTAAAGATATGACAGGAATTATTAACGTACCACAGGCTTCTTTAACAGATTTAACAGGGTTGCCAGTTCTTGCATTCTACGGTCAAATGAGCGGAAGCACATACACGATACCGTCAACGAATGTTAAAGAAAGCTTCAACCCAGAATACTTTTCGTATGATTCGACATCTAGGCAGTTCTACTGCAAGAAGTCATTTACTGGGAATATCTATGTGTTGGCAACCAGTAATATGAACACAGCGGGAAGCGGTAACTACATTACCTATTGCAGATGGAGATTGTATGTGAACGATTCGCAGTATCAGAATACTGGTTCTACAAACTCGGTCGGCAGATACAACACCTACAATAATGTTTCATTTGTGGCGGGTGGAGCAACATATATACAAGGATATTGTTACGGCAACAGCAGAAGCGGTCGAGGAGACTTCCTCTATCTTGTGACACTATGAGCGTTTTCTTGAGCGATGACGGCGAACCCGTTATAATCATTACGAAGAAACAAGTATGCCAACAGTAAGTCCCGTTATCTATATGACATCCTAGGACGTATAGACAGGCAATTGGCAGTTATTATACAGCCACGTGCTGATATAATCTTAGGAGACGTTATGTTTTTGCATAGCGTCTCTTGTTTTATTTGACGGCTATTTGACTACACGTTTCCGTACAAAAGAAAAACACGGGGTGAACATCTTCTTGACCAGTGCATATTCTCCTTATTAAGATTTCTCATGCGTTTTAACTGCTTAGACCTATAACTTTACGCATGAATATATTAAATAGCTTAGAAATCTTTATTAAGCCCAGTTTACTTGACTGTTATTTGCCTGTCATTTGCCGTGCGGAAGAAGCCGCACACTCTCGCTCGAACTCTTCACGCTGTTTCTGTGTGAATACGGTGAACTGGGCGTGTTTATACAGACGGAAGAATGTATTGACAAGGAACATTGCAATGAAGCCGATTGCCCACCAGATATTGTTCTTGAAAATGTACATAGCAAGGCAAAACATACCCGCCCACGTTGAAAGATGCTCTGCAAGAAACTGTTTCATATATTTATACTCCTTTTTTTCATGTTTCAGTTCTTAACTTCTACGTTCAGCATGGTTTCTCTGCGGTGACAGGGAAGACCGTCTGCGAATGCCGACAATGCATCCAGTTCTATCTTGAATCCAAAGCACAGCCACGCAAAAGATACTGCAAAGGATGGGATGTATTCGTACCAATCCCATTCGGCTTGATTATAGGTAATTATTCCGATTGTCGGAACAATAAGGAACTGATGCTCAAACTTTTTCCAAGCAAACTTGACTTTGTATTTCCCTTTCGCCATCTCTATCTCCTTTGTGTTGCGTTCTATCCGTGTTCCCTTCAGCCTACAGTATCCCCAGTTCGTCTTTGCGACACAGGGTTCTTCTTTACTGCACATCGCCATCTGATTTTCTCCTGTTCCATGCTGTTATAGCGGATTTCTTACTGTGATATATGTTACCCTGTTCTATCTTGCACTTCTTGCATTTGATAAAACATTCATTAGCAAGAAGCGGTATGAGTTCTGGTTTCCCACCGCAGAAAGGACAAGGCTTCATTTCTTCTCTATACATCTTGATTCCCCTCTCCCCAATCCAATCTTTGTCCGCATTTACAACAATAGTTAAACTTAGAATTGCTACCATCCATACAGATTGGGCAGAACCCAAGATACAGGTCGGCATATTTCTTCGTTTCCACAGGTTTCTTTGGGACATTTCTCTCCAATGCGGAGATAGCCATCTCTGTAGCCATCAACCATTTCCCTTCATGCTCCCGCAGAACGTCAATTGCTTCATTCGTCTGCATCGCTCATATTTCCTTTCTTCTCTTAGAGAAACAAAAGCACAGACCGAAGATATTGAACTGCATCCAAGCTTCAGCATACCGTTTCCCATCTTCATAATATGTTGTCAGATAATGATGTATCATTCAGAGCCTCCTTTCTTGTTCCACGGCATTGGCAACGCCATCCAAGCAATCACATCCGTCCATAAGTGTAAGGTTTGTGCGAGTTTGCACAAGTTCTTCGTGCAAGTTTGCACAAAGTTGCACAAGTTCTTCGATTGCATCGGCGGCATCTCTGCCAACCTTGTCTCCGCATTTTGTATAATCGGTGTAGCAATCATGTTCCTCGATATACTCTTTATACGGACACGAATCGCAGTCGCAAAACTGGGCTTCATCGCTTCCATCACCACAGCATTCACGCAATGCCCATACAATCTTTTCGTATTTATCCATCATTCGCTTCTCCATATATATGTTCTCCTATTTCATAAATCTGCTTTATCTTATCATCGTCAAAGTAAGTAAGCGCATTATACATTTCGACCTTTTCATCAATCGTGTTGCAACCATTAATTCCACATCGCAGAACTGGTTTACGTTTATCATTCCCGAAATACTGTGCTAAAAACAACAGCAAATCGTCTATATCTATTGCCGAAAACAGCTCTTTATTATAGTTTTTCGTTACAACCAAGTATTTCATCGTTCGCTCTCCTGTTCCATGCTTCGATTGCTTGCTCGACATATGGCTTAAACATAGATGTCTGCTTTGAACCTTCTTGTGATGTTCCATCTCCGCAGTTCCCCCATTTGCTTATATACGGATTGGGATTGATTAACCAATCTGTTATAATTGGTTTTCCTCTTGAATGACACCTGTTACATATGACTTGTATTCGATATTTAATTTTCTTATCGCCAAAACCGTTTCGACCATAAAACTTATAGTCTTTGAAACTGACCTTCCCAACTCCACCGCAAAATGGGCAAGGTTTTAGTTCACTCATATTAATCGCTCCCCCTATCACCTAAGAAACAGAAGCCGTTTGAATCCGTCTTGCATCCGTTACCCCATCTGTTACAAATTTCGTGTGCCACGATAAGCGGTATACCTCTTACGTTCTCAAAGTGGTCAAGGTCAAAGTGTTTGCAATCCTCGCACCTTACCACGGCAGATGGAATATTAGACAGCCGTTTTATGACTCTTAATAATTCAGCATCCGTTACCTCTTCCGCTAAAATGCCGATAATATCTGAAGCCTTGTATAGCTTTTCCCTCATTCGCTTCACCTCTCATATCGCTCTGGCAATTTGGGCAGTATTGCGGTGGTTTTTCTGTGCGTTCTGTTCTTACATTCCACCCACAATGCAGACATTTGTAGATGTGCTTTTCAACCATTCTTGTATGTCTACCTGTTCCGACTTTAATCTTGGTATATCCGTCATACATCCATGCACTTTTCATCTGAAACCTCCTGTTTCAGCCAGTCGAGTATAGCTTCTTTAGTGTCATATCCGTAAAGGTTCGTATGACAATCGTGCTTGTTAATCCACTCTGCCAATTCCTCGTCGCTCATAGCCCGTATGCGGTCAGCGTTGGTCGGCTGTTTTATAATCACATTCTCGGTTTTGTTTGTTGTTGACGACAAATCCCACAGCTCCTCTTGATAGTAGTGTTTATTGATGCACACCGTTGTTTTGCAATAGCCAAAGATGTTTCTGTTGGAGCAATCGTAGTGTAAGCAAGGACTACCGCACATTGTTCTCATCATTCGTCCTCCTCTGCTTTCCCCTCGTAGCCGACTATCCATCGCATACCAGCACAAGGAAAAAGCACAACTTTAACTTTGCAACCAAAAAGCGTTATCATTGCGCTGTCTTTTTGGAGAACAAACTGTTCCGAGACAAGCCGATTGAACAAATCTTTTGTCATCCAGATTGTTAGGTCTCTTACGCCAAACATACTGTTCCCGACATCTGCGACATCTCTTGCAATACGGGCAAAGATTTCATTGTCTTTCATGTCTCGCCCTCCTCCGCTTCTATAATTGTGGGAGCGGTACGAAACCAACTGACAATAGCCCGTTCACTTGGAGTCAGATAGTCGAGACTTCGTATGCCTAGCTTATGCGAAAGTTCGTCTAACACTTTATCCACATCAATCAACTTCCCATGCGATGGGACGATGATGAGAGGGCAGAATCGATTGCGCTTCGTGCTTGTTATTACCTTGTGTGTTAGTACACACGCATAACTGTTTCTTGTCTGCTTAAAATTATTCCCAAACAAAGTGGTGTAATCTTGCATCGCAAGCGGACAATCATAACAACTCTTCGGCATATTCATACCCTTAATTAATATGCTCATGTATGTTCCTTCTCCTTAATCATTTAACGCTTCTCCATAAAAAGCGTCTTTATTAGCTACTTCCTGCATTTCTTCATTGCAGTTTTCACACCTCACAAGCGGTTGCAACGGGCAATCCTTTGACCCATCACAAATGCTCGTCACATACAACAACGGACATTCGTGGCAACTCTTCGGCATCTCCATTCCCTTAATCAGAATGCTCATCGTCTGCTCTCTCTTTCTTCTTCCGTACAAATTCCTAACGGGCAGTCACGATAGAAATGGTCTTTTGCATCGCCCTCTTCGCTCGCCCCCAGATTGCATTTATGCTTCTTCCAGTTATAATGGATACAATCTCCGCAACAATAAACCCTTACATATTCACGCATCTTCTTCACCTCGTCCTTCTCCAAATCTCATCAGCTTGTTCTTTCCCATGCTTTTTACAATCTCTTTTGTAGCTAATCCATTGACCTATCGGAAGGAGCAGGAAAGCCCCTGCCCATCCGATGACCCAAAACGCTAATGCTATCACTCCTCTTCCCCTTTCCACGGCTTCGGTTTTTCAAACGGCATCCATGCAACGATATCTTCCCAATCTCCGTTGCTTTCGAGATAAAGACCGCCATCATCCCATTGGCAAGTATCCTGCCATACGTTCCCGCATTTGGAGCATACCCACACTTCCTGCCCGCCTTCTGGCATGGGACAATCGAACGTGACGGAATCTTCTTCATCGAATAATGCTCTTCCCAATATTGCTTTTCTTCTTTATCCATCGGTCGGAACTTAACGGGTATCCATTTGGGTTCTTTACCAAACGCTTCCAACGCTTCCAACGCCTTTCCCAACGCAAAATACGCATCGCTTATAGGGCATCCGTGTTGGTCACGCATCATCATTTGCATCGGCTTTAGTATCTGTATAGCTTGTTCATTATTCATGTTCATCGCATCTTCCTGCGTCATGCAATCACTCATTGAATTCATCCCTCACATTCTTGATGCTGAACACCACAAACTTCGGTTCGATTCCCCATCCGTTCAAGACATAGGTAATGCGATATGTTTCTTTCATAAGCGGATGAGAAACAGACTCATGATAATACTTATCGATTACGTCAAACTGAACGAGGTCATCTTTCTGATAACCTCTGTCGTTCTCACGAACTTCAAATGTTTTATCTCCGTACAGAACAGCGTCTGCGAACTCTTCTCTGAGTTTAATCTTGTGCAACTTCGCTGTGTTCATATATCCATATCTCCTTATCTCTCTTAACGATTCCAAGTTTGTACAATTTGCGACACGCTATCTCGGAGAATGCTCCTGCATTGTCCTCGAAGTATTCATCGAAGATTTCATCGGCTACCCATATAACGAAGTCACGGAGTTCTTTACGCTCTTTTAGAAGTTCTTCCACATTGTCTTGTACCTGTACGGTGCAATCAAATGTCAAATAAGCGTCATCTGGTGCATCTGGTAGTGGAAGCGTAACCATCGGATTATCCGTTCGAGTTACTATCTGATGCGGTTCGCCATCCATAATCTCGGTAAGTTTCTTGACTGATTCTGGGTCTGTTATTTCAAGCTTGCGGTCAAATGTATTCGTGGACATTCTTAGACACACATCCTTTCCTTATTCGTTATTACTATGAAGGAACGTAACGTCAATCTGCGTTCTCCAAACGGAACTGATAGAATTTGTTACGCTTTCGGCAAAGGCATTGAAACAATCATTAATTGTCTTTTCCTTCATAAGTTCCTTCTTGATTCTTTTACGAATCTCTGGGCGATTCTCATCAAGGATTTCCTGCACAGTTCCTTCGAGTTCATCTCGAATGACTTTGTTGATGAGCCATTGAATGTATGGTATAGAATCAGAGTAAGTTGATACTTTCCCACTCTTTGGGTCAACTTTTGTTTTAAGGATTTCACCAACAATTGTCTCGACAAACTTGTTCCCACCGCCGAGAGTTTCCATAATACTTTCGCTTACCATCTGCTTTGCAAGATTTGTGATGAACTCCTCGTTCATCTGGAGTGACATCCCCATTACATTTTTATCGATAGCCATAATCACACCGCCCTTTCTACGTTATGGTCGAATGTATAAATGCAAGCGTACTTCATAATGTTTGTATCGACACCGCTTGCTTCAAAGAGTTTCTTATCGGAACTGTTTGTAGGTTCGCAGAAACAGACACAGAACTTCGGATTCTCTTTCTGCATCTCTCTTATCCATTTTGTTCTTTCTTTCTGCGTCTGGAATGTCTTGAAGTATCTTCCCATTGTGGTGTACCATCCTTTCCATATTACTTGATGAAAATCAGTAAAGCGCGTCTGCTTTTAGGAGCTACTCCTACGACTTCGTGTTCGCCAAACTCTTTACAAACGACATTCCTGTCTCCTGTTATGAGGGTGCATTGGTCGGGGTAACTCACATACCCTGTTCGTGTTGCGTCAACAACTTGGAAGAGAGAACCAAACTTATCCATTGCTACAAAATCCTTAACTAACATTTCTAACACTTCCTTTCTTTATTTAAATTTGGGGACGCATTCTTTAATTGCGGTTGCGAAAGCATCCCGTTATTAAGCCTTGCTTTAGTTATGCACCGACAGGCTTGATAGACCCGAACACATCGTTTGCGTGTTCGCTCGGCAGAGTCGGACGAAGTCTCTGGGCATACAGGGCAGTCGTTGCTACGCTTTCATGCCCAAGCAGAGAGGAAATTTCTTCCATCGACATATTCTTGTCCAACATAATGGAAGCGGATGCATGACGGAGTGCGTGAGAACGGATTCCATCCTTGCCCGTCATTCTCTGCACTTGACGCTCGACAAGCTGAGACAATGTGTGCCTGTCGATTTCGTGCCATCCGTCTGCGAAACGGTTTCCTTTAGAACCGAAGAGCGGGGCAGAGGTCGGGATATCTTTGGGTCTGTATCCATCGTCCAAGTATTCCTGCACGGCATCCTGTGCGACTTTCGGGAACGCAACATACCGCATCTTATCTCCTTTGCCGTGACGAATCGTAATGTATCCGTCATCGAAGTTGACATCGTCAAGCGTGAGACTGCGGAGTTCGCTGTTACGAATCGCTGTCGTAAGGAGAACTGTGTACATTGCTTTGTTGCGCTTCCAAGTTTCTCCTTTTGCATGATTCGGTCTTTCACCGTACACGATGTGTGCGTAATCAATCTCATCCATCGGATGTTCATACGGTCTTTTCATCTCATTCCGTACCGCTTTCCTTGACGGCTTAAGCGTGGGCAGGACAGGATTCTTTTCAAGGAGTTCCATCGCTTTTGCCCAGTCGAAGAATGCCGACAGCATATTGATATATCCAGAAGCGGTTGTTACCTTGACATGATACGGAGAGTTCTCATCCATCAACTCGAACTTCCAATCCGCAACGGATTGAATCGTAGGTTCTGTGTGTCCATTCCTTTCCATGCTATCCATGTACTGACGGAGAACACGGTTGTAATTTTCTACCGTTCCTTCGGACATCTCGTTTGTCCTGCAATTCTTGAGGTAGGTATCTCTTGCTTTCAAAAGTTTCGCATCCAACATTGTTTTTCACCCCCAAAACAATATGTCTTTTCTCTATTCGTCTGGTGTTGCATCCCTTACAATCTTTACGAAATCTGGTTCGCAAGTGTATCCGTATGATTCTGCCTGTTCTTTTGCCTTTATCTTGGCAACATCAAGGCTCTCCGCATCTACATAAATCAGTTCCCATGCTTCCTCATTGAAATCTGTTTCCCTTGTAACAACGAACTGGTATGTTTTTGTGACTACATTCTTTCTGAATGCTTTCATCGGAAACATCTGGAGCGTCTTACTCTTCGTTCCCATACAATTCGTCCTCTACATCTTTCGGAAGAACCAATCTTCCATCCTCGATTGCGTTCTCAAGCTTTGCGAGGAAGTCCACAATCTCCAACCATCTGTATGTACCGCCATCGACAGCGTATTTCTTCGTTCGATTGCTTACCTTAGTAAACCGTTTGAACATTTATGCTTGACCGTCCTTTCTAATTAGTTCGTTAATAACATTGTAGCATATAGTGATGTATGCGTCAAGACTATACGTCTTATTATAGGGTAAAAAATATGCTTGACAGATATCAAGCATTGTTTAAATTCTAGCCACCATGCTAATCACGCCCCTTCTTTCACATTGCCGTTAACTTCAATAGAGAAGCGTTTGATTGCCCATCTTCCGCCCTTGCCATTGAATCTGCTCTCGTACCAACCCATTAACCATTCAAGGATTTGGTCTTTTCTGAACTCGACATCATATCTGATGTCATACACGCCGAATCCGAACGGCTCATCTTTCGACCGAATACCCATATGATAGCCGTTGCCGTAGTCGTTGTCCTCGTGGCTAAACTCTACCGTTGCATCGTAATCATATGTCGAACCATCTTCTTTTGTGAGCAAAATCTTTACATCGTATTGCTTATCCATAGAATTATTCTCCTTTCAATATCCGCAAGCGTCCATCGCTTCTTCGATAGAAGTGACAGCATCATCAACACTTGATTCGATTTCATCAAGAGCATCCATTGCTTCCTGCTCTGCATCCGTATAATCCCTGTCGTACTCCATCGTCTTGTCATCGATTGCGTCACGCTTCTCCTGCACATCATCAAGAATTTCCAGAAGAATGTTATGCGCTTTCTGCAACTTGTCACATATATCTTTAAATCCACGCTTTGCCATATTATTTTTCTCCTTTCTCTTATGCCCAACTGAACTGGGACATTCTTTCTTTGTCTACGATTACCATATCATCACATTCTGTGAATTTCTTTTTCCCACAGATTCTCCACAGCCTATGCAGATGACCATCCAGTCTGCTCATCGAACACCAGATGCTCATCCGTTCTGGATTGCCATCGGAATTGATAGAGTACAATGCGCCATCGTATTCCCAGTACTGCCATCCGCATACCGTATCGATTGCGAGAAGCTTTCCGTGACGCTTGACCTTAATCATATCTGCCTTTGTCATTGCCTTTGTATTCCTTCCTCTCTTGTCGGATGTAGTCAAGGTTACTTTTCTTCCATACATTGTTGATACTGAATGCTACACATAGGATATGATTACCATGTTCTTTCGCACGTTCCTCTTCAAGCGGAGCGCACACACAGAAATCATCTACAAGAGAAAGCAATTCGGAAAACCGCTTGCATTCTTTTGTTGTGTGCAATGCGAAGACGTTACCGCACAGGAATCTGTACTGGATACATTGTGAATCCTTTTCTGGACTCGTGAAGTCCATGTACTTTGTGTAGTAGCAATCCGCATCGATGTCACGCATCAGTTGAATAACACGGAAGTGCTTCTCCAGAACCCCATCATTTAAACAAGAACCTCGGAACACTTCATTCAAATCGTACTCGGATAAGTTGTGTACTTCTCCGTCCATACAAAATGTTCCTTCATCACGATTCACCCAATAAAACTCTTTTGTCTTTTTCTTTCGTTCTATCTTGACCATTGTTTCGCACCCCATTATTTATGAAAGCAGAAGCCCCAACACGAACAGGAAAATATACGCCATAATTGCACCCATTATTAATCGACCACCTTTCTAACTTTGTCGTTTGTAGAAGCGAAGTAAATCGGCTTGCATTCATCCGCACTTACACGAACGTGCAGTACATGAGGATTTGTTTTTCCGTTGTATTCGCCCATTGTTTCCCCGAAAGAAACAACAGGACGATTTCCGTATTTCGCCCTGTATGTTTCCAACTCATCCAGTATTTCGTTAAGCGTTCGCATCTTGGAATGCGTGACGGTCTGCTTCGGCTCAGTCTTTTTCTTTCTCGGCATTCACATCACCATCCTTTAATACTTTTCAACAGTACGGAACATTGCAATACCCCAGTTTATTTCAATCAACTGCCCGTACCATTTGCACCAGCATGTGCCGTCTTCTTTTTGCCAAACTACTCTCCAGTGTGTTCTGCGAGTTCCAGTAAACCAAATTGGAAACCGACCATGATTTTTCATTCTGTATCACTATCCTTTCGCTGTATACAGAGTCACAAATCTGAGGATTACTACACCAAGATGAAAATTATTTTTTGTTCCATACATACACATCATCTTTGGCAAATCCTTTATTCTTGAACAGACAGTTCTTGCATGATTGCCAGTTGTCATGCATATCCCCAAAACGATGCATACAAGCATCGCAAAGCATTAACCTCTTTCCACAGTAAGGGCAGTATGCACGGAAGCCATTCTCACGGATATCCCAATGCAACGTAACCTCGTGGTCACAATTGCCACACCATTCTGTTTCTTCAAAATCGACAGCCACCTCATAGTTGTCAGCACATTCTCTCGGCTTTGCCATGAAGTCATCGTTGGAGAAGTCTGTGCTTCCATATTCCTCGATAAGCATCTCATCCGTGACGTCATCGACCGTTTCCGACAAGCTGTTGAAATGCTGTGTGAGATAATCTTCACGCAGTTCCTTTACTTGGTCTTTTGAAAGTTCAAACAGCGTCATTTAATTTCACCCCCATCTAATCAATTACATCTAGCTATAAGCTGAAAGTTTTTACCGTCATGAAGCCTGACATTGTAATACATATACCTGTTGTATTCATCGATAGAACACTTCGTAACGGAAGCAATGTCCTCGACTTTCTTTCTGCCACACCTAGGCTGTCTGCGGACGAACGGAAGCACAATCGACTTAACATCTTCAGAATATATTATTTTTTCCGCATGGAAATGCCTTGCATCAAGTCTTCTGAAATGTTTCCTGCACATTTCGATTGCTTCATCTTTATTGTCAACAAAATACCCATCATTTAGTTCGCCCTTGCTATAGAAATCCTTTCTCTCTACAATTTCAAGCCTATCGTTCCATCCTGTCGGGTCATTATATTTCCCTACAACGATTGAAACGTGTTCAAGCGTCCACCAGTCATATCTGTTGCTTGACTTCCAATTGCTTTCGTGTTCACGGAAAATGGCAACGCGAACGCATTCGTTTCCTTTAAACAAATCAACCTTTACAACCTCATTGCCAAGACTACGAATTCTTTCGTTAAACATATATCCCCTGTTGAGATACTCCGAAACTTTGTCAGCAAACATTTTACGAAAGTCAGACATTTTATAGCCCATATTCATTCTCCTTTCTTATTCAATGACATATCCATGCCCGTCCAGTTTGCTTCCATACATCAAATCAATGTAGATTTGAATGATGCGGAGTTTGCTTGCGTTGATATAACGTGTGTCGGCATCTCTTCCCCAATGGTAGGGACTGCTCTCTGGCGAATGATTACTGACACGATACTTTTGCCCTTTAATTTCAAAGTAGTAACTGTCATAAGAAGAAGAGTGCGAGATATTGTTTTCTTCACAGAACTTTTCTATCTCGCACATCTTATTCTTGAATATTTCTTTTTGTGCCTTGCTCGGCTTCCATTTGAAGTATCCCATGATTTATTTCTCCTCTTCCCAAAAATAAAGTTCGCCATCATCATGTACGAACTCCACAATCTTCCACTTCAGAAGCAACTGTATGAATTTTTCAGCAAGTTTCATATCACTCATCCACTTCCTTTCCAACCGCATTCACTAAACGAGCATCCTTAATCGCACCGTAATCTTCCACCGACTTATCGTAGAACAGTTCCTTTACGTTGCTGACAACCGTATCCAGTTTGTCTGCGGATTCAACATCAAACTCAAGCACAACCTTGACCCTGTAGAGGTTGTTACCTTTCAACTGGCGAATCCATTTATCTATATTGTCATCCGCATACTCTTCCAATGCATCATCAATGCTCATATCCAGTCTTTCCCATTTGCTCCACCTAAATTCATCTGCGATTTTGTTCATGAACTCCCAAGTAAAAAGTCCGTCCAGTTCCTCGTAACGGTCGAGGAGCGTATAAAGTCTGCATCTGATTTCTGTATCGTAAGATGTCATATCATTCACATCCTTTCTTATATTTCGTAAAGTCGATTCTGTTGAATAGTTCCAACCAAGATTTTGTGTTGGGGGTATCCAGTTTCTGCGCTTCTTTGATAACGAAGATGCGGAAATCATCTATCGTATCGTACCGATTATCCTTGATTCCTGTTTTCTCTCTCATCAGAATGCCCATCGTACCGCTCGAAATCCAAAACAATGCGTCATATGCTTCCGACATTTTCAAAGCACCATCCTTTCTTATGCAATCCTGCACCGTGTAAGTTCTGTCTGTTTGATTTCACGGAACTCTTTGTGTTCTTTTACTGTTCCCTTGATTAACCTAGGTGGATTCTCCTCGTCCATCCACTTGCTTGTCTTCCAAGTGAACACGTTCCCATCTTTGCCTATGATTTTCCAAATGTACGTTACCGATGTGTGGTATCCATCATAAGAAGATTCCCAAGAAGTAACGCACTTGATGCTGTCCACATCAACATCAACCTTATCTCCGACATTTCCAACATAGTCGGAAGATTTTCCCTGCTCCGTTTCTTTTGCTCTCTTTTCATACAATCCCATCTCTCTTGTGTAAGTTGGGAATAGCGAAACAAGAAGTCCGAACTTGTTGTACGCTGTGTAATCCAACGAGCAAGCTACTTTGAGGTTGTGAATGTAATCATTCTTTTCCTCTTGTTCGTTAAGCCACGCAAGAGCATCATCTACCATCTTGTTCGCTCCATCGGATTCATGATTGAAGCCAACGCTCTCCATCTGCTCACGAACTTCATCGTTTAGTTTGCTAGGAAAGAGACCACCATGCTGACAGTCAAAGAACCTACGCATACGTTCTTTTGTGCTATCATATCCGTTTTCAGACTTGGAATAACCAAAGTGCCGAATCGTTTCTGCGGAGTAGCAGAGGACTTCTCTCGTCCCAAAGCTTTTTGCGAACCAACTGACACCGCTAATCGGTTGATTCTGTGCTTCTTCAAACACGGACTTCAGAGATGCATTAAAAGAAGCAAACGATGCGGACATTCCGTGCGTGTAATCATTCAAGCAGTTGTGTCCGACTTGTTTGAACTCACCGCTCTCAACATTGCGAACGATGAACGTCCCTTTCCGCATTCTGTGGCTGTTGCAATGCTCACAGTATGGGTCAGAGCATCTATATCTCTGCGGAATTTCAACATCCGTCATCGCTTTGCGGAAAATGTTTCCGTTTTCCGTGTGTTCAACTGACGCAACGAATTCCCATCCGTTAATGACAGCAGTTCCTTCCGCATGGACGAGGATGAACTTGAGATGGTGGACAACTGGCTTCCCAGTGTTAGGGTCAACCAGTTCTCTGTCTGTTACCTCACGGATTTCCTCGCCAACTTCTTCAAACGTGAAGTCGCATCCGTATTTTTCGCATTTCTTCTGTATGGTCTTTACTTTTTTGCGAAGCTCATCCATGTGGCATTCCCAAATTGCATAAATGTTTTCGTTTTTCTTTTCTTCCATTTGTTTTTGCTCCTTTCGCTCTATACAGAGTCACGATTTGGTGGTTTACTACATCACATACACATTTTTTTCTTGGCATCTGCAAGGATTCTTTCGCATTTCGCATCTTCCTCTGCACGCTTATACATCGCATCGTGCATCTCGACAATCAGAAGCGTGTCATCGTTCAATTCCTCACCACCGCAGTTGTAAATTGTGTTATGAATACGTTCTGTGATGCCGTAGCAATCGTAGGTAAGATTCTCTGCATTGATAGCCATGCAATCCGAAATCATCGAACCGTAATGTCCGATAACGATGATGGTTTCTTCCGTACCGAGCGGACTTTCCATCACTCGAATGCCGTTCCATCCCCATGCATCCTCGTATACTTTTTCGATATCAAGATATTTCGCAGGAATGCCGTTCAGTTCTTTCTTTGTGAAGTCAAGCACAGCATAATCCATCCCTTCCTGTGCATCTCCAAGGATGAACGTGTCTACCAGTTCCTTTGCCGTCATGATTTTCAGTTCGCCATGTTTATTCATGCTCGTTCCCCCTTACACGATTGATGTGATTATAGCGAAAGGATATATCTCTTCAAACCGTTTGATTGCTTCCTGCAATGTAATATCCTTATATATAATTGCCATATATTCTTTCCGACCAAATCGTTTTCGATATGTGATTAACCATTTTCCATTTGGCATTTTATTCATCCCCTTTAATGAACTCTTCCGAACGATTTGCATCCGATAACCTTGCCGTTTGTGTCACGGACGATTTCATTCGGGATAAACAAGTCATCCCTGTCGGGACAAGCCTGTGCAACAAGAGTGGACACGATATAAATCGTGTTCTCTTTCGGTTGTGGGAGTCCGACAACCTCACCGTAAATTGTGCGAGTCAGCGGAACTCCATTCACCTCACCGATGACCTCGGTGGAAGAGGAACAACGAGCGACAGAATCGCTCGGAGTGATAACGTATCGGATGTCATCCGACAGGATTACCACGATAGAGTGCGGAGTTAAATTCTTAATATCAGTCATGCATTTCACCATCCTTATTCTTCAATGTTCAAGCAAATGTGTCCGTCCTCGACATCCCACGAACACACATCACAGTTGCCGTACTTTGCTACAGCTTCATCGATTGTTTTGAAGACAGCTTCATCTCCGCTGTCAAGGTTAAAGATTCCAACCTCGCAATCATCCATTGCGAAATACAGGAACTGTTCGACCGTCATTGCACCAAACATATTTTTCTCCTTTCTTATGCAACAGATGCCACCATTTCGGTGGCATCATTATTGTTTTCTTTCTCGTCCAGTTCGTTGAAGATTAACTTCACGGCTTTCTCTGCTTTACTGGATGCCGACACAATCATCTTGCTGTCTGCCTTGAGATGCTTTGCCCAGTTCTGCACATAGGCTGTGCTGTTGCGGAACGAATCATCCGTTTCGATTCCCAACCGATTCAGAATACAAGCCGTTCCAATCTCTGCGACTAGTTCCTCTTTGGAATAGACCTCGCTCCCAAACTTTGTCTGTCCCTTTTCAAACCGATTCAGCAAGGACTTATGCCCTGTGCTGTGAATCATCTCATGGAACTTTGTGCTGTAATACAGGGCAACATTCTTAAACTGTTCGATGCTCGGAAGATGAATCGTGTGGTCAGTGGGGGAGTAGTAGGCACGGTCGCATCCCTTATCGGTGATGAACTTCACACCGCTCCGCCCCGCATAATCATTAATGATGCGGTCAATCTCCTCGATTGGAGCAGTATCGAATGTCTGCACCAGTTCCTTGTGATATTTAACATCTAGGTCGGTGTCTTCCTTGATGTTGAACACTTGCCACCATTTCAAGTATGGAATCATCTTTGGCTTTCCATCCTTGTCCTTTTCTGTTTTGGACTCTCGCATCCCCCAACAGAAGATGTCTTTGTGCGTTGCACCTTTCTTAACCTTGCCACCATCTTTCTGAATCTTTCCGAAAGTAGCATATTCACCGCTCTTTTCGACCAGTAACTGATTCAGAATGGAGTAGAACTTTCCGTTGTTTCTTCCCCATGCGTATTCCGTGCCGACCCAAGGCTTCTTCCACGGAATCTGTCCGTTCTCAAGTTCTTTCACGATGCGGTCTGTAACAATCTCATATACGTTCATACATTTTTCTCCTCTCATTTTTTGTTCGTTGTATACAGAGTCACGATTTTGGAAATTACTACACTATCCCAAAAAATATTTTTTTATTTGAATCTCATTTCAGAATAGAAGCAGTAACCGCTCATACCAATCCTGCCAGTAATTTCGGCTAGTCCATTTTCTTCAAGCCATTCGGAAATGAACGGCATATTGTTTTCATCAACAAATCCGCAGTCCTTATCGGTTATCTGCTCGTTAGGAAGATTGACTGTGATAGTGCCATAAGGTTCGACCCATCCATCATCTTCCACAATGTATGCTTGCACGGCAAGCCGTCCATTGTATTCATATTTTGTCTTCTCGATATATATCTTGTATCCGTTCAGTTCATACATCTTTTTCTCCATTATTTTTCACCCCCATAGTTCATATTCTTTTGCGAGAATGCGAGTTTCTTCATCCAGTTCATCACACCACATTTCAAGGTACTCATTTCTTGCTTCTTTGTCCTTCCAATTCATCTCGGAAAGACCGATGCCTTTGACATCCATGTATCCATCTTCATTAATAGGGAAGAGTGGATATCCATGTTCTGACATCCACTCCTCGTTATCTTCCAGTATGTATTTAGTGGGTTTGCTCACCCAGTACACCATGCATTTATCGAAATCGTACTGGAAGAGTTTGTTCCGAAATTTACACACTCGGCTACGCCTGCCCATCTCAGCACCCCCATTCATTCTTTTACAAGCACACCAAGTTCAACGAGTTTGTCCAACACGGACGGACTGATTTCAAACTCCGCACGTTTGTTGTAATGTATTGTATAATATGGTTTCCATTCTTTCGTTTCCATATTCAATGCCCGATGTTCTCCGCTGATTCCGTGGATGTTCTCCGCACCAATCTTTTTCATTTTCTTGATAACCTCTTTGTAATCCGTCATGATATATTTTCTGAAACTGTTTGCCATGGCTTCATTCTCCTTTCATACATCTATATCAATGGAAGCTTCAGATAGTGTCTGCAACTTTTTATCGCAAAGGATGACTATTTTCCCATTCAAGTTGCCGATACTGTTTACTGTTGCATCAAGGACATTGGCTTCTTTTGCCTTTTTGCGAAGTTCTCCTTCACCGTTTGCTTCAAAGAAGTTAGAATCCCCGAACTCATCAGAATAATAAACGCACACCAAACTGGCAGTTATCAATCGGATAACATCTGCCAACTGGATTTCAAAACTTACCGACAAGTTTACATTTCTTTTTCTTTCGCAATACATTGCTTCATTCTCCTTTCATTCTGCAAGAATAAGATAGTCAACACCGTTTACGAACTGCGCTTCAACCTTTTCGATATCCATGTCGCAAATACGATACGGACAATCTTCAATGACACCTTCAAACAGGACTTCCAATGTGGATGCGTTACAAATCTGCACACGCATCTTTGGAATTTGCTTGCATAAATCCATTACTTTCAACATCATTATTCATCATCCTCACTTTCTTCATCGTCCCAAATGTACTGCTCATCTGATTCATCTACACCAAGACCGCAATGGTCACGGCAGAAATACATCCTTTCTGGATTATCGAATGTTTCATACGGACACATTCCGCTTGCATCACAGGGGTACATCCTTTCCATGTTTACATCTCCTTTACAGTCAAAACTTTTGCGTCTTTGTTCCATTCAATGAACTGTGCAACAGCACTTTCCGCTGTCGATTCACGCAAGGCTGTCCAGTATTCTCTGCCGTTCTTCTCGAATGTGATTCTCCATACTTTCTCGGGCATATTTACACTTCCTTTCTTCTCATGTAGTCGCAAAGTTGGTCAAGATGTGCGGAGTGAATCGCATCATCGGCATAACATATGCAGGTGATTACTTCTCGGTCGATGTCCGCAAGATTGCTTGCCCATTCTTTATTTTTCGGAGAGATTCTTCCGTCCCATTTCGCTCTCGCATTTACCAAATTTGCGATAACATTCTTGGCATTTTCATATCCGACAGCATCGACAAACTCATCGATAACTTTCTGCGGATTGTTGTGCGTCATCAGTGCATTATGATGAATTTTTTTCAAAGTCTTTACCTTGTCCTTGAAAGACTTGACAAGAACACGCATTGCCTGCGGATTCTCTGCAAATGCATTTTCATCCTGTAACATTTCAAATCACCATCCTTAGTTAAGATAGGGTTCGTGTTCCCACTTGCCAAACACCGCTCGGTCAGACCACGAACGGACAGGACTCTCCATCCAACAGCCACGCTTCGGACTCCACCGCAGAGTTGCCGTCCGTCCGTTAGGATTCTCACGGATTTCGTCCGCAATAGTATCGTAGTGCCGAACACCACAGAACAGAAGTTCGCATTCCTGCACAGTTACTTCAGACTTGCTTACCTTGATAACTGTGTACGGAGTTTTCGTAGCACAGTACCAATTGCACAGGGTCACTTTTTCTCCAACTTTGGGCATATATTTTTCAGTCATACATCATTCTCCTTTCACTTAATGCGTTCATATCAGAGTCACATTTTCCAAATTTACTACACGTTCAAAAAATATTTTTTTCATGCATCCAGTTTGTCATTTTTGGTTAATCCATACATGATATTCAGCCCACGAAAGAACCAACCATCCGCTATCAACCTTGCGGTATGTCCCGTTGATTTCCTTTGCGAGTTTCCTCGCTTCACTTAGCGTTTCGACAAACATTTCCACAGCACCATCCTTTCAAATTTCCTCGATATCAATCAGCACCGCACACAGCAAACGGCTAAACATCGGTCTGTAAATCGCACGATTCATTTTTCACATCTCCATAATTAAAAAATCAGTTCAGCTTAAAACTGAACTGGTAAACGTGCTTTGCGTTCCTGTCGGGTGAGATGCTTGTAATCTGAATCGGTATATATCCGTAATAGGTATATCCTTTGCTTACGATTTCCTTGCCCCCAAGATTACGGAAGAACGGAACAGCCTCCACAATGTTGCAGTACTGCCTTGCTGTTATGGTTTCGGTTTCTTCATCTGTTTTTCTCCACGATTTACCGCTTTCGGTTTTCACATAGCGTGTAGTATGCTTTTCAACGACCGCATCATCGACACAGCATCCGTTCAAGTAAAATCTCTTCATCATCATGGTTCAAATTCCATCCTTTCATTGATTTCGTTTGTTTGCATTTATATCAGAGTCACAATTTCACGATTTACTACATCGAAAATAAATTTTTTTCATCGTGCAAAACAGCTTCGCACGATTCTTGCATTATCAATCGGTTCATATGTTGCGTCATCCATGCAAAAACGGATTTGCTTTCCAGTAAATCGGTTTTCATAAATCGCATACGCATGAGAATCATCTTCAAAGCCACACAAGCCATACCCACAATTCACGAGCATCAGACAAGCCTTTTTCCCATCATTCTTTGCAGTTTTCTTCATTCCGAACATAGATTTTCACCTCTCCATTCTTAAAATTGGATATACTACCCCTTCATGAGTCACATTTTTGCGTTTTACTACATCCCGAAATAATATATTATTTCAGTTAGCAAAGAACCTTTTACGCAATACATCGTTGATTTCAGACCTAGTCATGCCGAAATCCTCAAATTTGGAAATGCATCCAACGACATCGATACCTTCATCGCCACTGTTTGCCATAATCGCCAAAGCTATAAGCGTATCGAATTTTCTTGCCTTTTCTTCAGTCGACATTTTTTCCGTCAGTCCGAAAACATCCATACATCTGCCGTCGTACAGTTTTGCTTTTCTCTCAATCGTCATATTCATTTCTTCATCCTTTCCACACATAACAGAGTCACAAAATCGCAAATTACTACACTGCATTCAAAAAAAGATAGGGAATTTTTCATTCCCTATCCTGCGACTCAATCAGTTCCACCAGTTCTGCATATCGTGCATCCTTTTCTGCACGATATCCGTTTCCATGGATGACGAACAGAACATACTTGTGTGTACTGCAATGTTTGCAGTGTGTGCAGTGCTGATTATCGTCAATTCCGCATCTGCACACATACACATCTTCCCCAATACTTTTCAAGTACCGATATGTATCGATTACATATCCGCATTCCCCGAAATTGAATCCGATTTTCGGAATAACAGACTTTACAATGTTTCCGTTTGGCAGTTCATCGAATGCATTCCCAAACTGAGCAAACTTTGTATATGTCCAAAACTGCACGTTTGGATTCTTGCGGATTATGTCTTTCCACATCTCCACATATTCTGCATTTCCATCGAAATCACCGACCGCATGGATTCTCACCGTACGGATTTTATCCGCAAGAATCTGTGCCATGATTGCATCACGCACAAAGGAAAGATGTTTCCGCACGAGAATTGTATTCCTTGCATAGCTTGCGACAGAGCTATCATATGCACAGCATCCTTTTGTGCCGTAGCAATCTTTGCAAGTGCATGGACACGTTCCTTTCATTTCTATGCCATCAACATTAAACATTTTGTTTGTAGGCAAGATTGAAAACGTGTACACGTTCTTTCCGACTTTCGTGTTGCCATTTTTCAACAGGGGACGAATCGCTCCCATCGGGGAAAGAATTTTTTCACCGTCAAACTGGATTCCGAATGATTCATAGATTGATTTTTTTGTGGTCATTTTTTTGTGCCTCCATTATTTTTTGTTTTTTGCATCCGCAAAGAGCAAACAAAAAAGCACTCATTTTTTTGAGTGCTTATCTGTTCATCCTTTACAGAGTCACGATTTTCTGTTTTACTACAGCATGAAATAATATATTATTTTTGGTTACTGCATTTCCGAAATTCACGTTTTATGTTATCTCTCGGCACGATAAATTCATTTCTGTAAAACGGAATGCATATTTTATCATCGCCGAAAGATGCCCAGTAATATTTCCCGTCATAATCCTTTATAATCACCCAGTCATCCGACCGACTACCGTTAAAGCCTTTCAAGATAACAGCTTTCCCAATTAATTTTCCGTCTTTCATTTTTTCATTTCCTTTCATAGAATTTTTTTCCATCCGAAATTGTCGCAATAAAACGTGCCGTCTTTCGTCACGACTAAATCGGAAACGCTTAATGAATGCATTGTCATCGGATTCGGTCTTTCATCCGTGTTGAAAATTGCAAAAATATCGTCAAGGCTATTTACGTCAACTTCTCCATCAAAAACACAATCGTAATCTAACAGGGAAAAGTTTTCACGCTGTGCAGTTTTGTACGACAGGAATTTGTACGGTGTTGAAATATTAGCTTGCAGGATTTTGATTTTCATGTTCATTTTCTTTTTTTCCTTTCTCATCTTGTCATTAATACCAGAGTCACGATTTTTTGTTTTACTACACTGCACGAAAAAATTTTTTTCATTTTCTGCATGGTGTGTTTTTCGCTTGCATTATGCTCTTGCAAGCATTGCGAGCAGTTCATTTAAGCGATTGCGTTTTTTCATCCAGTCCGCTTTTTCCCACTCTGTACCAAGCATCCCGAACCACTCTGAACGATGATTTTTCATCTTGATTTTTACTGTTTCAATTTCTTTCAGAATTTCATACATTGTCATTTTATTTTTCCATCCTTCCTGTTTTTCGTTCGCTTGCCTTGCTTGCGTTCGCTTGCGTTCGCTTGCTTGCGTTCGCTTGCTTGCCTTGCACTGATAACAGAGTCACAAAATCCCGATTTACTACACAAAAAATTATTTTTTTATGAAAAAAGATTTTTTGATTTTTAGGCATAAAAAAAGACCGCCCGATGTGTGGGCGGTCTTTTTGTCCATCCATTCATTTATTAAATTGCGTGATATCTTTCTGCAATCTGTTTCAATGTCCTAGCAATGTTCTGCTGACACAATCCCATGTAGTCAGCAGTTTGTTTCTGTGTTTTGTTTCCGTTTTTCCTGTATGCGACAATTGCAAGCTCCTTTTCATCCTTGCAAACGGATTTGATTGCATCCCATACCATCCAGTATTCTGTCTTGCTAGAAAAGCCGTACTGACCTTTTACGGATTCGGCGTCGATAGTATCGTACTGGTTAAACTCTTCACCGTCACTGTTTATTGCAGTTCTATCCAGTGAATCAACATTGAAATATTCATACTTATGAGTTTTTGCGTTTTTTCTCATGCGATTATAAATTTGCTTCATGGTCATATTCCAGCCGATGGAAGCCCCATTCCAAATAAGATTGACAATAGTCAATGGTTCATATCCGTTTTCTATCCTCCAGTCGTTTTTAGACTGGATATAGTCGGGCTTGCGGATTAATCGCATTGTAGCCAATGCGATATTCTGAACGTAATCCCGATAGGTTTCGTTCTCAAATCCATAAAATCCCCAGTGGTAAAACGCTTTTTGTGCGGATACTGACAACTCATTATCGACCTGCTCGCCGTTTTCATCTTTCATAGATTTTGATTCTCTGACCAGTTTGCTCAAATACTTATGAGCGATTCTTTCGATTAATTTCGTTTCGCTTGCCTTGCCAAGCTCGTAAATCATTGCCGATTCGATATCGGTTACGGATTCAAGGCATCCACCTTTAAACGCTTTCCATGCCGTTTTGAGTGCCGTTTTCCACTGCATCGATTTTCCGTGATTGCTCAGTTTGTGTGCGGTCAACATGATTGATTTTCTGTCGCTGTTAGTGACTTTCTTTGCGGTTGCTTTCTTTACGTTCTGTTTCATTGCTTTATTCCTTTCTTTTTTGCCGTCTTGAATTTAAGCCTGTTCGGCTTGGCGACAATGACAGTTTATCAAATCCAATTCGACTGTATCCGCTTGAAAAGTGCAATCCTCGCGCACGCGTGTATAGCTATCCGCAAACAATCCCATCTCAAAACAAAAATTTTTTTAACTTTTTTCTTCTTTTTTTGCAATTTCAATTTATGTTCATTTCATTTTTTACCTTTATTCATTTCTTATGCATATCCTTGTATAGAATATTCTTATATCTATGAGATATATATAATATATATATAATACAAGAATAATATATATAATGGGGAAAAACTGCTATAATCCGCCACTCTAGGCGATTGTTAACTAGTTAACTATCAACACGTTAACGATTGAAAAGTAAACCGAAAGAAAATGTATAAAGTAATGCATATGTATAATGACAATGTGTCAATGGGGATAGGAATCCGTTTAAAATACTAGCAATATCAGCATATGGGGGATATTTTGCAGTCTATGCATAGGGCGAAAATCGCATCAGCACTATGCTATCCTTCCCCTATAAAGCTCTGCAAAATAGTCTTAAAAATGTCTTAGATAAAATATGACGAAATGTCCTATAAGAATAATGTAAATGTATAGATTGACATTGGATAAAGGATATGTAAAGGGTAGGCGGGGGGTAGGTAAAGAATCGGTACGGGAAATGTAAATGCCAGATAAGGGGTAGGTAAAAAAATATAAAAAAAGAAAGAGAGGGGCGTGAACCTCTCTCTCTTTTGTTTGCCCGTAGAAAGGGGGTGAAGAAACACGGACAAAACATAGATGCTGACCTCAAGATGCGAGTACATTATATCCTATATAAAAAGGCAATGCAAGAAAAAACGGGGATTAGAGAGTATTGACATAAGACTAATCGGGATGATAGAGTATAGGGAGATAAGACAGAGTCTTGAGAGAGGAAGGAAAAATCTAAGAGATAAGAGAAGGGAACGGAAATGTCTATCGATTCAAGAGAAGGTAAGTATTATCCTGTTTGCGATTATTGCGGGATAGAGTTGGAAGGGAAGAGTACTTTCAAGGAAGCAGTGCAGGAAGCGGAAGAAGCGGGATGGTATTACGACAGGAAAGAGGAAGAGGATTTCTGCGAGGATTGCAAGGATATTTACGGAGCGGGATAAGAGAAGAGGAGAAGAAATGCTGACGGAAGAGAACGCAGTCAAGATACGGATAGGGCAGGAGAGTTTATGTTGGACTTGCGGGAAGAGCATAACAAACGGATGCAGTTGGGCAAGGGAGTTTAAGCCTGTACAGGGATGGGTCGCAAGGAAGAGAGGATATGCAACGGTAAAGGGAGCATACGATGTACGGTACTGCCCCGAATACGACAACGATTCCTGTTATGTCAAGAAGGACGATTTCTGGGGAGACTGTTCGGGAGATTGTTATTCTTGTCCGCATTGGAGAGATTCTTACGGGAATAAGTTCAACAAAAAGGAAAGACAGCCGAAGGGGGAAGAGGAATGAGCGACTTAATGACGTTCCCGAAAACATGGGAAGAATTTGAACGGTCGTATGGGTTTGTGGATAAAGACGAGGTTTACACGAATGGGGCAAGATTGATTCCATCGTTCCGTGTGGAACAATGGATGGAGCATATACAAATGCAAACAGACGATGCCGTTGAGCGAGAGTGTGGTCGATGGTTCTACGGAGAAAACGAACAAGGGCAAGACGGTTATTGGTGTACCAAATGCGGCAAGTTCTTCCCGTGGATTTATAAAGCATTTGATATCGATTTCATTAAAGAGTTCAACTACTGTCCGTCCTGCGGGAAAAGGATGAAGGAAGAAAACGATGAAACTGATTAAGCTGACAACTCTTGAAAAGAGAGATATCGCTGTTGTTGCAGATGAAGTCATAAGCATAGAAAAAGGTGACTATCTTGATTGTGCGTTGGCACGAAAGTACGACTTTAGAGAACGACCGACAAGAGTCATTCTAAAACATCACAGCTATGCGGTAAGAGAAGATTTCGAGACAGTATGCGCTTTAATGAGAGGGGAAAAGGAAAACGATGGATAGTCCAGTATTAGATTCGTTATGTTTAGCGCATTATCCGAGGTGGATTAAAGTCGGTTATGCTTACGGATGGCATCGTCTTGTATGTTCAAATTGCGGCGAACCAAAGACTTGTAGATTAAAGGACGTTCCTGCCAAATGCCCAAACTGCGGAGCAGATATGAGAACAAAAGAAACGGATTGCGATTATCAACGAGCAATAGAGCAGTTGGAACATGACATATTATACGAGCCTACATTTAACCCAGATGACGGAAGTATGTGAGGTTGAGAGAAATGCACGGTCTAGAGATAGCACTTATTATTGTTCTCGGGATTTCAGTCCTTGTATGGCTTTTAGTTATTCTGTTTATGGCTTACGACATCTTGTGCGACTTTATAGACCAATTTAGAGGAAGAAAGAGACGATGTGCGAAATGATAGCGATATCTCAATCTGTACAGGAAGAACGTAGCAGGATATGCAGGAAGTGCAATAAGCGGATTATAGTCGCACGGTTAACGGGTTGCCATTTCGACTGGATAGACTGTCCTTACGATTGCGAGAACGATTACGAGCATTATATCCGAGAAAAGGGGGAAGAGAACGAGATATGACACTCGAAGATGCAGTTACTTACTATAGCGAGATAGCCAAAGAATGTCGGTTGAAAGCACGAATAGAATCTAACGATTACATGGATATGAGAGATGCCACATATGAGGCTGAACAGCTTGCGGATTGGCTGAATGAATTAATAGTTCTTAGAGAGAGAATAGACGATTTAATCAGCAGACGGGCGACAATGGATGACTTAATCAGCAGACGAGCGGCAATTGAAGCACTTGGTGAAGAACCGCTTGTATGGCACGATGATGATGCAGAGGTGGCAGAACGCAACCAATGGAGACGGGATGTTGCGGCTATCAAGGCATTGCTACCCGTACAGCCAGAGTGGAACAATCATACAGTTGCCTGTCTACTTGCAGAACTTTTTGGTGACACTTGCGCTTGCAACTATAACGACATAGACAAATGGTTGCCAGAAAAATGCGAACTGTTGGACTCCTGCCCGCATACTGTAGGCGTTGCGTGTTGGGAACAATTTCTGAAGCATAAAGCAGAAAGGAGAACCGATGAATGATTCAGTCAGCAGAAAAAGGGCGATAGATGCGGTTTACGATGCATTCTGTTATGCGTATTGTGATAACTGTGGAAAAGAAATGAATGAGGATTTGTGTGGAGACTGTCACAGGAAGTATCAAAACTGGTCTGCATCCAAAAAGATTATTGAGAAAGTAATCAACAATCTGCCACCCGCACAGCCAGATAATCAGACAAATCTATGTGATAGTTGCAATTATTCGTACCCAGACTGCCCAAGTAAAAACGATGATGTGATTTTCGGAAACGGCATAGGTAATGATAACATCTGTGCTTGCAATAAATATAAGCCATCCGCACAGCCAGAACAACGGTGGATACCTGTGACGGAGAGGTTGCCAGAAGAAAATATGTGGACAATATGTCAGAACGATGCAGGGGCAATGATGATTGGGAAATACGATATAGAGTTTGGATGGATGTTCCCTGCTTATTTTGATGGCATTGTCGCATGGATGCCACGACCAGAGCCATATAAGGCAGGAAGGAAAGCCGATGGATGATTTAATTAGCAGACGGGCGGCGATTGATGCACTTTGTCGTGTTGATGAATCTAATACCCGGAGTATTATAGCAATCATAAAATTACCATCTGCACAGCCAGAAGAAAAATGCGGTGAATGTGATGCGTGGAATCAATACAAAAATTATCCACGACACCGATGGATGCCGTGCAGTGAGGAGTTGCCGAAAAAATCGGGTCTATATTATGTAAGTGGTGGAGACAAGGTTTGGGTTTGCCAATTCCTTATTATTCCAAACTTTACAGGTGGATGGTGTAACGATGCTTCAAACCCTGTAGTGCAAGCTTGGATGCCACTGCCAGAACCGTGGGAAGTGGAAAAGGAATGCTTAGAGACGAAATAACGCTTACGCTTAATAGCCCTATTACAGACGAGCAGTTCGATGCGCTTATGGACGTAAACATGGAGAATACTCCTCGCATTGTCTTTCATACAAAGAGCGGCAAAGAAGTTGAGTATTTGAAAGTCGTGCGGTGCTATGAGTGCAAGCACAATCCCAAAAAGGAATTGGTTGGGTGTCCTATGGCGCATCTGAACGAACGGCAAAGACCAGAAGATGCGTGGTGTTGGAAAGGCGAGAGGTGAAGCGAATGAGGGAATGGATTATATCGACAGAAGATATTGATGATATTACTGGTGGTGGCTTTACCTTTACTGTCGTTCAAAATCTGGTGCGCTGTGAGGATTGCCGATACGCAAATGAGTGTAGCAAATATGTTCAGTATACACGAACTGAACCAAGCATAGTAACTATTGGATACTCACCAATTAAATGGTGTTCAAAGGGTGATAGGAGAAGCGAATGATACAGAAACTCAAATACTACATCAGCGCAATCAGATGGTTGTGGGAGCATAAGCAAGAACCGAATAATCGGCAGAAGTGGAGAAGAATGATGCGAGAGGTCGGCGAAAGGAGAAGCGAATGACATACATACCAACTGAAAACGGTACTGGAGTTGGCACTTCAACTGCATATACCAGTTATTGTGCATTTCGACTTCCATGCGGAATTTGCAGACAGACGAACGCAATCTGCCCAATGTGGAATCAATCTGTTGTGCCGACATGGAATCAACAATATGAAGTGACTTGCGTCGCAGATGTGGAGAGGAAAAGCAAATGAAATGTTGTCAGAACTGTATTAGGTCGTCTTCATCTACGGCAAGCACGGCACTTATTTATTACTGCTCTGCCCATAGAAGATATGTTAATCCAACCAACTGTTGCCCATTGCATATTCCAAATTATGAAGTGAATTACAAACAGGGGGTGCTGAAATGATACGCATAGATATGCCAATGCCGTCATCATGTAGAGAATGTCCGTTTCATGAAAGAGACAGAGATTGCTGTATTCTTTTCTCGTATGGAGTTCCAGACAGGTATCAGATAGAGAAATTTATGGGAAGACCGTTATGGTGCGAACTGGAAGAAGAAGCGAATGAGTGACACCAAAGCGTTTGTATGTTTCCAGCAGGATATGTCGACCGTGATGTCTTCTGCAATGGATACAGCAATTAGATATGATGGGGGAAGCAAAATGATAGATATCGGGAAAGAGTTACAGAAAGCATACGATGATGGATTCAAAAAGGGAGAATTTGAGGTGCTTAATTTTCTGTCAAGTGTGTGGCACGGAAAGCAGTATTACTTCATGGAGAATGAAGCAAAAGGAATTATTTATTCAAGAGACAGTTGTACATATATGACTCTTGATGAAGCAATTGAAGAGTTTGCAAACCGAATAGGTGATGACGGAAGTCTGTGAGAGGAGAAGCGAATGAGCCAGCGACCGAGTGAAATCTATTTAAGTTTGAAGACCGCCCTAGAGCAAGTCGCCCGTGGAGAAACTTGGATAGAGGAAAAGCGAACGAAAGAGAACGATTACTCTATCTCTTGGGGATATATCGTAGCGAGGATGGAATCGTTATATGGGATATCTCCAGATGATGATAATCGAGTTGCGTATGGAGACATTGAAAAACGCATGGATTATATTTGGCAAGAATATTTTGAAATGTTATATGAAAAAGAATTTGGCGGGAGAGGAGAAGAGGAATGACGAACGATTTTGTAAAGCTTGTTAAAGAAATGCGGGAGATGCAGAAGCGATACTTCAAGACGAGGAGCATGGATGTTCTTACGGAAAGCAAACGTCTTGAGAGAGAAGTCGATAAGTATATCGAGGAAACCGAGAAGGGCGTTTCCTTGTTCGAGGGGGCGGACAAATGAACGAGATTGAATTCTGGGAAGACTTGCATAACGCAAACACAGGAGAATACGGCGAGGGATACAATGAAGGGTTTTGGGATGCGTTTGCGATGATAACCTCTGTCGATTACGGCAAAGAGCGATTCTTCTTGCAAGCCGACGGGAGTGTCTACGATAGGGAGATAGGAGACTATTACAATAACAAGGAAGAAGCGTTAGGCAAATATCTTGAAGAAATATGCGGAAAGGACGAGAGCGAATGAGGATGCAAGTACAGGATTTTATCGACCTCGCAAAACATATAACGGAAAGCGAGTTATACGATGCTAACCCCGATATACAGGGAGCGCACGATGTTGCCGTTGTCTGGTTCTGCAAGACCTTACAGAATATGAAAGCTTTGCTGTGCGTCCCTTCTGTACAAGACGGGAAGTATTACGAAGCAACATACAACGGAGACAAGGACGAACTGTACTTCGATGTATATAAGAAGCAGATGAATATGAAGTTCGATTCGGGAGATATCGATTATTACTTGGAAAGGGATGGAGAAGGATGACGGAGCGTTGCGGGTATGTGTGCGACAACAAGACAAGCGAAGGGTATTGCAAGACAACGGCTTGTATCAATCCGAGCGTGAGAATGGCGGTATGTTGGAACGTTCATGGCGAAGATAAGAAAAGTGATACGCCGATGATTTATTCCAAGATTATTAGGGATATCGATTCTGCGGGTTCTATTACGGACATAAAGATAGACGGGGAGAAAGTCTTCCAAGTTTTTAAAGACGGCAACTGGGAGATAGAGAGGGTATTCATTGACTACATACGCCCTGTTGATAAGTTGGTTGTTGTCATGAGTCGGAAGGAGAAGAAGGATGACGATGCTCGAACAGACGTTTAAGGTAATTTTTATTTATTTCGGATTAATCTTTCTTGCGATTATGTTTGTCGGATTCCTTATTACCGTAGTTCATGTGTATAAGGAATTTTTCTCAGAATTATTTAAGAGAAAAAAGGGAAAGGGTGAAGACGGGGAATGTTAGAGAAGAATGAAGACGGAAGCGTAAGAGTCGTAGGTTACGGATTCTGGGTAGGCAAGATTCCGTATAAGCGTCCGAGTTGGCTTATCCCGATGCGTATGAAGAAAGCAATACAGGTTCTCCTATATACGGATGGTTTAATCGGATTCGCACCTATCGGGAACAAGACGCTTGTTCTGTACGAAACACTTAACGATGCGAAGAGAGCAAGGAATAAAGCGGAGTACAACGGGATACGAGTGTACGGCAAAGAGATAGAGGTTGTAGATACGACAGCGGAAGGGATACAGGATAGATATGTCTAGACCAAGGAAGTTATCGCTTATTCACGCAGAGGATGCGTTCCAAGCGATTTATTATTTCGAGACGGCAGACCCAAGAAGCGAGGAAGAGATGCAGTACTTCTTGCTTGCCGTAAAAGCTTTGCAGATGGCGATACTCGAAGAGGAGAACAGGGAGAAACGGAACGAGTACAACAAGAACCGCAGGATTGTCAACCCAGAGGTTGCGGAGCATTACAGGAATTATCAGCGGGAATACCGTGCGAGATATAGAGCCGAAGGAAGAGAAAAGAAGAAGAAGGGAACGGCAGAAACCGAATGAAGAATATGTCCTTGGAGCAAGCATGGAAGTCTATGTGTGTCTTGCAGGAGATGGTAATACATGACGAGGAAGAACAGGAAGCGGTATCCTGTGCCGTCTTTGCAATACAGCGGTATATCAAGAACTGCGAATCTTCCGAGAAGAAAAGAGAATACAATCGGGAGTATTACCGTATCAAGATGCAAGACCCAGAGTATGCCGAGAAGAAACGTGCAAAGGATAGACGTTATCAGCAAAGGCATAAGGAAGCGATAAGGGAGAAGAACAGGAAATACAGGGAACGGGAGCGTGAAGCGGAATATGCAGGATAAAGTGTTTTGCGAAACGTGCAGAGAAGACGTAGGGTACAGGATTTGGTCGGGCTATGTACACGCTGTTATCGGGGATAAGCATATCGGTTATTTCGAGAGAACAGCTTTGTGCGAGAAGTGCGGGAGAGAAGTATACGTTCCTTGGGTGAATGATGAGAATATAAAGAGCAGAGAGGAAGCATATGCAGGAGCAAAGGTTTAAGGTTTATGTCGGCGGCGAGGAGTTGCTTGCCAGAGATATGTCTATGGATTCGTTGCTGTTATTTATCGAAGCGTTCTTCAACAAATACAACGCAGAGGATAGGCTTGTTATCCTTCGGGAAGAGGAGAAGGATGGAAAAGACAAAGACGAGGAGTGGTAACAACAAGGAAGAATTGTGTCCTTGCTGTAATGGATACCATGCGAAGCAGATACGGACGATTCCAGAAACGATGAAGTTCGATATGAAACGGGTATCGTATTACGCCCAGTACACCTACTGCCCGTATGTATCCGAGTATTATCAGACGGAAGAACAGTTGCGTCTCAATCAGAAGTCGATGCTGTCCGCAAGGCAGACTGGCAAGAGCATAAAGCAGATTATACCGCAGAAGAAGATTACAGAACTGCTTCTCAAGTTTCACGAGAAAGCAAGACCATACGATATGGATTAAGACAATACGGCATGGATTCTTGAAAAATCCATGCTTTTTTGTTATAATAGATTGTCTAGATAAATTGCAATTTTATTCTATTTTAAGGAGATGTAAAGTTTCGATGATAGCTATTGTTGAAGAGAAATATGTCAATGTCGAAAGCGGCTCTTCAAGATATGTAGAGATTCTCTGCCTATCTACTGATACAAAGCCGACAAGCGGGATTGCAACGAACAGCCTTGCACAGGAACTCGATACGAACAAAACCTTTTACTTCAATGGAACTGCGTGGGCTGAGATTGGAGCGTAACCTATGCTGAAAGATATGCTTTTAACAAAGGCTCTAATGGGGAGTTCTGGCGGCGGCGGTGGTTCAGACGGTGGTCTGTATGCCCGCATAGACCTTATAGAGGGTGAGACATTTACATTTGTAGAAGATGTCTACAAGCTGACTGAACAAACGACAGCGCAAGTCAATTCCATACTTGGTTCTGACAAGCTTCCAGTTTTTGTTTATGCCGAGGGTAACGAGACGGTTATCTTTTATGTGAACCTTATTAAATACGGAAGCGTGTCTGGATGGATGATGAACTGCGGCTCTTACAAAAACGCTGTTCACTCTTATGATTACAATAACGGGGATTAAACACCAAAGTGTTCTCAACCGTTTAAATCTCGTCTGCCAAGTTGCAGAAGGAGACAAAGGTCATCGTACTGCGATGACCTTCTTTTTTGTTTGCGATGCAGGAAGAACCTCCGATATATATCCAAATATTTTTATAAAGTGTCCTCAAAGTGTCCTCAAAGACATCTCAAGATAAAGAAAAATCCCAGAACTCTGGGATTTTTTTGGTGCGGCAGATGGGACTTGAACAAGTCAACTCATGGCACTATAGGTAGTATTTGTCTTATTTTGCCGTCATAAGTTATAACATATATGCTTGAAATATTCTTAATAAGGAATATTTTGCAAGTCGGTTTAAGACATCCTGCAAATCGAGTGTCCTCAAAAGTGTCCTCAAGATTTCCCGCTGAAAAGGTCTTTCATGACCTTATCTTGATAGGACTGAGCCAGTTCCATTTCACCTTCCAAAAAGTGTCCGTATGTCTCCGTTGTAGACATTGTAGTACTATGTCCTACAATTGCTTTCAGCAGTTCGATAGGCATATGCTTGTTCAGACTTACGAAGGTATGTCTTGACAGTTCATACAGAGAGACGGGCGTAATGCCGTTCCGTTTTGCGTATCTCTTCCAAGCTTTATAGTAGTTATCAAGAGAAGTAGAAGTTCCGTCACGCCAAGGGAACACCCAGATGGAAGCGATGTGTTCTTCTTTCAATTGTTTCTTCTGCATGAGGAGAGCGTCTTCAGCGGTAGCAGACATTTTAAATGTCCGTTTTGCGTTCTCGTTCTTGCCAGACGTTATCTTCCCTTCTTTGTTTATCCCACGGTGTACCGTTATAATATCGCCAGAGATATCTTTCCATTGCAGACCGAGCAGTTCGCTTGGACGGAGTCCTGTACAGATGCCGAAGCGGTAGAGGTAGATATATCTGTCCTCGATGTCTCTTCCGTTATACGTTGTGATTTCGGACGAGAAGACCTTCTTAATCTCTTCGGGCTGAAGCGATTTCTTTTCGTATGTCGGAGCGGTACGGCGAATTTCTATATCGGAAGGGATAAGCGTTGTACACTTCCGTTTTCGACAGTACTTGAAGAACGAAGAGATACAGCCACGGATGTTGCGCTGTGTCTTCTTAGACAGACCGTCTCGGTTCGCCTTATGTATAATGTTCTGCAAATCCTGTTCCGTTACAGTACTTATCTTTTTCTTCCCGATAGACGGAACGATTCTCGACCTACCGATAGATTCAAACTGCTTATAGCTTTTATCAAGCTGTTTCATGTCCTCGATAAAATCGTCAAAGAGTTTCTCTACCTTGAGGTTCTCCCCGTTAAGACTGTTTACGAGCCAATCGTCTGCTTTCTTCTCGCAGTCTATCTTTCCCTTTTTCCCCTCTATAGAAGAATAGAACGACTTGCGTGTGCCGTTCGACTGAACCTTAATGCTCCAACGCTTGCCGTCCCAACTTGCTTCGTTCTTACGCTTTGTCTGCATAAGAAGCCCTCATCTGTTCTTGATACAAGAACCTCATATACGAAACTACGGTTTCCCTGTTCTCTTCAGACAGCAAAGTAGCGAATGCGTTAATCTCTGCTAACTTGTTATCTTCAAACTGTTGTACAAATTTTGGAACTCCTGTTTCGGGGTCATCCGTCCGACCAAGGAGATAGTCGGGAGTTGTCTTTAGCTTTTCGGCAATCGCTTCCAGATAATGGAGCGGGACACCTCGTTGTCCGAGTTCGATTTTGCTGATGCTTGTCTGATGTTTCATGCCGACCGCACTCGCCAGTTCTCCTTGCGAGATATTCAGTTCAGCCCTTCTCAGTTTAATACGTTCTCCGATTGTCATGTACGCTCTCCTTTTAGAAATCACGGAACAGGGTCAGTACCTTGCCCCAGATATGTATGTCTTTACAGTTGCCGTTATCAAATCTCTTGGTCTGGTATTCGGGATTCTTCGGAACGAGTTCCAGATATCCCTTTCCCTTCACTACGGTCTTCAGAGTCGCTTCCTCGTCTTCCGTTAAGATGACGGCTATCTCTCCGCTCTCTACGTCTTCCTGCCTATGTACGAGGACGGTGTCTCCTTCTACGATAGTCGGATACATAGAACTCCCACGCACACGCAGGAGTCTGCACTCATTGGGCGGGTATCCTCTCAAGGATTCTGCGGGGATGCCTTTGTAATCGTAGAGATAATCCTCTACAGCCAGACCGCCGTATCCTGCACGGACAGAACCAACAATAGGCATCTGTATTAAGTTCCCTACAGGCGATGAGAAGACATCCCGTCTTTGCGATGTTGTTTCGTACAGATTTTCAACAGGAACACCCAGAACCTTCGCAACTTTTGCCGCAGATGAGCGAGATGGTTGTGCTTGCTTCCAACGATAAATAGTATTCCTGCCGAGTCCCGCACGGGATTCGACATCACGAAGCGAAAGATTTTGCGCCCTCGCTATCCTTTGAATGTTTTCGTACAGATAATCAAACATTTCAATTCCATGCAAAAAAGTTAGCAGAAAATGCTTGACAGCATAGGGGAAGTGCAGTAAACTGTAAGTGTCGAGCAAACCGAATACCGCACAGCCCCATATGACAGAGGGGGTTATTTTGTCCACCTCTTGTCTTAATCTTAGCATAAATGCTTGAAATGTCAAGCGGGAAGGAGAAAAGATTTCTTGAAAGTTACGAAAGAGAAGCAGGAGTTTCGTACTGTAGGTAGAACCGTCTACCAGAACATAAAGGAATTGTGCAGAGAAGCACACGTTACGGTCGAGTCTCTTGAGATAAATTTGCAGATTGCAAAGAACAGTATCTCCCGATGGGGGCGGGGCGAGGTAGTACCAAGACTTGATGTCTTGATGGTAATCGCAAAGGATTTCGGTGTGAGTCTTGACTACATGGTTACGGAGCATAAGTAACCGCAATTCGTAGCAATTGATAGCACAAGGGGGCAAAGAATGATTTTTCCTAAAGAGCAAATCAAATGTTCGCATTTCTTCTGCGAAGAGCAAGTCTTGAACCTATGCTGTAAGTCTTGTGAAGTCCAAGCGATATGTAAGGACAAATGTCTTAACAGTCCAGACAAATGTGGCTTGAGAGCCAAGAAGGGCTTGCACAAATCTCTATCAAGTTATTGCAGGATTCCGATGGAAGACGAGGACTAGCTTATGCGTCTTGGAGATGTGCGAGATGTCGAGAATCAGATGATTCCAGACTTCTACCCAGAGTATCCGCACAAGGTGAACTGCCCGATATGCGGAGAGGAATGCGAGAGTGTGTACGTTGACACGAGCGGTGACCCCACAGGATGCGATGTATGTCTTCGCAGGATAGATGTAGAAGACTGGTGGGATAACAATCCTAACTGGGAATAAACTTCTCTGCAATTGGCACAGCGAAAGCACAGACCACAGTACAGAGAGTTTTTAGCGGGAGCAAAATCGAAGGACGTTAGCAACTACTTTGATTTGACCACCAAAATACGAATTTATAGAAAGGAGAATCCTCTATTCCGTAATCGCACGCTATGGATTTCGTAAACGCTCCCGCTTTTTTCGATGAGAACTGGTGTAACGGTAACACACATGACTTTGACTCATGTATTGGTGGTTCGAGCCCACCGTTCTCAGCCAGTCCCATGTGGCTAGGGACATTGCCTTGGTTGGGCATTTTGCGACTCCTTACTGAATGGCTCTATGGAAAGACATAGTGACAGTCTGGAATAGACAGACGCCATGTGTTATTTCTGGCTCTATGGAAAGACATAGTGGCAGTCGGGAACAGACCGACAACTAAAAATCTTTATGAAAGGACACCACGATGATGAAGATTTGGACAGACAGAAACGGCAAAGTCCGTTCTAAGAGTTACGGCGATATTCGCAAGCAGATGCAGGAGATTGATTCGATTATCAACTATCTCCAGAACTATGCACAGACTTGCAGGAATGTCAGCAACAAGGTCATGTGCTTCGACACTTCCCTTTGCAACGAGAACGAGGAACTTCGCAGACAGCTGAAAGTTGCCTGTAACACAATCGATGCCGCTGACAAAGCAATGAGGGAGAAGAGAAGTGCAAATAAGAATTGATTGTAAAAACGAAGAAGAGTGGCTTGCCGAGAGATGTAACCACATAGGTGGAAGCGACTGTGCCGCTCTTCTTGGTGTTTCTAAATGGAAATCCAATGTGGACTTGTATCGGGAGAAAGTCGGAACAGTTCAGCGGTTCGTCACGAACGAAGCGATTGAACTTGGGAAGAGAGCAGAACCCGCATTGCGTGAACTGTACTCCGCATACAATCCCGAAATGGCTATCGATTATCACCAGTACACGATTATCTTCCAAGAGGAATATCCGTTTATCGCAAGCACGTTGGACGGTGAACTGACGGATGCGCTTGACCGCAGAGGAATCCTTGAAATCAAGACGGCGATGCTGTCGAAGAGAAGCCAATGGGACGAATGGGACGGACGGATTCCGAATCACTATCTCACACAAGTCCTGCACCAGATGATATCGACAGGCTATGAGTTCGCAGACCTTTACGCTTGTCTGACAGGACTGGATGGGAATCAAGTGATACGAACCTATCGGTTTGAGCGTGAAGATTACGTTGAAGATATATCATGGCTTATCGAAAAAGAAACGGAATTTTGGGGCTATGTACAGAGAAAGCAGATGCCACCGCTGATATTAGCACTTTAAGAAAGGGGATAACTTATGGACATTATCGTTGAAAACGAGGGATTGAATGGCGTTGCTAACTATGAGCCGTTAAAGGCTTGGGCATTAGAGACGGCACAGAAGTACAAGTCTGTTGTCGTGACGGACGAAAGCATCCGTAGTGCGAAGCAGGATATCGCAGACTTGAGGAATCTGGCAAAGAAGATTTCCGATTACCGTATCGCTCTCAAGAAAGAGCATGAGAAGAAGATTGAGAAGACGATACAGCAATGTATCGAACTCACCCAGATTCTTACCGATGCGGCTTCCTCTATGGATGTGCAAGTTAAGGAACTGGAAGACGGGGTGAAGCGTCAGAAGAAGCAGGAGATTGAAGAGTACTTCAACTCTGTTGCAGGAGATACCGCAATCGTCCTTTCTTTCGAGAAAGTCTTCGACCAGAAGTGGCTGAACAAAACAGCCAAGATGGATGACATCAAGTCTTCTATTGATATGACGTTGAATGCCGTCAAGAAGAACCTTGGAATCCTGCACGGGATGCAGAGCCAGTACGAAACGGAAATGATTGAAGCGTATCTTGACTCTCTTGATATGGGAGTTGCGCTTGAAACTAAGAATAGGCTTGAAGAGAAAGCCGCACAGATTGCACGGATGAAAGCCGAGCAGGAGCAGAAGAAACAGGAAGTACAGCAAGCCGTTGTTCAGCCGAAACCAGTACCCGTACAGCAACCGATTCCTGCTCCGAAGCAAGAGCCTGTTAAGTTCTACGATGTCCGTCTGTTTATGACAGAGACACAGAAGAATCTGTTTAAGAACTTCGTTGTCAGCAACGGAATCAAATACACAAGAGTACCGCAGAAATAAGGGGGATTGAAGCATGGGAAGAGAATATGTCGTTATTTGCGATTCGTGCAGGAAACAGATTACAAACGGGAAGTATTACAGAGTGAACGTGCAACCTCTTCGTACTGGAGATGACTTTAGCATGAAACAGTTTTACTTCTGCGTGGACTGTGGGAAGAACGGATGCATCGGGAACGCAATCAAGAATATGAAAGGAGAACAGGCATGAAGCCGAAACAGAATCTGCAACAGGCAGTAAATACGATACCGCAGAAGAAACCATTACCATTCTCTCTTGCTATTCAGAGCGAGGGATATAAGAACCTTATCAACAATACGCTTGGTGACCCCAAGAGAGCGACTAGATTTATTACCGCCATTACGTCTGCCGTATCTACGAATCCTGCCTTGCAAGAGTGTGATGCAGGAACGATTCTGTCCTCTGCGCTTATCGGAGAATCCCTTGGACTGTCTCCGTCTCCGCAACTTGGGCAGTACTATCTTGTTCCGTACAACGATACCAAGAACAACCGCAAGGTGGCTCAATTTCAAATGGGGTATAAAGCTTACTTGCAGTTGGCTGTCCGTACTGGGCAGTACGAAAATCTGAATGTTGTTCCAATCAAGCAAGGCGAACTTATCCGATTTGACCCGATTACAGAAGAAATTGAAGTCAAAGTTATCGAGGACGAAGAAGAGAGAGCCAAGACACCGACAGTAGGATACTATGCCTTTTTTAAGCTTCTTAATGGATTTCATAAAGGAATTTACTGGAGCAAGGAGAAGATGCTTGCACACGCAGACAAATACTCCAATGCTTTCAGCAAAGAGAACTATCAACTGTATATCAGCGGGAACGTACCGAAGTCTGAACTGTGGAAGTACTCCTCGTTCTGGTACAAGGATTTCGATGGCATGGCAATGAAGACAATGCTTCGTCAGCTTCTGTCAAAGGGCTATGCCCCGATGTCAATTGAGATGCAGACTGCAATGGCTAACGACCAAGGCGTTCCTGTCGTACAGAACAACGAGTTTGTCGGCGTTGACTACGTAGACAACAGACCGAAGGGTGAATACAAAGAACCGAAAGAGCCTGTTGTTGTAGATGGAGTTCCTGCCGAAGATGTACTCGTAGACGAAGAGACGGGCGAAATCCTTGACGAGGATGACCCTTTGGCTTAAAATAAAAGACGGTTCTGGTTGTCGTATAGTGACGGGGCATGAAATGGGTCATGCCCCAAACCTTTAAGTCTTATACAAGGAGAAAGCGATGCTGATAGAACAGGGAACAAACACAGGGTATCACCCTTCCACAATAGTCGGCACGATTACAGCCGAGCCTATTTTCAATGTTACACCAAGTGGCAAGCACCATACTATCTTTTATGTTCTTTATGGCAGACAGAAAGACGAGAAGAGCGGTAAGTCCACTCCGAAGTCTTTGCTGTGCGAAGCATGGGATTACTGGGCAGACGTTGCGACACAATGCGAGAAAGGCGATAGGGTTATCGTCTTCGGCACAAAAGCACCAGATGAATACCGCAGTAAGAAGACAGGACAGAAAGCATTCAAGGTGACAGCCGAGTTCATCGTCAACGCAGGAGCGTTATATTCCTCAGAAAACCTTAATAACGTCGATACAGCCACGATAGAGGGCGAGATGCAGGATGAACCGTCTGACGAGTCTGAGTCCGTATTTTTCGCTTAATAACGCCAAATGTTGATAGCACAGAAAGACGGCAACAAGGTATATGCGATTGCTGACGGAACTCTGTTCGGCGATGCGTATGAAACGGAGACGAAGAAGGGGAAGCCTTGCGTTCGTTTCACGTTGCAGTACGATTCGACTTTAGTTAACGACAAAGCAGTTTACAAGAAAGTAACTTGTGTCTGTGCGGGGTTTGCTTCCGTAGAGGTAGCAAAGACGTTGAAGAACCGAGAGTTCGTGTTCGTATCTGGAATCCGCACACCAGACACTTATATGACGGAGCGAACAGGCGAACAGCAATACGCAATCTTCTGCACGACAGTTCTTCCGACAAAGCGGTTGATGAAAGCTTTGGCTTGGATAGAAGAGTCTAGGCAGTACGAGAAGAAGATTTACAAGGAAGTCCTCAATGTCAATGGTTCTCCGTTTGAGATTACCTATGACGGAGATGAGGATGAAACAATAGATGTTGGTTTCTAAGAATGGGGGAAGAGAATGCAACACAGTTTTGATATTGGTATCGCAGAGAAATACGGAATCTTGGAAGCGGTTCTGTTAAATCACTTTGAGTTCTGGATAAAGAAGAACATGGCGAACGGGAAGCATTTCCATGACGGATGTTATTGGACATATAACAGCGTGAAAGCGTTTGGCGATTTGTTCCCATATGCTTCCGCAAAGCAAATTCGTGGAGCGTTAAACAACCTTATTGAAGAAGGGCTTATTCAGACAGGGAACTATAATGAACTTCCTACTGACAGGACGCTATGGTATTCATTTACAGAAGCAGGAATGTGCTTATTGCAAAAAGGGCAAATGGATTTGCCCTGTAGGGAAAATGGATTTGCCTCAGAGGGCAAAGCATTACCAGATATAAACACAGATATAGAGTATGAGAATACTTATAAAGATACTTATAATCCCCCCTTTAATCCCCCCAAGGGTGATAAGCCAGAGAAACAGAAGAAGACAAAGAACAACGGGACTCTTTCAACAGAAGTTCTCATGGAAGAAGTCAAGGCAAAGAACTTTTCTCCTGCTGTTGTTTCGATACTTGGTGAATGGATTGAATACAAGAAAGAAATCAAGACACCGTACAAGTCAGCAACTGGATTCCAGAAATTGTTGACAAAGCTGAAGAATGAAATCCAGAAACGTGGAGAGAAAGCTGTTGTTGAAAGAATTGAAGAAGCGATGAGCAGACAATGGGTAGGATGGAACTTCGATACGATGGACGCTTTCGATAAGAACAGACCGTATATGCAGAACAAACAGAAGTTGGAAACGAAGTCTCGGTACAAGGATTTGAGCCAGAAGCCAGACGATACAGAGCAGAGGAAGCAGTTCCAAGAGTTGGCGAGGAATCTTCGTGAGTCGTTGAAGAACAGGCAGGAATAAAAGGAAAGTAGGTACACCACACTATGGAAGCAAAGCGGAACAATGTAATCGAGAGAGCGATAATCGGTTGCATGATGGAAGACGAGAAGAGCGTTGAGCAAGCGTTCGCAGAACTGGAGAGGGATGATTTCTCCAGTAACGATTGCAGAAGAATATTCTCCGCAATGGAAGCCTTGTATGTGTCGAATCAGAAGATTGATTTCGTATCCGTATCTTCCCTGTTTGAAACAGACTTCATTACGAACGTGATAACGGATATCCTGCAAGGCGAACATTACAAGTCGCAGATGCCCGTCTATATCAAGACGCTGAAAAGCCAAGTTAAGAGACGGAAGTTTGGAGATGCGTTGCGTGTAGCGGCAAAGGAGTTCAAGGAAGAAAACGAGTCCTGCTTCGATAATCTGCAATCCAGAATGGATTCGATTGCGGATGGGGACGAGACGGAAGCTATCAAGTACGGCGAGATGGAAGTGCTGAACGCTTTCTCAGAAATCGGAGACAACACAAAGGGAACTCCGACAGGCTTTACGGAACTTGACAAAACGATAGGCGGCTTGCGGAAAGGGAATCTTGTCATCATAGCAGGAAGACCGAGCATGGGCAAGAGCGCATTGGCAGAGAATATCGCATTGAACGTAGCGATGAAAGACAAGACGGTCGTGATGTTCTCTCTTGAGATGAAGAACTCCGAGATAATGAAGCGTCTTATCTGTAATGGGATTCGGATGTCGGAACAGGAAATGTTGCAAGACACCTCAACAGCTTTTAACAAGACGCAGGAGTTTGCGAATCTGCTCAAGACAAAGAAGATGTACGGATTCGACAGCGGGACACTTTCTATCACGAAGTTGCAGACGGTATGCAGGAAGATTTCAAAACAGGCAAGAGGAATCGACTTGGTAATCGTAGACTATATCGGTCTTATGCAGACGAATGTTCGTAAGAATAGTTCCAGAGCGCAGGAGATAGGAGAGATATCCCATGCTCTCAAGAGACTCGCACAGGACATGGACTGTACCGTTATCTGCGTTGCACAGCTGAATCGTTCCGCAGAACAGAGAGCAGAGCATGAGCCTGTTATGTCAGACCTTCGGGAATCTGGAGATATCGAACAGGATGCGGATATTATCCTCTTCCCGTACAGACCGTCTGTATACGATGAGGAAATAAGTCCGAGAGAAGCGAAGCTAATTATCGCAAAGAACCGAAACGGGTCGTGCGGTTCGCTACCGCTGACATGGATTGGAGAGCAGTATCGGTTCGACAATCCTGCGGACGATTTCCAGAACGATTATGCGGAATCACGATTCCGTGATGTAGAGGGCGAGGAAGCCCCGTTCGATGATTAAGGAAAGGAGCAGACGGAGATGGCAGTAGCAATAGCGGTTCGGTTGATTATAGTTCTTATCCTCTTCGCTTTATTGGACTGATGAATATTTTGGCGTTGGATGTAGGAACGACAGAGAGTGGTTTCTGCCTTATGCAGGAACAAACGTATATGCCGTTGAGATTCGGGAAGATATCGAACGAAGAACTTCTTGGAATCGTGAAGACAGAGGAGTACGGGAAACTGGTTTACGAAGCGTTTGCTTCTTACGGGATGGCGGTAGGGCAAAGCACGATTAAGAGTATCGAATGGAACGGACGATTTATCCAATGTGCTGTAGACAGAGGGATTTCCGTGTTCCCGATATTCCGTAAGGACGAGAAGATAAACCTTTGCGGGTCGATGAAAGCGAAGGACGCAAATATACGGCAAGCGTTGATAGACAGATTTGCGAAGCATGACTTCAAAAACGGAAAGGGAACGAAGGATGAACCAGATTGGTTTTTCGGATTCCGAGCCGATGTCTGGAGTTCATACGCAATAGGGATAACTTATTTGGATTTGAATAAGGGGGAAGAGTAATGTGTATCGAGATAAGGCAACCAAGATGGAAGGATAGAGTAGTACTGATTGCAACGTATAAGGTAGGAAAAGGAAAGAACCTTGTGAAGTTCACACAGGCGAAATCGTTGCCAGATATTTACAGTTGCGATTACAGGGACATAGTACGGTGTCCGATACAGAGCAACGGGACGATAGACTGTTATGCTGTTCCGCTGTCGCTGTTCAAGACAGAAAGGAGAATATCATAGCAGGATGCAAAAGGAACGTATTCTTATTTGCGAAACGTGCGGAAGACCTCTTGGCGTGTATAAGGAAAACTTTCTGTGTATAAGGCACAGGGGACGAGAGGTGAACGTACCGTACAATAAGGACACGGACGTAGTTGCAACCGTAAGATGCGAGTTATGTAAGCGAACTTCTATCATATATCGGAGACAGTTAGTCGATAAATGATAGACAAACAAATACCAAATGTGGTATAATACAAGCGTAGTTGGGTAGTGGTGTACCTTTCTAATCAGCACACTTGTCGTGCTAACCTCTCTGAGGAACGACAGGTGTGCTATTTTTTTTAGGATTCACACAAGCGTCCTTCCTCCAAGAAAGAAAGGCGAGATGCCGTGTTTAATGGTTTTGGGCATCTCGCAGACAAGAATAGTTATCTTGTGGAAAGAGGAATCATTTTGGAGCAAGATGCCAAACTTAATTATAGATTTTGCTTATCCTGCGGAGAGGAATTAGTACCGAGCAATTCTAAGGGAGTCCGAAACACTTGGTTTAAAACTGGGTATCTTCCGTGGTGTATTGACTGCCAGACGGCGAAAGTCAAGGAACTACAGAAGCAATGCAAGGACAAGGTCATGGCGATTTACATTTATTGTGCCGCTTGTGACACGCCGTTCTACGCAGAGATAGCACACCAGTCAAAAGACTGGAAGCAGTACCTTCAAAATTTAAGAGAGCAAAACTTAAACCGTAATGCACAGTCTGGCGAATATGCAACTTTCGGTGCAGGAGAAACGGTCTACGAAAAGGCAGAGCCGAAGAAAAGAAAAGACACAATCCTTGCCCAAGCAAGAGAGCGATGGGGGGCGAAATTCTCCGAGGGTGGAGAGCCAGTTGAGTACACCAAGCGTGAACTGGAAGAACTGGAGTCTTTGTATAAAGAACAGGCGGCTGAGTACAAGGGAGCGATTACTCCCCGAGTAGATATGTCTCTGCGAGAGATTTGCGTATCCCGTCTTGAATGGAAACGCTGTGTCGGTCTTGGGGATTCCCAAGGAGCAAAGCGTTATTCGGACATGATTAAAGACGCTATGGCTCGTGAAGGTATGAGAGCGACCGATGTAAAGCCGTTGGAAGCGATGAAGGTGGATGCGCTGATTACGCACCTCGAAGAAAAGGGAGCGGTTCAGAATAACCAAATCGTAGGAGTGGATGAACTCCGAGCGATTCTGGCGAAAGACCATCCGCAGTATCATACCTCGCTTGATGTTGTGGACGAGATAATCATGTGTACGGTCAATACCATGAGACGGAACAACGGAGAATCGGAACTCATAGAGTTGCCGAAAGAAGGACAAGTTAAGGATGTCTTCCACGAACTGTTGGACAAACCGACAGAACACGAACAGGAAGTCATGGCTGAACTTGGGATTCTCCCGCCAGTAAGGGAAAGCTGATATGCCACAGGGATGGAAATATTCTAACACGAAGAGGGCATGGGTCAGAGAGGAAACCGAGCGGAAAATCGACTACGGTGGAATCGAACTGTACGATGTGGATTCGTGGGGGCTGTTGGTTTCCTACTGGAGAGCAATGCCAGACAGACTGCTCGACTTGATGGAAGCGGAGAATCCTCTGTACTACTTGGAGATTGTACAGAGAATCCTCATCAGAATCTTCTTCCACTACCAACACGCATTCGTCACGGCGAGTCGTGGATTTACAAAGAGTTTCTGTTGCTTCCTAGCAAAGATGCTGATAGGTGTCTTGTATCCTGCCACAACAATGCGTTATGCCGCTCCGACAAAGGAGCAGATGGCAAGCATTGCATCGGAGAAGTGGCAAGCGATATGTCAGCAGTACCCAGTCCTTGCGGCTCATTGGGACGTGGTTACGAACAGTTCAGACAAATTTGAGATTAAGACGGCTTATGGCTCGTCAATCACAATATCTGTAGAACGTGGTAACGACTGTCATAGCATTACGGCAGAAGAGGTAGCGCAGGAAGAAAGCGGCAAGGCATTCGACTTCGAGAGATTTGCGAATGCAGTCCTTCCGACAGCCCGTGTTCCAAGAATGGTGAACAAGGAGCGTGACCCGAATTTCCCGCACTTCCAGAAGAACTACATTACGTCTGCGGGCAATCAGCAGAATGCGTCTTTCGAGTATCGGAATGATACTTTCGCAGAGATGTTAGAGGGTAAGAACTCGATATGTCTGGATTTCCCCGCAACGGTAGCGTGTCTGTCTGGGATAAGGGAAGTCGAGTATTATCAAGACCTACGGAAGAAGCAGACTCCCGAAGCACAGCTTCGAGAGATTGATTCTATCTGGACGGGGTCAAGCGAGAACCCCGTTATAAGGGATTCCGTACTGACAGAGAGCAAGACTCTGATGTACATGGAGAATCGGCATTGCGGAGATAAAGATGTCATATACGTTATCGGATATGACGTTTCGTATGCCGAAGGAGCGAGGAACGCTAAATGCGCTACTGCGGTCTGCAAGTTAGAGAAACAGAACGGAAAGGATAAGTTCCTCAAAAGTTTTGTTTACATTGCAGATAACCCGCCGCCACGAGACAGCATGATACAGGCACGGCAGTTGAAAGACCGTTGGTATCGGTTCTGTCTCGATGGTGGGAGAGGGACTTACATTGCGATTGACGCTAACTCATACGGAAGGTCTGTGCTTGAAGATTTGCACAAGGATTTGGGAGACGGACTCCCGCCCCTTTGCACGATAGACCATGAGTTAGCTGACATAGAACTTCCGAATGCGATTCCGTGTATCTATCCGATTCGTGCTACAGGCGGTACGAGCGTAGGGCATGGCGATTCGGACGGTGAAATGATTAAGTACGCCGAGATGGAGTTTGAACACAGGAACGTGCAGTTGCTTGTATCGAACCTTCACAGCGGAATCAAAGCTTACAAGCTTCTTCACAGAATCAAAGACGATTCTGTTGATAATCAAATAGCAGTTCCGTATATCAAGACAAGAGAGATGTGCGGACAGATTGCCAACCTACGGAAGAAAGCATCGGGCAGTTCGATTCGGGAAGAACGAATCAGCAAAGCGATACAGCGAGATATGTGGTCGGCAACGAAATATGCTTTATGGCTTTCGCACTTGATTGAGTACAAGGAACTGGTCGAGAGCGTAAAGCAGGAAAACAGATGGACGAAGTTCTTTTCTGGGAAGGGCGGCAAGATTCCGCATTCCACATCGGGAACGAAGTCGAGGATTGGTTTTGTGAGGAAGGGTGGAAACCAGTTATGAGCGAGACAAAGAGCATAGTGTGGCGGCTGTATGCTATGCGACCAACAGATGAGAATATCAAGTTTGCGCTGAAAGAGCGTTTTCACAGGATTACAACGAAGTACGTTCTTGTTTATACAGGGGAGAAACTGGAAGAACAGGACGTAGCGGAAATCAGTCAAGAGAATTACGATGCCCTGTCAAAAGATGATGCTGAATGGCTGAATGAGAACAATCTTGAAATCCTACGGGAGTTTGAAGAGAAGCACAGGGAAACGATAGAAAAGGCACAAGTAGACTTTCTTAAAGAGTTTAAAGAAGAACTTGAGCGGGAGCAAGAACGACTGAATGGAAGAGAATAAAGAATTGAAAGAGAACACGAATCAGCTGACATTCCAGAAGCTGTTCCGAGATATTGAATCGAAGTACAGCGGGATGCCGTCCGATTCGTTATATTCTGCGCTTACGAGAACGGGTGCGTATCGTGGTCTTGCGAATATGCAGAACTTGATGATGACAGCGAACCCGTATGTCCAGAACGACCGTGTCAAAGCAATCACTTCTCTTCCGAGAGAGTACGGCAAGAACAAGCTTGTCGAAATGCTTCTTAACCCGTCTGGTAACGAACTGCCGTTAAGACAAGTATCAAATGCTCTTACCTACACGGCATATCCTTATTTCAAACTTATCAAAACTTATGCGGATATTCTGACCTACAGGCATTACACCTATCCTGCTGACTTGGAAGAGATAACTTCCGATGCAGAGAAGAAGACTGTCATGCGGGAATGGAGACTTGTAGAGAAGATTTCCAAATATATCGACCCCGCACAGACAGCGCATCAGATTGCTATGCAATGCGGACGGGAAGGAAAAGGTTTTTACATTCTGCGGAAGTCTTTGGATAGACCGCATAACAATGTTAACTATTGCTTCCTTCAGCAACTTCCGCAGGACTGGTGCAAGATTGTCGGGTTCAATAACATCACAAAGTATACCGTTGCTTTCAATATGATGTACTTCCTTGAGGAAGGTACAGACCCGCTTCAGTTTGGGGACTTGTTTGTTCCGTATCTGGATGACCTTCTTGGCTATGTGGATGACAGAAAGCGTGTTAAGTATTCCTCTCTGAAGAGACAGGATATCGGCAAGATGCGTGGCAATCCGAATGTGTATTACCAGAACGGCAGATGGTTCTGGTGGGTAACGCTTCCTGCTGAAACGGTATGGACGTTTGAGTGTGATGACAGCGACAGGAATGTCGTACCGCCGATGACGGGCTTGATGCTCTCGATGGCACAGATTGCACAGTATGAAAACTTGCAGTTGGAATTGCTTGCCAATCCTCTTGTCAGCGTAGTGCTTGGCGAGATGGAATATGCGGACACCAACGGAATGACCGCAATGGAAGATGCGTATAAGCTGTCTCCTTCTGGCAGAGCGTTCTTTGAAGCGTTGTGGTATCAGATGCTTGCCCAGAACAATACGTCTGGTATCGGCTTCTTCGCCGCTCCGCTGAAGAACATGAAACTGGAACAGCTTGCGGAAGCACCGAGCGCAACGGAGATTTCTTCTAAGGGATACAGCTACACGATTATGAAATCTGGTAGTGGTATCGTAAATGCCACCACAGAGCCGAGAGTCGGCATGGTCGAGATAAGCGCAAAGATTGAATCCCAGTATATGCGCTGTGTGTACAGAACTTTTGAGTCGATGATGAACTGGCTGTACTCCACGATAGGTCTGAAGCATGAGTGGCGGTTCGTAATGTTTGGAGATATCTTCTCCGAGCAGACAGAAAAAGAGAATGCCCGTGCAGGAATGAGCCTTGGCATTCTGATGGACACGATGAAATACGATGCGATTTGCGGACATTCTTTGCTTGATGACCTTTCTATCAGCAATGCTGTCAGCGGAGTCGGGATTCTTGAGAAGAGGATTCCGTTAAAGACTTCATATACACAGACGAGCGATGACAATGACGGGTCTAGCCAGACTATCAACAGAACGGCAGGAAGACCGAGCATCGAGTCTGAAGAGATAACGGAAGAAGGAACAGAAGAATCGAGAGATTCTGAATAATTAAAAGGTGGAGAAGATATGTCAGAGTACAGGCAGATTGACGGAAAGCTGAAACTGCTAGAACGGCAGACAGAGTTCCTGTATCCGATTGAGATATGGCTTGTAAATGACCAAGTCAATCGGAACAAATGGCAGTATCCGTCCGTTGTCCAAAAGAAAGATTTATTTGCGGGGACACCGATTCTCATTGCATATGTAGGCAACAAGGTCGGAGACGGACACAATTTCCAGACTCGCAGAGATGCGAACGGAGAAGAGTATGCGTCCTTTGTATCCGCAGATTCAGAAAGGATTGTCGGAGCGTTATCCGAAAAGCCAGAGGATATCCGAGTAGAAGATGTGAACGGTGTCAAATGGCTTGTGGCAAAAGGTTTCCTGTGGAAATGGTATGCCGCAGAACTTGTCTCGAAGATTGAGACTGACTCGCTACGGGGGCGGGAGATGTCTGTTAGCATCGAGACTCTTGTTACTGAATCGCATATGAACGGCGATGTCGAAGTGATGGATGAGTTCCTTGTTCTTGGGACTACGATTCTTGGAGACGGTGTCGCTCCTGCGGTTGAGAACGCTAGGATAAAGGCTCTGCAAGAGATAGAGAGCGAGTTCAAGATTTTGAAAGTACGAGCCGCTTCCTATCAAGAATGTGGTGACGAGGGTCATCAGTGTGGTGACGAGGGTCATCAGTGCGGTGACGATGGTCATCAATGTGAAGATGCCGATGATGACGGCAATGAACCAGACGAAGAAGAGCAGGAAGACCCCGAAGACGAAACGGACGAACCCGAATCGGAAGAACCAGATGACACGGATGATGTGGATGACACAGACGATGACGATGAGGATGAACCCGAAGAGGAACAGCCCGTAGAGTTTTCAGAAGAATCCTGTGGTTCTTCGGTGATAACGACAAATAAGGAGACAAGAGGAATGGCTTACAAGAAAAGAGATTTAGCCGAACTTCAGAAACTGTTTACAGACTATAAGGTAATCGCCGCCGAAATGGTTAACGATACCGTTCATGTCTGTCTCATGTCTTCTGAAGACGGTGGAATCTATAAGTACGCTATGCCGTCTTCCGAGAGAACAATCGTTCCAGAGAGAATCGAACGTGTTGCTGTCAATGCCAGTATGCCTATCGATGATGAGCATTCTGTAGAACTTGATGTGTACAGCATGACCGAGTCTCTTGCGGAGCGTGTTGTTAGCATTTCTGCGCTTGTAACTTCCACGCAGAAAGAACTGGAAGATGCACAGAATACAATTACTGCCATGCGTGATGCGGAGAATGCCCGTAGGCTGTCTGCCGCTAAGAGCGTTGCGGAGTCCGCACTCAAGTCCTTCAATGCGAATCGTGAGGGGAAGGTTGAGCATAATGCTATCGATACTATCCTTGCTGACATTGAAGCGAACAAGTATACGGAACGTGTCAACGAAGAGAACGTATGGATTGGTGATAAAGAAGTTGAAGACGCTGTTCTGGCGGTATGTGCCAAAGCTGTTATGCAGATGGATGCGAAAGCGGCACAGGACAAAAAGAAAGTGTCTGGATGGACTGCATTTACAATGCATGGCAACCATGATGACGGTAGCGTAGATGCTCTGCTGTCTAAATGGGGAATTGACTAAAGGAGACTGACAATATGGCTTATATCGCAAAGACGGCTTTTGAAGCCCGTATTACGAACGGTCGTTTTGAAGACCTTGCCAATATCGCAGGACGTTACCAAGAAGATTCCGCTGACGCTATCTGCTCTGCGGGTATGCTCTGCGTTCGTAACGGTCAGACCGATTGCGAAGGTTTCGCAAACGTGAAGAACGAGAACACTTGGTATATGAATGCGGCGGCATCGACCGTTGGTGCAGGCGATGTTATTTACGCTTGCAATACTCACGATGTCAACCTGCTTATTGACCCGATTTTCGGCGGTCAGTATGCGGTTGGAACGAACACCCTTGGACTTCCCGCACCCGCAGGAAGAGAATGCACTTTCACCCGTATCGATTTCGATGGCGAGTCCGTCTATCGTTTTGGTGAGGGCAATGTTGACGGCACAGTAGGAAGCAACACCTTCTTCACGATTGATGACGGTCTGCTTTCGCCCGCCGCTACTGCCCCGCAGAGTGGTCTGTACTTCTCGCTCCGTGGAACGGGCAAGTTCATTGAAGGTACGACCGAAAGCTTTGGCTATCTCGACCTCTGTGCTGAGAAGCCCATCGCTTAATAGGAAAGGAGATATAGATTATGTCTAAACTTACACTTAATTCCATTTCTCCTTCCGTCTTCCGTGTAAACGAGAACGAAGTCGCTGACGGCAGTCGTGCGGATATCGTCTCCAAAGGACGGGTACTCGCCTATGAACACGCTGTCAAAGGAAAACTCGCTATGCAGAGCGCACTCAACCGCAATGACGGTGGTGTGTCCCGTATGCTGACGAATCAGCAGTACACAGAACTGAACGAGAAATTCCAGAGAGAGCATCTGCTGTATGCCGCTCGTAAAGTATGCGAGCAGACGGGAGAAGTTGCCCCCGAATCTTTCGAGGATTTCAAACGTAATGCCGCCAAGTATTATGGTGACCCGCAGTTCTATCGTGTCCTGCAAGGGATTTATCAAGAGGTTATCACTCCGATTCTTCCCGCAGTCTACAGTGAAGCGGTCAGCGTGTTTGCTGATACCGTAGAGGTTGGTTTCGGTGAAACCTATTCTCTGACTGTCGGTTCTGGTTCTATTCCTGTATTTCAAGATTCTGCTTGGGGGGCGGCTCGTTCTAAGCCCCGCAATCGGTTCTATGACAAAACATATACGCTCAATCCGAAGCCCCGTACAGCGCAGATTTTTGCGAAGTATATGCAACTTATCGGCAACGGAATGGATTTCGGTAAGTTCTTTGCGAACATTGCGGCGGGTATGTATGCCAAGACGATGGGTCTGTGGAATGCGGCGATGACAGCGGCGGCTTCCAATACCACGCTCATCCCGACTGGTCTGACCTATGTGTTCAACAACCAGAACTGGATTGCGCTTGCTAACAAGGTGTCTGCTCTGAACAACACTCCGATTTCCAATGTGATGGCTATCGGTTCTGCACAGGCTCTGTCCAAAGTCCTGCCGACTCAAGTGACTGGTTCTACCAACGTCAACATGGATGCGGCAATTGCGACTCTGCTTGGTGCTGACTATACACGGACTGGCTATCTTGGCGAGTTCTTGAGCGTCAGACTGATGCCGTTGCAGGACGTTATCGTTCCTGTTGATATGTATTCTAACCCGACCACCATGCTGTCCACGACCAACGTCTGGATGCTTGCGGGCAACGGATACAAGCCGATGACGATTGCCACCAACAGCGGCACTCCGATTCAGCTTGACATCGACCCGACCAAGTCTGCGGACTTCGAGATTGGTATTAACATCACGATGTCTATCGATTCTGTCGCAGTCTTCGCAAGCAAGGTCGGTCTTATCACCGTCTAATGTCCAAAGGGGAGAGCAATCTCCCCTCTCATGCTGTTGCATAGTGCGAAAGGCAAGTGCAAGTCTTGCGGACAGCACCCACTATAAAGGATAAGAGGAAGGGAAAACCTATGGCAAAGAAGCAAATGACAGAAGAAGAGAAAGCCGCTTTTGCCGAGAAGATGGCTCAATCGAGAGCGAAGAAGAAGCAGGAAGAGGAAGCGAAGAAACAGGCTGAACAGCCGAAGCAAAAGAGCGAACTCGAACTTCTTCGTGAGCAGAACGAACTGCTGATGAAGCAGTTGAGCCAGTTGCAGGAGAAGATGGCAATGCAACCGCAAGTTGTAAGGCTTGCGGAGTCTAGCGAGAAAGTACACTTCCTGTGGCAAGCAGAGGTAGCCGATGACAATATCGTTTACCTTGGTGACCGTGGTCAGTACGGAAGAATCGTAGGAAAGACTGGCGAAGTCTTCGTGCCGAAGAATGAACTGACGAATATGCTCGATGAGAAGACCAGATGGTATCTGGACAATCGTTGGCTTATCGTGGTGGACGGTCTGACAGACGAAGAGCGTGAAGCCTACAACGTGAAGTATTCCGAAGGGGAAACGCTCGGCAAGAAGCAGTTTGCAAAGATTGTGGAGATGGGGGATAAAATCCTTGAGATTTATCCGAAACTTTGCAGAGAACACCAGATTATGGTTGCGAAGCGATTCATGGAAGCGAACGAGAGTGGGAAGAAGAAACTGTCAAGGGAACTGGTGGTTGCTCTGAACAATCTGTCGAAGAAGGCAAACAAGAAGGGCGATTTCACATCGATTATCGAGTCGATGAACAGTAAGGAACTGGAAGAGGAATAAAAGAGGTAGCGAATGGCAACAGGATTTAGCGAGATAATTACGAATCACGCAATGAACTTTATCGAGGATGTCAACTGGACAGAGCAGTTGCAGGAGAACCCCGCACAGTTCTTTCGTGCAAAATCGCTTATCCTGTTGAACGCTATTCCGAGGTTTAATCGTCCGTACAATATCCGTGAATACCTTATGCAGTACACCGAACCGCAGTATGCGGATGTGTACTACGTTGCGGAAGAGACGGCTACGTCTATCTCTTTCCAAACAGAGAAGACAGGGTACGAACTGTGTAGTGCGGGTATCGTTATTACTGCGAACGGCAATACAACGTATACACCGTGTACCACGCATTACTTCCCCGAAACTGGAGAAGTAATTGTAGAAGCACGGGATGGAAAGATAGAAGCAGGACAGCAGATTGAGATTGACTTCTATACGGACGGATATTTTGAGAATGATTTGACTCAGACGCAGAAGCGAATCTTGGGTCTGTGCATGGCGGTTGATTGGTATTACGCTTTTGCGAATACGTTCTTGAATGTAGCCAACTTGATTACGGATAAGACGTTCAATCTTCGTTCACCTTCCGAGCATATCCGTGTCAATACGGAAAGGTATCGGAACTTGGAGAGCAAACTGTCGAGCGAACTGATGGCATACGAGCAGAGTTGCTTTGCAGTACAGACCGTAGCGAAAACAACATTCCCGAAATTCCAGTAAGAAGGATAGGCTGAATGGCGATTTCAGACGCAATCAAAAACGGAATACTTTCTGCCCGTAAACCACAGCCTTACGGGAACAGACCGCAAGGTGCTTCACCGTATCCGAGCAACTGGGCAACGGATACGGCAAAGTATTATGCGACAGTAGGGCAGTATGCGTCCAACGTATTCGATGCAGAGATACAAGGCATCGATGAGAACGACTGGTACGCATGGACACCCGTCAAGATTCGCACCTCTTTGCTAGTAGAACCGACAACGGGAGACGAACTGTCTTCGACATGGCAGAAGATGGTCGTTCTTGATAAGAATATAAATTACATCTCGAACGGTGCGTATGTGCGGTTCAACAATTCAACTTGGATTGTTAGCAATCCAGAGAATGTTGCACAGGAAGTCGGAGTATCGGTTATTGCAAAATGCATAACGACTTATAACAACTACGACTGGTATGGCAATCTGGTCAAAACTCCCATGTACTTCGCAAAAGGAATGATGCTTGCATCCGAGCCTTTCTTCCAAGAGTACAGTATCTTACCCGATGGCTACAACCATGCGATTCTGCAACTTAATGAAGCGACAAAAGGAATTATCAACAACACACGCCTTATCCTTGGCAAGTCCGCATTTGTAGTGTCTGGTTTGGTAGATTTTGCACAGGAGTTCACGGATGATGAGAAGTCTGTTCATGTGTTGAGGACAGATATTCGAGCGACCGAAACCATGCCCGCCGATGACCTTATAAACCATGTTGCGGAAGGAGATAACTTTGAGGTTCTGATTCACATAAGCGGAATCGACAAGGTGTCCGAGGGAAGTACAGCGGCTCTGAACGCAACGATGCAGAGGAACGGGGTTCTTACCGACCCAACGGAAGAGCATCCGATTACATATAACTGGTCTTCTTCAGATGAGAGCATAGCAACGGTTGATGCGAACGGTACTGTAACGGGAGTATCGGAAGGAAAGTGTACGATAACGGCAACGCTTGTGCAGAACGAGTCCGTACAAGCCACGTTTGAGATGACGGTTGAAGGGATAGTCGCAGAGGATTACATTGCGTTTGTAACGGCAGTCCCGCAGACGATGATTGCGTATGATTCGATTACGCTGAAAGCTTCGTACTTTGACAACGGAATAGAGACAGAGGATAGCATATCGTTCTTTGTATCGGGATGCTCCTGCGAAGCAGATGGTAATGAGATTACGTTGAATGCGTTTGGAGCGGACACCACGATAAGTGTGACGGCAATGGCACACGGGTTGTCCCTAACAAAGACGATAGAAGTAGTAGGTTTCTGATATGGCAAAACAAAAGAAATATGAATGTCCAAATGCGGTAAGAGTACAGGGCAGAAGCGACTTCATATTCTGCAAGAAGAGAATGCGTCAGAATGCAGATTACAGAAAACAGGAAGACTGCTTCAAAGATATGTGTATGTATGTGTACTACTGTCGGCAGGAAGGTCGGTTGATGAACGACCCGAAAGCCAAGGATTATTGTATCCTTGCCGAGGAAGCGGAAGCGCAGTAAGGCATTACAGATATATAAATTTTCAGAGTATGAGGTAGAAGGGAATGAGCGATGTCATATTAGCCGCAGGTCTTTCAGTAGCGGGGTCGATAATCGTGCAGTTGATTATCAGTAGAGACTCCAAGAGAAAGGACTCTGTCGAACGTGCGAGGCGACAGCAGAAATTGGACGATAAGCTTGAGCAGATAGATACCAAGCTGACAGAGCATAATGAATACGGAAAAAAGTTTGCGGCATTATCCGAGACGTTTGAAGGATTGAAGCAGAGTTTGATGCTTGTCGAACGGGATATCCAGTATATCAAGGAAGGAAGGTTTGAGCAGAAGGGTTCTAAGTCTGCTTAAATCGAACAAGACACAGCCTAATTAAAGCGAAAGGAAAAACACAGGCATGGAAGCGAAGGACAAGAAGATTTTAACAGAAGAAGACATCCGCAACGCAGTATCCTATCTGCCACTTGCGAAGAAGACGGCGATGGCGAGAGCGTATGCACAGGATTGTCTGCTTCAGTTCGATATCTCGACAGGGAACGAGGAAGTTGACAAAGTATTTCCGAGCAGATTTCAAGAGAATCCGCAGAAGAGGATGCTTTACGGGATGCTCGTTCTGCTTCGGGAGTATTTGAAGAAGATGGAAGATGAGGACTTATCTACAGAACAGTACGATGTGTGGGGAGCGTCCTCAATCTTCAATCAGCTTGACAGATTTAAGTCGAGCAAAGACCCAGAAATCAGAAACAAGGTATACGACCTTGTCGATGATTACAGGGAATTTTATCGGATGCTTGGTACGGAAATCAATTCCCTTGCGGAAGCGAAGAACGACTTGCTTGCACGGTTTGTACAGTATGTTTCTTTATCTCAGAGTCCCGAAGCGTTGCAGGAACAGTTGGAGCAACTGGAGAAGCTGACGCAAGAGATTGAGGGGATGAAGGGAACAATTAAGGAAGCGGACAAGAAAGAAGAGAAGTAAGGTATGGATATCGATATCTATTCCCCTTACAAAAAAGTACAGGATTTCTGGGCGGGTTCAGAAATAGAGAATGTTCCGAATAAACTTCGGGACTATCTCATGCTGTTCCCGACAGCGACTTGTCCGAATCCTATTATTACAAACGATAACCCTAGGGCAAGGCTTGTCAAGTATCTTTACTACGATGATGCCAAGCCGTTGGAACACGATTTACCTACTGTCGAGGAGAGGAAGTCGATTATCTTCAATCCGTTTGAACCGACTAACCCGCCGACAGCGAAGGGGTATCGGATGTTCACGCAGATGCTTATCAATCCTACCGATTACGATGGAAGCACGACATTGCGAATCGTAATGGGAAGGACGATTCCGAGAGGGTCAAGGAACATTATGTTCTCCGTTATCTTTTATATGATGACGAACTATGCTCTCGAATCGAACACCAGAACGACCGCTGTAGCAAGAACCTTTGCGATGGAGATGGCGATTGTGGAAGCGTTGAACGGTGTGAATATAGACGGTGTCGGCACGTTTATGTGGGACAGAAACACACACATAGACGATGAGAGTGAAATGATTTATGACGAGCGTATCGGAGTAGGTCGGATGCTGACGATGTCGTTTGAAAGCATCGGCGGCGGTGGGTACTACGATTTGTATCAATAAGTTGTAACAACTAGTTGTAACAACTAACTTGCAACACAAATCCAATGCGTTCAATGCGTTGGAAGCGTTGGAAAGAACATTGGCAATGAACTGGAAGAAAAGAGGAATCATTTGATGAGCCAGTTTTTTGATAAACAGGGTATTAGAGAATCCGCAAAGACGGGGAAACCTTATGAAGCTTTCGGGTTGCTTATATATCCGCTGACTGTTAAGCAGTATGACACGTTCGTGTCGTGTGAATCTGCGCTGACAATGAGAATGTCTGCGCTCCCCGTGATTTATGCGGCAAAGACATACGCACAAGCTTTATTCGGTATGTATCTGGACGAGAAACTGCAAGACAGTCCTGTTCGTGGAAGTTGGGCAAAGTTTTTGTGGCTACTGTGTGAATCCTTGCATATAAACAATGAGAATTTGAGTCAGCAAGTGAAGCACGTTGTAGACAAGAAAGACCAGACCAACTTAACTGCGTTGATTATTACGCAGTATACAAGCGAAGCGGAGAATGTCGTGAGACTAGGTGCTTCGCAGATAGGGCAAATAAGGGAAATCATTGCCGAGTTGAACGGCAGACACTTGCCAGACGAATCGGAGAATCTCGAACTCGTTCAAGCAGACGAAGATATTCGGTTATTGAACGGTACTGTCAATCTGGATGTAGACACGGATGACTTGATAGCATCGGTTGCGAGTTATCAGCATAGAAGGTTCTATGAGATTGAAGAATGGACAATATGGGAGTTTGAGAAGATTCGGGATGCTATGGAACGTGAGAGGAGATTCACGGTTTCCAACATCGGAGAGATGTCGGGCATGGTCAAGTGGGAACGAGGTAATCCGTATCCGTCTCTGTTCTTCAACAAACAGAGAGAGAATCTTGGAGTTGTGAGTGCGGAAGCATTCCAACGCAGAGTAAGCGGAGCGGTTCAAACGGTGGATGCGCTTCCCAATCTGCCCAGTACGTTAAACTAAAGGAGATTAAAGGGATGGCTTTTAATAGAGCAACGACACCTTACTATGTCAAAGGAACGATGGATGTTTGGTGTCATAACCCGTCAACGGGTGATTTGGATTATTATTCCAACAAAGTCCAGACAAGCCAGTTCACGACTACCGTCAACATGAGCCCTATCAACGCTTCTGTTGGCAACCCTGTCGTTATCAATCTGCCAGATTCCGCAGAAGTCAGTCTGACTCTTACGGCGGCGAATATGTCTCTTGAAGCCCGTGCGCTTTCCGTTGGCGGCGATTTGTCCTACAACGGTATCGTGCCTGTCATCGAGAGCATTACTGCACAGAGCGGTACAATCGCTGTTTCGCAAGCCCCTGTTGCAGGATACGGCATGGCTGAACCGTATGCGTTTATCGATACGGACGGCAAGGCTTATGTTGTGAACGCTGACACTTATCAGATTGAAGGGTTCACGGCACAGTCGGGTCAATCCTACTGTGTTCGCTACTTCGTGCGGAACGCTTCTGCACAGCAACTGCGTATCGCTTCCAACTTCGCTCCTTCGGTCGAGGTTGTTACGATTCGTATGCCCGCTTACAACACACAGGGTTCTTCCAACAACCAAGGAAGCAAATGCGGAGACTTCTACATTTGGATTCCGAGGATGCAGTTCAGCGGCAAAGCCGATACGGAAGGTTCTCAGACAACTGCGGCTACTACGGACTTCAGCGGTTCTGCTCTCGCTTACGATGAAGCAGTTTCGTCTGGCGTTTGTGCGGAGTCTGCGGCTACTGCCCTTGCGTATATGGTCTATGTACCGCTTGGAGATTCCACGACTCTCGTAGAAGGTCTTGCAGTTGTTGGCGGTGCTATCACGGTAGCGGTTGATTCAACAGTTCAGCTTCCTGTTAAGTATGTTATCAACAATCAGTTGGTACAGCCCGACTATTCCGACCTTACTTACGAGTCGAGTGCGGACGGCACAGCAACCGTTTCGGATGCGGGTGTCATCACGGGTGTTGCGGCAGGAAGTTGCACGATTACTGCTTCTCTGAACGACCTTACGGTCACGACAGACTGCACAGTAACAGCGTAACGATTAAGCCCCTTGTTTCGGCAAGGGGCATTCCTAAGTGCTTTGCGTACCGTAAAGCATTTAGGAATGTTTTTGCATAGAGGGCATACAATGAGCTTGGCGGACGATGTTAATAAAGAAATAGAAAGACTCACTGGGGATGTTAAAACTTGTTTGAAGTCACAGAGAGTTGCAAGGACTTTACAAGAGGAAGTCCAAATGCTTGAGCAGGACATTGTATATGATGATTATGAAGAAGTTAGTCCAAGGGCAAGGGCATCAAGAAGAAAGTATCATGGCGGAATACAAGACAGAAAAAACATACTTGTCTCCGCAGATGAACTTGCTTTAACGATAGAATCAAAAGCCCCATTACAACATTCATATAGTTATTGGAAGAATGTTAATGCCGCCGATGTTGTAATAAAGGGGAAGAAGAACTATAAGCAACCGTATCCGAGGAATTATTTGACTGGTCACCCAATCCCAGATGAGTTAGCAGAAGAACTGGATGATACGCTTGTCGCACTGTTAATAAAGCTTGGATATGACGCGACAGAGTCGTGGTAATACAAGTACTTGTGAAGGGTAATTGAAATGGCGAAAGTAACAATACACGTTGATATAGATTCTAAACACATTGCTACGCAAGTTGCTCAAATAGAGCAACTTATCAAAAACGTTAGCGGCAATGTAACTGTTTCTGCAAATACAAGGACTGCTCAAGAACAAATAAGAGTCCTTATAAGTGCTGTGTCGCAGTTGCAGAGCCAGATGAAAGATGCGTTTACGAACAAAGGTGACGTAGAAGCATGGGCTAAATATTCTTCACAACGCATAAAAGAACTTGAAGCGGAAGTTGAACGCCTTGGCAAAAGCGTTAAGACTAGCAGTAACGAAACGAAAGCTCTTACTGCGGGAATAGAACAAATCGGGAAAGGTGCAGATAAAGCCGCAACAAGCGTACAGAACCTTACTAAACAGATAGCAACATTATTTAGTACGGTTCAACAGGGGATGTCCTATGGGCAGAGCCAGATTCTTCAAGGTCTTGGCGGCATTATAGGAAGTAATAGTACACAAGTCCAAAGGCTTGCTCTTCCTGCGGGCAGTGGTTCTACAAATACTGGAATTATGGTTTATCCTGCGAACCAGTATGCGGGTACAGGATTTGTTCTTGGCGGTTCTCATGGTAGTTCCGTAAGAGCGAGGGCAAAATTCCCAACGAACAATTCTAGTGATGTAATTTACATGACTGGAGATAACAACGGGAATTATAGCTATATTGGAAATCAAGGAAGACCGCAAATTATGGCGTTGCCGTCTGGAAGAGACTGGCAACATAAAACCCATGCACAATTAAAAAGTGAACTTCTTGGTTCTATGCCAGACTGGAGAAATTCATATGGCGGTGAACGTGGTCAACTTAAAGATGACATAGTTGATTGGGATGCTTACAACCGAAACATATCCGAAGCAACACAAAAGACAGGAATATTCGAGCAAGTTCTAGGGACTTCTCTTGGCAAATACTTTGCTCGCCTTGGAATGTACCAGATGGTGTCTGCGACCATATATGGCACAGTTCAAGCATTTAATCAAGCGTTAGATACAATGAAGGAAGTAGATTCCGAATTGGCTTCTATCCAAAAGGTTACCGACTTCTCTGCTGAGCAGATGAGTGTAATCGAGAAAGGGGCATATGAGACTGCTTCCAAGTATGGCGTGTCGGCTCAAGAATACCTTGAGTCTGTTTCTGCTTTCGCAAAAGCGGGATATAAAGACTTAGCGGATGACCTTGGCGAACTAGCTATTAAGACGCAGTTGGTCGGTGATGTAACGGCAAGTACTGCTAACCAGTTTCTGCTGTCCGTAGATGCGGCATGGGACATGAAGGGTTCTGTTACAGACCTATCTCGTGTTCTGGATGAAGCGAACGTAGTCGAGAACAACTATGCAACTTCTATCGATAAGCTTGCTCAAGGTATGCCTAACGTAGCGTCTGTTGCGGCAATGGCAGGAATGTCTGTCGAGGAAACAATTGCGGCACTAGGTACAATTACTGCGGCTACACAGCAAAGCGGAACGAAAGCCGCAACTGCGCTTCGTGCGTTGATTTTGAACATTATGAAGGACACTACCACGGAAGTGGAAGAGGGTGTCACGGTAACTAAAGAGCAAGTCGAGTCGCTTGATGAGGTTTTACATAAATACGCACAGAGTGCATTAGATGCGGCTGAAAAAACTGGGGATATGGTTAATCCGATGGAAGTTGTAGCGGCTCTTGCGAAAGCATATAGAGAAAACGCTATTACCGAAAAGGATTTAAAAACCATAGAGATGGCTCTTGGCGGGAAGCTTCGTACTAACCAACTTGATGCCTTACTGAGACATTACTACGGTGAGGACGGAGAAGAAGGTATGTACGAGGGCATGATGAATAAGATGGCTGAATCGGCGGGAAGTGCCGACAAAGAAATCGGAGTCATGCTCGACACTTGGAGCGCAAAGGCGAATATCCTTCAGAATACATGGACGGAGTTCATCGCTAAGACTATAAGCACCGACTTTTTCAAAGGACTATTAGATGGTGCGACAAAACTTCTTAATGTCGTAGGAGACTTGGGAACTGCGCTTGAAGCCGTAGGTGGTATTTTTGCGGCGAAGTTCATGTTCAACGCACCAGAAAAGTTTGGGAAAGTTACTAGTTTTATCTCAGATATTGTTTCTCAGCTTTCGACTTTGAAAGATATGTCAACGGAAGTTGGTGCTACTGGGTTTAAAGGATTCCTTGAAGTTCTTACTAGCGGCAATGCTACTGGGCTTGTGCTTGCTGGAATTACAGCCGCAATAACAGCAACAGTTATTGCCGTCCAAAAGTATAGGCAGTCTATTCAAGAAGCGGCAGATGCTTCTATGGAGAACGCTCAGAAATCCGCAGAAGAAACA
>Ga0247611_10000531_pt1 | contig 77549 bp, 116 predicted proteins | sample 177DNAGHGhighgp2_FD_192422 | JGI IMG/M metagenome (GOLD analysis project Ga0247611, IMG submission 192422) | Sheep rumen microbial communities from Palmerston North, Manawatu-Wanganui, New Zealand - 1770 DNA GHGhigh gp2 | ecosystem: Host-associated > Mammals > Digestive system > Stomach >... | reverse complement strand
ATTGATGAATCTGAGGTTCTCTTGATGGCAGTTTAAGACCTAGATATCTGAAAATGGTTGAAGCCGCACATCATATCAGTAATAGCCGCATCACAATGTTGATTACGCATAGCCAGGAAATCAAAGATATAGTACAGCAATTAATTGAGATATAGAGGTGTTTAATGAACAGAAAAACAAAAAGAAACAAATATAAAAAACTTCAAAGAGAACTTGAAAGAAAGATTGAAATGTTCAATGCTAAATCAAAACTTGACCATTGTTTCTCAAAAAATATAAAGATTCAGCAAATATCTTGTTTCAAGCCTATTGAAGAATATTGCAGGCTTCCAGTTGATACCATAAAAGAGCATTACAAAAAAGAAATTGCTCTCCAAATGGCAGAAGAAATTTTGAAGCATCCAGAGTACTTCAAACTTACTGATACTGGATTTGGATATAAATATGACTTATCAATCGTAAAGGTGGAGTAATCATGAAAATAATTTATAAAGCCACTGACAGCCATGATTGGATTGATAATGCAAATAAGATGTACATAATCGGACCAAACAACCAATGGTTTGTGGAGCAGTACCCAAACTTGATATCTGTACTTTACAGAGCTTTGACGGCATTTATTTTACAAGGTGATTTTAATTTTGGAATTTGTAAATTAAAACGAAATAAGGATGGATATTGGTACTAATGAAGCGTTATATGATAATTTTGGATACAATAGCAAATTGTTACAGTTTTATGCAACTCAAACACTTTCATCCAAGTGAATGTATTCTAGTTCCAATTTCTTGGAATATGAGAGAGAAGATACTTGGGTATTACAACCAAGTAATGAATGGTGAAATTGAACTCTTTGGGATTTCTAAAGAAGATTTTGCAAAGATTTACCTTGGTAATCAGAAAACATTTGAAAAAGAGTATAAACGTACTCATGGTTTTATTGAAAGAGAATTAAAATCTTCTTCTCTCGCAAATAAAGAATTGAAAATCATAAAAGGTTACCTAAAAGGTAATTCTATTGTAATCGAGGATTGGTGGAAGAAGATTGCAGGAGAAGATTGGCAGACTTCTGCGTTCCATAATCCTGCAGCATACAATTACTGCCTTAATCATCAAAGCGAATACAGTAATCATACTGAGTCAGTCAATTGGGTTCTGTACGGTAAGATTGGAGGGCTTGGCTATCTTGTAAATGTAAACGAACTTGAATGGCCGGAAGATTATAAGCCGGAAGAAGATTATGTTTTTGTTGAAAAGGAGAGTGAATAAATGAAAGTGAGGTTTACAAAATCAGCAGGAAAGTACATTCAAGTCTGGCCATCTCAAGTTGAGCCTCACGGTAATATGAAAATACATCAATGGCAAGACAAGAATAATAATAAGTATGAAAGAATCTGCCTTAACGTAACAGGTCTTACTGGCGAAGTTGACTGTGGATTTGGCATTACTAACAAAAATCCAGACACAGGAAAAAGATTTTGTTTTCCTGTGTGTAAAAAAGACTATGAGGAGATCTTATGAAGAAATATAAATGCTTGTGGGTTTATCAGAATAAACTTATAGCAAAGTCTATAATGCCAGCTTCTCCAATTGATTTTGACTGTTCTGAACCAGTAAACATTTTTAATGAAAAATTTTACATAAAAAATATCAGAGTAAAAACAGTTCCTTTTAGATTGAGGCATTTTTGGGAGCCTAGAAAAGTGTATTGGATTTATTTAGATAAGGAGATTAAATAATGACTAAAACTCAAAAATATTGGGCAGAAAGACAGGATTATAAAATTGAAAATTTGGAACACGATTGGAATGAATTAAATTCAATGTATAATGGAGAAGAAGAAGATAAGTTCACAATCTTAGTTCCTGTTTATCATAAACCGCCAAAAATTAAATTATTAAAATTGTTTTTCAAGGGTGGCTACTACGGAAGACGAGAAGTTGAATTGCGTTCAGAAGTCTCTATCGGTCAATTAGAACAGTCATTAGGTAAGGAATTAGATAAACAGAAAGCAGTATATAAAAAGTGTAAAAGCGAAGATTTTTGTACTGCTAATTGCTTAAACTACAGTAAAGAAGCCAACGATTGTTTCAATCCTCACCGAAGAAATAACGAATCTGTAAGTAAAGAGAAATGTGAAAATTGCTGCAGATTTGAATTCAGATGGGATTATGAAGATGAAATTGTAAAAAGACCTTACTGATAAGGAATGTGTATGGATAGAATATTTAGTTATGACTTTATTAACAGAACTCCAACTCCGTTATGGAAATGGATACTTCTCTATTTTATAAAACCTCATATTGGAGTTGATGTAGATATTCATATTACAACTTTTTGTTATGCAAAAAAGTTGTTTGGCGTTGTGTATATATGGAAAATAGAAACATATAACAGTTACAAAGGTAAGTTGATTAAAACCGAAAAACTTACAAGGAGAGATTAATGAGTATTAAGATTTGTCCTAAGTGCAATGGACTGATGATTAAACAACTAGGCATATACGGCTTTTACTATTACTGCAAACATTGCGATTACTCAATAATCGACAAGGAGATTTAATATGAAAGAACAATACAAAGACACTAATCTTAATTATTACATTAAAGTAAGGCTTACCGATGAAGGTGTAAAACGTTACAAAGAATCTTACCCGGATTACGGAATTGATGCTCCTGGAATTGATATTGATGATGAAGGTTTCACACAATTTCAGATTCACGATTTTATGAACATTTTTGGCAAAAGACTTTTTATGGGTGCTACGTTACCATGTGAAACAAATTGTAAAATCCAAGTAAAAGATGAATGGCATACTCCAGAAGAAGAGCCTGTACCATTCGGAAAATACGGAACTGAACGCTATCCTCAAATTCCTTGTCTTGTAGATATAAAAAATTATGGATATGGAATACGATATTGGAACGTAAAAGAAAAATGTTGGGATGACGAAAGCTGTGATGATTATTACTGCGATATGGACAGAATAAAAAAATGGGCTTACATAAAAGAGGATGAGTAATATGAAGTTTGATGAGCTTATTCACGAACTGGAATGCGATTACGGAAGAATTGATTTCAGAGAAAGATTAATGTTACTCCGGGCCTATGACGTTGTTCCTGAAAAAGAAGAAACAGAATCCGTTTGTCACAAAGTAGATAAATGGGATTCTGAACACAGATTCTATGCCTTTCAGAACATTGGCGAGATTTCTAAAAATATATGGCATATAGATGAATCAGAAGACGGCAGGTATCCTAAGTGTAATACTGTCAAATGGTTCAAAACAAGAGAGGATGTTGAGTATTATCTGAAAAATAATAAGAAGTCTGATGTAAAGATAGAACCTGTTTTCACTTATGAAGATTATCAAAACGCAAGTAATGACATTACTTACAGCCAATATCCTTTTTGGAGAGGTTAATTTATGGCGTTTAATAAAAAAATATTTCAATGTGATTTTCGTTCTGATTTAATAACATTTCAAGAACATTATAATTACAAAAAAGATTATCTTGGAATTGTTCCTAGATTACACTGTCAAAGTTGTAATAAAGAAATTCCTTATGATGAAAAATATGTAAAAGATAATTTATTATACGTTACTTCTGATTGGACGAAATGTCTATGTTCTCGGTGTACTGTCGCTTGGAAAAGACGCAAGGAAATTGCGGAGGCATATCCAGACTTCGGTAAAGGGGCAAGTATTAAAAAGATGTGGCTTGATGAATTAAAGTAGTTATAATGTTATGGCAAGAAATTAATAATAGAAGAGGCGATGAATGTATAATCCTTTAGATATGTTTAACATACTGTTGAATGATTCTCCAATTGATAAGGTTTTCTCAGATACTCTAAATGCAGAAATTAATAAACCTGAATGTTTAGCAGATTTTACTAATAACAAAGGGCAGTGTGGAACCATTCAACTTAAACCTATAAGTGTTGATGAATTAACTAAAATTGTTGGTGACTTGAAGTTAGATGACTATATAAATAATTGGCATCAAACATTAGTTTCAGAAATTGCAAGTGAAGTGAATAAATATATTGAGAATAAAATAAATGAATATTGTAAATCACATAATATCAATTTTCTTGACTGGAGTAAAAACGGAAAAGTAAAATACTGGACCAATAGAACAGAATATAGTTATAAAGGGCATTTCATTTGCGGAGTAGAGATCATACAAGATGAATTAATTCCAGATGATTTCAAATTAAAGAAAACATTGTTACTTAAATATTACTAATGACAATCTTTTGGCTTTATATTGTCATTATACTAACAATGTTTAGGTTTTAATTTTTCTTGTATTACCATTATCGCATGGAATACATCGGACCACGCATTATCGAAAAATCTATCGGCACTAAATACAGCGTTGAGTGGGATAAGCACTTACATACGGTGACTATCAATTTCAAATCAAAGCCACAGAACGTTTATACATTCGATAAGATGTATAAATCGCTGAACTTCTATGCAGCAATCAAACAAGTTAAAGATATAAAGATTCTTGAAGAACTGTTTGAGAAGTATCGTTAGTCTAACACGCTTTTATCAAGACCTATATCGGTAACAAGCTGACCGGCAACATCTGACTTACTCTTAAAGTTTGAAACATCTATTCCCATAACTTCATTTCTTGTATTGCCGTAAATATCAAGATTAGTAGGTGAGTCTGCCGTATAGAATATAAGCGGTTCCTTGCCGGAATATTCCCACTGTTTACAGTAATCTTTGTAAGGATCAGCATTAATTCTGTGTAAAAATCTTTCCCACAACTTACAGTATGGTTTCATAGTAGGTTTTCTATTACGCATTGAAGATTTAATACAATAAGCACAAGTCGAACAGCAATGTAACTTAGGATATCTTTTTATTTTTTCCAGAAACTCTTCTGTACCTTCAATTCCAATTGCTTTTATCTTTTCTTTAGGACGCATAGAAAAATCATCAGTAATCATTGCCTTTTCAAGTTCAGACAATCCTGTACCATCTCGGTAATAAGACATGGCAAGTAATACTTCTTCAAGAGTATAATCAGTACCATATCCTTTTTGATTATTCTTCTTAGAATCATATAAATCAAGTTCATTATGTTCTTTAATCGCGTTTTCGAATGCAGCGTGTATGCGATTTACATGAACACCTAATACTTCTGCAATCTGCTGTCTTGTCACTGTACGGCTCCCATTTTAAACATTACATATTAATTCTATCTGTTCTGATTCATAATCGCCAACATAAGCCTTTGCTTTGACAGTAGTTGTCTGTGTAATTTTAAATGGAGATTTATATTCAGTATCTTTTTTACGAACATCTGAGCCATCTGTGGTATAAAGAATTGTATTTTCTCCTGAGATAGTAACCGTTTTTGTCTGTGAATTAAATGTAATTTTAGGAACTGAAGGAACTTTGCATTCAAGAGTAACTTCTTCAGACATAACGTCATTAAAAATACATCTTGCCCTGACAGTTGTATTCTTATCAATTACAAATGGGTCAGTGTATTCATCAGCGTCATCGTAGATATGACTTCCGTCAGTAGAGTAGAGAATCTTATAAAGACCATTGATTGATACAGTGTTAGTGTCAGGATTGAAAGTAATCTCTGGTTTTGAAACAAAGATACATTCTGTCTCAACTACTGTAGACATCTTATCATCGGTAAATGAAGCAGCCTTGACAGTACAGGTCTCTGTGATTGTAAACGGAATAATATAGAGAGGACTTGATTTCTTCGGCTCACTTACGTCTGTTGTATAATGAACAGGGTTTTCTGATTTAATAACAACTTTATGAGTTTCTTCGTCAAAAGATACTACTGGCGGATTTGCAACTTTACATTCAAGTTCAATAGTATCTGAAAGTTCACCGTCAACAAGACACGCAGCCTTAATAATAGTATTCTGAGTAAGCTGAATTGGCTCGCTGTAAACATCTGAATCATCATAAATGTCAGAACCGTCAGTAGAGTAGAGGATAGTATCATCAGCTTCAATTGCAACCTTGTTTGTATCAGAATCAAAGGTAATTACTGGTGGTTCTATAGATACAAGATATTCAGAAACTTGTTCTGAAAAATCCTCTCTTGCATAAGAACGAGCTTTTACAGTTGTGTTGTGGTCGATAGTAAACGGCCCTTCGTATACAGGAGAATCTTCAGTAACATTCTTTCCGTCTACAGTAAAGTAAACTTTATTATAAGATTTGATTGTTACAGTGTTTGTGGTCTTATCAAACTCAATTGCCGGAACATCTGGAATTTCACAGTATTTTTCAGTTACTTCAGAAACAACTCCGTCAATTACACACGCAGCCTTTACCGTACACGAATGTCTCAGGTACATTTCATATACATAACTATTATGTTCAATTTCCAAATCTCCAATTGGTGGAAGTTTTGCAGTTGGTTCTGAACCGTCAATTGTAATTACAAACGGTGCGTTTCCGTAGAAAACAATAAGGTTATCGTCTTCATAGAAATTAATCTGAGGTGCTTCAAGTCCGATTGGTTTGTATACAAGACATTCTCCATAACGGTTTACTTCTTCACAATATGGAGTATAAGATTCGCCGGTTACATTATCTTTTATCATATTTTTCTCTGCAGCACAGAGCATATCTCTATGGAAGATAGGAATTTTAGAACACGGTCTGAATCTCACTGCTTCATTTGTAAGATACTGGCATTTATTGCAAATCGGTTTAATCATCTTAATCACCTCTGATTAGAAGAATAATGGCAAAAAAAGTGTTTCTTAAACTCCAAATGATTAAGGTTTGTTTTTTCTGAGACTATTATGAACTTATGAAAACAATCCTGTGTAAGACTTGTGATTTCTGGGTCGATTGCAATTCAGACCGTTCCTTCTGTCTTGTCCGCGATTTATTCACGGCCACTGCAGAAACTGAATGTGATGATTACAAAGAGGGCAAGCCAATGACTGAACAGGAATACGAGGACGCAAATGCAGAAATTTTTTGAACGAATGATTGTTGAAAGAGATGACCTTAAAGGAAAGATTGCAAAAGCAAAGAAAGCCATTAAGAATCCACCTTATGGTTCAGATACTGAAGGATTGAACCTTCTGTCAGAGCAGGTAACACATATGGAAAACTACCTTGCCGTCCTTGAAAAAAGAATTTTGCATGAGGAGTCGAAGTAGTTAATCAGTATTCGGAGATTGATTAATTACGCTTTTTTGTACATAGGAGTAGGATATGTGGGATAGTCTGACAAAAACATTTACATCTGATAATGGTCCTAAATTGCTTATAATCATTGCAATTCTGGTCTTAATTATTGTTGCTCTTGCAATTAGATTGGGGAAAGCTGGGCTTCTCAATATTCATACAAAGTACGTAAGTATTGGCGGCAAGGTTAGTGAACGAGAATTAATCCGTAGACAGATTGAAGTAGCTCATGACTTCATCATGAGTATTGAAGGTAAACTTATTTGTGATAACAGTCAATATAATGGATACTTTACAAAATATATTTTGGAAAGAGTTTATGACAAAGTAATTGAATGGATAATGTTTAATCACATCACAATGAATCAATTATATATCCAGGATAAGCAGGATACTATTTTAAATCTTGTATATGCACAGCCAATCAATGAAGAGTTCAAAACTCCAGAGTTCAAAGTAAGAGTTGAAAACTGGGTAAAAGAATTAGTTGAAAGACTGGTAAATGTAAAAGTCCTTTATGGAGATCACAGTGGAAAGTGAAAGGAGATAATATGGCAGAAGAGAATAATAAGGAGACAAAGAAGACTGACAGTCGCAAATTTGTAGTATGGTTAACCTGGCTTATTATTACAATTCTTGTAATAGCATGGTGTGCCGCCGTTATGATTGTAACAAAGCAGATTGCTGACGATCTTGTAACTCTTATAGAGAAAACTCTTACATGGTTTTTTGCAGTTTCAATGATGTACCTAGGTGTAAACGTAGGTCAGAAAGTTGGATTTGCTTTTGCAGATGCTTTAACTACAAAATATGAAGCAAATAAAGTGGAGGAAAAATGAACTCATTAACAATCATATTGGCTTTTACTGCAATTATTGTGGTCCTTAGTAGAATTATCTACACTCTTATCAAAGATAAAAAATCATTAAAAAAAGAAATTACACAACTTACAAATGCTCTTGAAGCAACCAAGTCAAATATGGCACAACTCGCTGAATATGTTGATGCTATTCAGAAAATCAAAGCAGATAAAGACAAAATCTCAAACCAGATAAAGGAAGCAGAAAACGATGAAGAAGTTTATGACATTATTTCTAATCTTATTAAGTCTAATAACGACAAGCTGCGTAACAAAACCAAAAAGTAGTTACACAATAGTTCTGCCTCCAAAGCCAGTGCATCCTGAAATGAATGAAAATCCCAGAAGTGTAAAGGAATTTGGAGAGATAATTAATACTTATGATTCTCTTGTAAAAGAATGGGAAGCATGGGGTGAAAAGGTTACAAGAATAATTGAGGAGAATAGTAATGACACTGACAACATTCATTAATACTTATCTTGGTAAAAAGATTGATTTCGATGGCACCAATGGCTGCCAGTGTACTGATTTGTACAGACAGTATCTTAAAGATGTTTTGAATGTACCACAAACACCATCACTTGGAATTAACGGCGGTGCAAAAGATATCTTTGATAAATGCGGTACACTTAATACGACAATTGATTCTGCACTTGCTGATTATTCACGCGGAGATATTCTTATCTGGAATAGTTCTAAAACAAATAAATATGGACATGTTGCTATTCTTGTATCTGTCTATAATACAAAATATTTTATCGTTCTTGAACAGGACGGATTCAAACAGGACGGTGTAAAACTTGCATTTAGAAGCCGTGAAAATCTGCGTGGTTGCCTTTGGAAGTAAACATGAATAAATACTTTTGCTACGAAAAGGATACTGAGAATTATATATGTACTCTGTATTCTTTCACTGATGTTCTGAATTTACAATTATTTTTAAAAGAAAAAAAGACCGACCTGATTGCTTTACCACGTAAAATGGATAAGAAAACTGTCAGGAAGGTCTTTAATGAAGGTATCGACAAATCATTCATCACTCTGGATGTATTTGATTAATTTTTCGATATCGTCTGCTGTTATTTTCAACACTTTTTCAACCGGCGAAAATAAAGGAATTTTTGGTACAGTTATAGGCAAGGAATCATATTCAGAAAGAACACTTTTCATAATAGATGATAACTGACTAATATCATATTCACCGTCTTCTTCTTTTACAAGTGTTGAAACCATTGGACTATGCAGAAAAACATCTGCCAAATCATTGTTTTCCTTGAGGCTATCTTTAGCCATAGCGAGAACAAACTTGGTATTACGGTCTCCTACATACGGAATCAAATCGTTGTCGATGAACTTAACAACTGCATTTACTAATTTCTTTTTAGAAATCATGTTATGCCTCCTCTATCTGTTTCAGAAGTTCCTGACGTTCATTTTCCTGCTCTTCAAGATGAACTTTATTTTTACCTTCTGCCCATTCATATTTCTTTTTAATAAGAATGCCAGCATGTCTTAATTCATCTTTTGCCATATCTCTAAATGAAGCATCGCCTGTATCTTCATACCTAGCCATATACTTCTTTGCTCCGTCAATTTCTTCTTCAACTTCATCATCTTCGCAGAGGGCCTTCACAAGGAACCACATCTGTCCGATAAATCCGGCTGTCATAAACTTCTTTGAGTATGGGTCATACTGTTTAAAGTCTATGTCATTAAGGCATTCCTTAAAATCTTTACGAAGTTCCTTAAGTGCTTCTTTCATCATGCGTACCTCTTTATCTTCCTACCGAAGACATTGATAATCTGAAAGTGTGAAGGATCATCTAAATACTGTACTCTCAATACCGTTCTGCTTGTAAGAGGGTAGAAACGAAGATAGTTTCCGTTACCATTCATTACATCAGCAGTAAGAGTTCCATTTGTGATTGTAAGCTGAGCACCATCTGTTCCATCTGGAATTGAAGTAAAAAGCTGAATATCAACTATATCACCGGGATTAATTTCAGATGTAGCAGGGATTGTGATAGTTACAACTCCTGCAGCAACGGCTACAGAGGTTGCTCTGAATTGAGCGATATTTGGGTCACAACACATATTGCCACCTCTAATAAAATAGGGAAGGTTGTTACACCTTCCCTTATATATCAACATTCATACGAATGGAATAGTCAACCTAATAAGGGAAAATAAAGGAAATTAGGAGAAAATTTCCCCTAATTATGCAGTGTACAATGGGTATCCATTATATGCACCGCATCCACAAAATGGACTAGGCCCTGCATTGTATGTCCAAGCGTTTGGGAATTTTACAACGCCACTCATTGCGTTCTGCAATTCGAGCTGGTTGATTTTTCCCTGCAGTGCTTCAATCTTGTTCTGCGAAATAGCATCCAAGATTTTCTGAGTCTGGGCAGTTGTAGTTGCGTTGATTGCCGCGGTGTTCATTGCTGCATCAAAGCGGTTCTGTGCAAGATTTGCATTGATACCAGCTCCGGTCTCAGCAATTAACATTTTCTGTGAGCAACAACATTCATTCTGATTTGCGATAGCCTGTGCAATGCTTGCGTTCACACCAGCTACATCACGAGCAAGTTCAGAATACTTGTCACTCAGATTGTTTGAAAGGTCATGGAATACCTGGTTTGAAGCTGCAACACTCTGTGCTGTACCGTTATTCACGGCAGTCAAAATGTCACGAGTCTGTGCTTGGAGGTTCTGACTATCAAAACCTCTGTTAATGTCGTTCTGGATAGCGTTGGAATTTCCATTTCCATTACCAAAACCGAATCCACCATTACCCATAAGCAATGCGAAGATAAGGAAAGCCCAGATGAAACCACCGCCACCAAAGCCCATTGAATCACCACCAATTACCATTGGTGTACCTGAATCACTCACTGTCATAAGCGTTCTCCTTTTATATTAAGCGTTTATTTTCAGTCTGACAGACTGTTATCTGTAGAAAAACTACAAATATCCACCTTAAATATGACTTTTTTATTTGACCGTCATTTGCTTCTCCCACGTTAAATATGACTTTTTAAAGATTTATGCCGAATGTACTTGCAAAACTTCTAAGGTCTATGCCGTTTTGTTGAGCCAGATTCATACAAGTCTGTTTCATTTCTGCTTCTGATTTGCCGTTGATCATCTCCTGCATCTTCTGATAAGCCTGTGGATTTTGTTTCATCATCTGCTGCATACGACCTTGTAATTGCTGACCTAGAAACTGCTGTGGATTGCTCAATGCCTGCATTGCCTGAAATGGATTTATCATACTGAATACCTCCAAGAGTCTTTTCTATGTTTGTGAGTCTATAATTAATTTCTTCGATAGGATCTTTTGGAACTGTCTGTTCCTCGATTGAATAACATAAGAACTGAGGCTTTCCGTCATTTCCCATATTTTTCATATAGATTCTGCCGGAACTTGTATCGAGAAAAATGTTTGTAGCGAGTGGGTCAATCATTGCTGCACGAGCCTCTTCAATGCCTGTTACGAAATAAGTTTTAATCTGAGGCTGTTGTGGAACAGGTGGAAAATTCTGCTGATACATAGGCATCTGCATTTGAGACTGTGCATTGCGGAAATAGAAATCGTTTACTGGATTTACATATGGTTGCATATCGTACCTCGTTTATGAGAATACGATAGCACCAATATATAAGAGAATGTTGCTGATTTATTGCAGAATAACTGCTGAAATCTTGCGTCTGATTAAATCCAGTTCTTCGCTGATTACTCGTTCAGAGAATCCAAGCGTGTCTGCAATAAATCCTATATTCTGTCGTTTCAGATAGAACATCTCAAAGATTCTCTGCTGACGTTCTGACAGAATGATTTTAGAGAGCAGATCGTTTACATCTGCTCTGGTTGCAATTTTAAAATAAGCGTTGATTGTTCTAACTATTGAGTGCATACAATCCTCCCGAATGATACTTTATTGCAGAATCAATTCGGAAGGTAGTTGAATTGACTTGAATCGGTACTTTAATTGGTTACGAACTCAATAGTCTGGATAAAAGTATAATCTTCAACCCTACCGTCTGCATACGTAACTTTGCAGGTTGAAGTTGGATAAGGAAAAAGTTCACCGTATCTGTTCGCAACGGTTTTGATGATTGTCTTGTATACATCTTTGTTCTTACACCACGGATATACGGATTTACTCAAAGCAGTTTTGAACTCGTCTTTTGGAATCAAGTCAAGAAAGAATCTTGTAGCACCCTGTACATCATCACATCTTGGAATGAAAGACATAACGTGTGCGTTCGTTGCTTCATTAGATAATCTGTAAAAATCATCATCAACCAAGCCTTTGAGAATTGCACGCATTTCATTATAACCTGTAACTAATGTCTTGATGTTTTCTAAGGTAACACCTTCCTGTTTATTGGACAGCCCAAGATTGTGCTGATAAATTATCTTGTCTACGCATCTAATAGAACGAGCATTTTTCAGAGCGTTATAGAGCCACAGAGTATCTTCATTGGTGATGATTTTAGTTTCTGGAAATTTTTCTTTGAACAATGATTTTTTAATGAACTTGTTCCAGAGTACAGGTTTAATCAGACAGCCTGTTTGAAAAGAGAAAATATCTTCGGTAACAATCTGTTCTTCAATATGGACATCACCGACAGGATAACTTGAATAACTGAATACAATTATATCTTCGGTGTAATTAAAGCAATCGACAGTATGCACCTCGTCATCACCGTCTATGAACCAGATATAATTACCTTTCGATAACTCGATTATTTTAGAACGTGCAGAAAACTGCGTTGCGTTATATCCGTAAGCAAAATCAGCCTTCCAGTTTGTAGCGACATTAAGAAACTCCTCACGGTTATCTATGATGATAACTTCGTGAGGAATCAGAATACGTTCTTCAATTTGTTCCAGAAGAGAATCTAATAAATGGTAGTCTGTATCACAGACAGTTACTCCGATAGATAGCATCTTTAATTAATTTTATACCTTTTCATAAACTTATCAAGCGTAATCCAAGTAACGTTTAATTCTTTTGCAAGAGATAACTTACTTCTGCCACTTAATCGTTCTCGTTTTATATAAGCACACTTTCCTGTAAGTTTATAGTGAGACGGTTTCTGTCCTTTTCTTCTGCCGATATGCTTCCCCTGTTTTCTTGCACGTTCAAGACCAAGTTTTGTTCTTTCCGATAACAGACTTCTTTCAAGTTCTGCTGACAATCCAAAAGCAAACGCAAGAACTTTAGACTGGATATTATCTCCGAGTTCGTAACCTTCTTTTATAGCAATAACCTTTACACCTTTTTCAAGCAACAGTTGGAGTACGTCTAAAATCATCATCATAGACCTGCCAAGTCTTGATAACTCTGTAATAACAATAACATCTCCACTTTTGACTGTGTTTAGAAGTTCTCCTAATTTTCTTTTATCTGGTTTTTTAGTTCCGCTAATTGTTTCAGAAAACCATATAAGGTTTCTGATTCTGTGATACTTTGCATATTCTTTAATTGCAAGCCTTTGATTCTGTACTGTTTGTTTGTCTGTTGAAACTCTGATGTAAGCATAATTCATATTTTTTAATACCTCTAATAATAGTATAAAGATATTAAAATATTAAGGAACGGTTTAAAAATACAGTGGCTTTATAATTTAAGTAATGGCACTAGCATAGAACTTCCATTGTCTTTTTCAAGTGTTAGTTCTTATATAATATCAGAATCTCACACTCAAAACGGTTATCACGTTGCGGTAGAACATCAAGATGCAAGACATATTAATATAAGATGTTCTTATGGTTCAAACAAAATAGATGTTATTTTAATAGGTTATTAAACTGAACGGTTTAAAGATACAATGGGGAAAGCAACTTGATAAAAGTGCAGGAAGAAAATCTGTTTCCTTTGCATTGAATTTTACTACTCCTCCATTTGTATCAACAGCAGTAATTGAATCTGACACATCATCAAATACATTATATGTAAATTACTTATCTTCTTGGACTTTTATTGACAGTATATCTGTTAGCGGTTTTTATTGTGGAGTCTCTGGTTTGTCAAAAAAACAAATGTCTTGGATTGCAATTGGTTACTAATATCCTATAGCAATCCAGTCTATACTTGCACCAGCTTTGTAAGCAGTAAAACTTGAATTAGTGATGTTATATCCGAAAGAAAAGTATCCAGGTGAATAGCTTTCTCCTGCGTGTGGAACGCAGACAATTATAGGCGTTTGAGTAAAACTTAATGAAAAATTAACTGTTCTGTTCGAACCAGAATCTTTTCCCCATTGTATACGCAAACCGTTCAGTTGTTTTGATTAGGCTCTGGATACTCTGTTCGTAATCTTGATATTTCGTCTCTTGCTTCCTGTCTGTTATTTTTTATTTCAACAGGGATTTCTTCGCCTGTATCTGCAAATCTGATTGCATACCAGTCTGTTTCAGTAAGAAATTGTTCAAGTTCAGATATTCGGCTCTGTGCTTTTTCATAATCAGTCGGTTCTGGTGGATTTACCAGAATAGGATTTCCGTCAGAATCTCCTTTGATTAATTTACCTTCACTGTTTGCTTGATTTACAATGCTTAGATGTTCTGAATCATCGACCGTTACATAAGATTCAAAGTTAGAAATAAAAACATCAAAGCCCCATTCATCATCAGTATTTTTGATTTTTCCGAAATACATACATACCTCCACCTAAATAGATTATAGCACGACTTAATAATTATTATAAGTTATCGAACGGTTTAAAGATACAATGGATAAAATATGCTGATGGCTTTGTTAGTGGAGGTGTAAAAACTGATTTATATTTACCACTTAATTTTACAAGTCCAGACTCCTGTCTTATATTTGGCTATTATGATAATTCTGCTGGTACAATGTCAAAATCGGAAGTTGGAGCAAGACTGAGTGGAAATAATACAAATCAGTTTAAAGCAATTACAAATGGAGGTTCGTATAGTTTTTTTGCAATTGGCTATTAATAACCTATAGCAATCCATAATACAGTTTCATCATTCTGCATTACATAAACATCTGTCCTTGTGAGATTATTGTAATAATGCCAGCCATTCTCTGTAGCTGAAGTACGATATGCTATAAAGTTAAAGTACATACAGCCACTAGAGAATGCAATAGGAAAAGTAATATGTTTTGTATATCCAGGCTTCTGTCCCCATTGTATATGTAAACCGTTGGTTTAGTATCCTATAGCAAAAAAAATGTCATTAGTAACACTTTCGCTTTGCGAATTATATGAAGTTGCATAAGTAAATGTTCTGTTATCATTTTGTTTATTATAAACACCACCTACAAACGTATTTGGGTATCCATTGTCAGTTCGTTCGCTTTGACAAAAAACAAAATAATTTTTGTTACTGAATGATAAATCAAATGCAAGGCTTTTTGTAGAATTAGTGTGAGTAGTCCTAATCCACTGTATCTTTAAACCGTTCGAAAAGACTATATAACCACTGTCACCAATATCGTTTTGCCAATAAGCAGGGTCAAATAATTTATCTGCTTTACTTGATTGTATGCATTTGTAAAAATTACCAATAGTGTTAGCACCATTATAAATAATGTCTCCAACATTATAAGTTTTATCAAACTTTATTAGCTCTATAGAAGCATCATACATTGATAACCCAAATGGTCTGTTAATATCTTTTATACTGCTGGCAATAATTGATATAGCCGTTTGTTCTACTATATTTCTTTGTCTAATTCTACAAAAACTCAATCTATTGTCAAAGCCAACTGGCACTAATATATCTTTATATAAGGTTGTTTGTGCTAAGAATGCTTTACCCATTCTGTATGTACTGTTATAACGTAAATTAAAGTCATTCCAATTTACACCATTATCTAAACTATAAATTACTTCGGCATCATTATGTAATATAATAATATTTTGAGTCGCATAGCCCTTAAATGAAAGTATTGTCCGTGAGAAAACCTGCTTCCACGTTTGTCCACAGTCATAACTTATTACGATTCCTAAATTTAATGCACAAGTTATTAAAACGCCATTATAAGCAAATAGCCCACAGGCTGATGAAATAGTCGTTGTTGTTCCATCAATTTTCGTAACTGTTTTACCAGTAATTTGTTGATTTCCAAGTTCTGTAAAATCAGGATTATAAAATGATAGGCTATTTGTTGCATATGCAGTGCCAGAAGGTGACAAACTTCCATTACAAGCAACTAATAAATCTTGGGTAAAATTACATAACCACAAACAATTGCCATTTGATGTTTTTGTAATAACAGAAGAACCATTATAGAAAGCAAATATATTATTGTCAGTGGTTAGATTTAATAAATTATTTACAATGTTCATTATAACAGGTTTATAAGTAGTTGTTATTGTTGTAAATGAGTTATTAGAAACATTAAATCTATATACACCTGTACTAAAAGAGACATAGATATTGTTTTTGTAAACTGTTGCATCATAAACAAGACCTTTGCTGCTAATTTCTGCAAGTTGTGTAAAACTTGGTGTATTACTTCCTTTGTAATTACAAACAGACACCATTACAGTGCTGGAAGTTGAACTTTGAAATAAGTATATTTTGTCATTATAAAACACTTGAGCACAGTTGTAGTTAGATACAGCTGTGCCAGACCCAGAACATTTACAGACTGGTTCTGCTTCAACTCCAACGTACAACGAAGGAGAACTTATTTCTAAATCACCTGCTAAATTTAATTTTCCATTAATAAATAAATCTATTAATCCATTGTCAGTTTTTTTTGTAAAGAACTCTTTTTTCCAAATTGGAACAGAATTTCCAGATTTAACTACATCACCTTTGTACGATTGTATTATAAAGTTATTTTCTGTATCAGAAGTGTTTTTAGGATTCTTACCCATAGATATAGCAAGATCTCCTGCGACATATCCAGAATCCTTATAACTTGAAACAGAGTTCTTGAAGTTGATATCATAAGCACGGATAAGGTTAATCATCGCTTCATTGATAAACGCTCTGTTAGTTGTGAGTGTATCAATATAAGTTCCGCAAATGTTTGGAGTTGCCAATCCGAGTGTATAATAATATCCAGCAAGAGAAGGAAGTGCACCGGCACACAACAATATAGCGTCATTATAACGAGCATCACTAGAACTAATTTCGGTCCAAGTTGTTCCGTCAAACAACATCATTCTAGCCTGGGCAGTACTTGATGTTGGAGTAACTGCATTTGTATTAAGAACCAATGCACCACGCTCAACATATCTTGCAGTTAATGCTGTTTTACTAAACGAACCGTTACTTCCTGTGATTTTGTATGGAGTAATTTGTGCACTTGTATAATTTGTGACTGCTGCGACTATTCCTTCATACTTCATTTCAATAACACTGTTTATATCTGAAAGTAAACAAGGAGTCATTGGTTCAAGAGAAACTTTCCCTTCTCCTGTTTGAGAGTGGACTTTAGCCAATACAATCCAATCTGCTTTTGAAGAAATTGCACTTTTAACAACTGTAGTTAAACCATTTGCAACTTGATACCAAGTGTTTGAGCCATCTTCAAAAACATAAACTGGCGTTGCTGGAGATCCAGAACTTGTTGCACCGCTTTTCTGAATAGCCATATAACCATTCATAGCACAGTTACTATTCAACATTCCCTTAGCATAATATGTAGTTCCGTTTATAATTACATAGCCATATGTATCTGCTTCTGCACCATTTGCATTATAACCACATACATAAACTTCTCCGTCATTTGCTGTAGAAAAAGCCGAATAGTTTACTCTAAATGCAATTGTGCGTGATGAGAAACCTCTATCACCTTTTTCACCTTTATCTGCAATTTTATCCCAATAAGTTGTGTTTGTTGGTACAATAGAACTAGAAGACGTATGACTTGATTTACAGATATATGAACACCCATTTGTACTATAAAAAACAATATCGCCTATAATATAATTTGTACCACTAGCCCACGTTCCTTTTCCCTTTGCTTCACTGTCAAGATTCAAAAGTTCATTTAAGGTAGGCTGAGTTCCATCCATTTTATCAAAGCGAATATCATAGATATATGTAGTATTCTCAACAGTTGGAGTTGAAGAGCTTTCAGTATACTCAATCAAAGTTCCATTGTGAGTAAACTCAGTAATATTTTTAAACTGGTAGTTAATACAGTTTGCAACCCTCTGTTTAGTTACCATATCATAAACACCTGCATCATTTGCAGGTGCTGTAGTTACACCGTTTGCGGTTACATATCCGATTACAAGATACCATCTACCTACTGTTCCGAAGTTTTTAGAACTTACAAAATATCCACTGTTTATTTCGCTACCATTTAATGCTAATATCTGACTGTTTTTTACTGTTTCAGAAACCTGTTCCCAACCTCTACAACCAAAATAATTAATAAAGCCATCGTTTGTTTTTTTTGCGTAGCAGGCATAACGATAACTTACACCAGCTTCAAGTTTTATGGTTTTTGAATATGGTGTTACTCTGCCATTTGAGGCAGCATTAGCAGGACGAGTAATCTTCAATAGGGAAGTATTACCGCCAAAAGGACCCTCACCAGTAACTTCTGTCTGTGATATATTTGTTCCGCCAGTGTTATATTTTGTTTTAGTTCCTTCTCCAAAGAATCTGAATTGGTTAGAACTATCACTATCCTTAGCCTGTCTACCCTCATAAGTCCATTTAGCAGTTGAAGCAGTGCCTGCCGTAGTACACTTCCATACATCGCCAGTCAGAGAGTTAATGTATCTGTCACCTACAAGAATATTCATATTAGTGCTAGTAATCCCTGTACTCGCAGTTGTAAGTGTATATACAACAGCAGTTGCTCTAATATTATAGATTTCTGTACCTGTAAAAGTTAAAGTTCCACGAGTACCTGTTGCACCTGTTTGACCACGTTGTCCTACCATACCGTAAAGAGTAGTACAACCAATCTTGTAATATCCATCTACTTTTGAACTTGGCACTGAAGTTATCTGAGTATAGACGGTACCAATAATATTTCCCTGCTCAGATAAGGTTGCAGTTATGACTAATATATCGCCAACACGCATTCCTTCAACGGTACTGTTATTCCATGTAGTTGCATAACCTGCTGTCTTATAAGTATTCCAGTTTGTGTTAGTCCATGTTCTTGCGTAATCAGAGAAAAATGTTTTAGTTCCTGTATTGCCAGTTTCTCCTTTATATTCATCAACATGAGGAACCCAAGCAGTTGCTGTTTCTCCTTTCTCAAATTTAGGGCCTGCAATATAAACTTGTGCATCTGCGTATGCTCTAAAAAGAATAATCTTAGATACTGTGTTATTTCCTGTTGTATTTAGTTGCCAAGTAACCCAATACTGCTTCCATTCTGATGTAAGAGTAAATGTAGTTGAGCCATCACCAAAATTGCCTGCTGCCTGACCGTCAGAAGATGCAATTCTCTTAGTCTGAACGTAACCAGAATCACCATACCAATAAGTATAAAATTTTCCACTTCCTTTAGCCCAAAAACTTAATGTATATTTATCACCAAGAGTAAAACCTTTGATGTTTTTCCAAGCTAAAAAATCTTTTGTTGAAGTTCCACTAGAATTGTTACAGTAAGTCTGTGTAAATCCATTGAAAGCGTTTGCTGTATGAGCACCATTATCAATGTATTTATAATATGGATATGAAGAACCATATACAGAACCAAAAAGTTTTGAATCGTGAAGTAAGTTCTCTCCTATCTGAGAAGCATCTTCACCTTTTGCTCCAGTTTTACTTGCAGAGATAGTAATTACTTTTGTTTCTGTCGAACCGTTATCATAAGTTACAGTAACAGATACAGTAAGGTTTGCAGATATAGCAGTGCCAGTTGCAGTCTTAAATGTCAATGTTCCTGCTGTGCTTTGTGCAACAGTGAATCCAGAAGCATTTGGAGTAGATACTTTAAACTTACCACTTGCAATAGCTGCTGACGGAGCAATAGGAGAAAGTTGTGTGCTTCCTTTATATGCTTGAAACTTTACGCTGTAAGTTGTCGCAGAGAGAGGTTTTAAATCTGTGCCAGTTGCTACTGTAAAGTTTTCGTTACTTACAGAGCAGGAATAAGGTGATGTACCATCTTGTCCGTCAGACACTGCAATTACTGTTGTGATATCTGAATAGTCTCCACAGACAACTTTATATACTCCTGCTGTAGTTGCATTGTAAGTCTGTGAAGTTGCACCGCTGATTACAGTACCGTCTTTATACCACTTATAAGAACTTGGAGTAAAGCCTATAGCAATGGCATTAAGTGTCAAACTATTAGGACTTCCGTTTTTGAAAACAAGTCCGTTTGGTGCTTCTATTTCTATAAACTTAGCAGATGTTCCGTCTGCTCCTTTTTTTCCTGTAAGTGCTGAAATAGCATAACCTTCTGGTAAAGCCATATTATCCTCCTAGTTTATCCACTTAGTAGCCATATATAAGCAAGGTGCCTGTTCTGTTGTAGGTGGTGGTGTTTCCTGCCAATCAAGATTTCTGAGTGCAGTATCATCAAGGTCGAAGGCCCCAACTGCAAACTTGTAATCCTGATATCCGCCGTCACTTGTTACTGTTACAATCTCTTCATCGAGTTTAACAGAAGTTCCACCGGCAAGATAAAGACGGCATCTTATCTTCTTAGTGTTAGCAGGAATTGTAAACGTCTTTGAATAATCATCATAAGTAGTTTCATTTCCATATCCGCTGCCTGTATCAACTGCAATTCCAATTCTTCCTGAATATGTAGTTGGAGCAGAAGTTCCACTCTGTGTCATTCCGACAAGATTAATAGAACTTGGATTAAAGTTTCCGTTTACATCTTTATTAACAGAACTTGCATCACATATAAGCCAGTAAGAAGAAGAACCACTTCCAGTAGCACCATACGAAACAAAACTTGAACAAACAATGTTTTCATACTGAGCATCTGAGTAGATATTTACAATATGTTTATCAGCGTTTTGAACCGCAGGTATGTTAATTATACCATCAATTACAGTTCCTGTGCCACCTTCTGTTGTAGGTTGCTGACCAGAAGTTCCATAAAAATCTTTATAATAAAGGGTTCCTTCAACAATTGAACCATCTTTGAATACATTGCCTAAAACTGCAGAGCCAATTGATGACATAGACAAAGAGCATTCATAACTTGTTATTGTTCCTATCTGCTGTTGAACCTGATCTGAGAGTTCATTGAGACTTTTTGTCAAATCATTCTGATTTACATTATTTGACAATGAGAATGAGTTCTCGCCGCTTCTATCTGGAATTGTCATATGGTTCTGGAAAGAAGGTAACTGAGCACCGTAGTTATACAAGTCCTCTTGATACTTCATAAGAGTAAAATCATAAGTACGTTTTTCTGAAGCCTTAATCTTTATTACTCTATAAGTTGAAGTAACCTTTCCAATTTTTCCAAAGCCAACCATATTTCCAGCTTCAGGCTTGTAGATATAATAATCTGAACCGTCTTGATTATCAGCATTTTTTGAGATAGGAATATCAAATAAAACTGTATTTGTCATTCCTTTTGTCATTGTATAAAGAACTCCATTTACATATGCAGTTCCACCATCTTTCATCAATCGTAATGTGATAATTCTCGACTCTTTATACTGAGATGGTTGCATTACAACAACGCCCTGAGAACTCTTTTCAACTCCATCAACGATTTCAGTCTCACCAGTAAAGTGATACATATTATCTATTACAAAACCGTAAATACCCTGTTCATTCTCAATCAATTGAGTGATTCTACCACCATTATCAGTGCCTATAAGCATTGTATCGTCCTGTACAAGTACAAGATCGCCGAGAGTAATAGAAGCACCCTCAATTCCAAGCTGCTTTGTTACAACTTCTTTATTGAGGATTCTATTTGCCAGAATGTATCGTCCTAAAGACCATAACTGTATATTGTTTGTAACGAACTTAAATCCATAAGGTTCAATTGCTCCGAATGGGTTTTTCTCGTCTTCACCATCGGCCATACAATAAAGCTGATTTGTTTCATAACCATCATCTTCATCCGGGAAAGAAACCTGGATTCCAGATGGTGACTCTGCATATGAAATTGTGTAAGAAGACTTCAGAGTATTCTGCTGATTGATAAGTGCTACAGGATATTTTTCTGGTTTATCAATAACAACTGTAATTCTGCCTTTATTATCTTTCGTATAAACCGAACGGCCTGCAATTGAGATATTAGCAAAGATTGACTCAAGTGTTTCCTGATTATAAACATAGGCGTTTGCAGCAAAATATACCTCAACTAAATCACCTTTGTTATGATGAATTCTTACGCCTTTATGATTATAATGATAGCCATCTGAAGCATAAGTAGAACCATCTGTGACCCTTTCAGCCCAACTATGCCATTTTGACATTGAGAGCATATTAAAATCACCAATACCATTTACATCAAAGTGACTCTGAGTATATCCTAAAGCATCTTTTCCAAGGTGAGGTCCAATACCTGCGAGCATAAATATTGACGCTACATTATTATTACAATATTTCAATGTACCATCACAGCCAGTCTTATACTGTCCATTGTCCATATCATCATTTGGAATAAAAATACGTCCTTTCTCATCTTTATGAGCATTTGTATTGATTACATCAATAATCTGAGAAACAAAGTTGTTACCATTAGCAATACATTTGGACCTAACTCCAGTCTGTCTATTCTGTCGGTCTTGGTAATATTCCTGTTCTGTGATATCATTCCATACATTGTTTCCTGCATCATAACGAATATAACGCTTCTGCTTTACAACATTTTCCGGGAACCACTTCTTTTGTTCTTTATCATAATAAGGTGCAAAAGACTCTGCGATACAAGAGAGTTTTCTGATTGTGTTTGATAACTGGTCTACAGTATCAGTTTTTGCCTTTAATGACAAAATACAATGTCCTCTCATTAACTCTTCTGACAAAGGTCTTTTCTGAATGATAGCACTCTTGTTAATAAGAGCATCGCCATCAAGCATTGTTGATGACAGTGTTTTCCAGGTAAATATATCATTAAATTTAAATGCAGATTTTTCTTTTGTAGATTTAACTTCATCAAGATAACATGGAGAAATTCTTACAACGCGAACTTCTATAGACTTGGTTGAGTTTGTTCCGTCATAAAAATAAGATCTCATTTTATTTGCAAGAATATCTTCAACATATTCCGATTCTCTTTCATCTTCAGAAAGAAGATTTGCCCTTGACCATTCAACAAAATCAATAGATGTTATACATCTGATTTCATTAATACCATCTGTATCTTCATTGTCTCCACCCAAAGACTGAAGATTAAATGCTTTAGAATTAAGCCAGTTATTATTTATATCTGCAGAATATACATATCCAGAAATTGGGATAGTTTTTGTTGAACCTGTTAAACTGAACTCACCTGATGTCCACTCTCCAATCTTTATACGCCATTTGTTATTAGGAACAGACGTACTTGGAACAGATGTACTTGAACCGCCGATTGGTAATTCAAGAACTGTTATCCATGAAGAATTATCATAAGCCTGAAGTTTTATAACATCACTATAAGAAGAAGAAACGGCAAGTGTGAGATTTGTTAATTTGTAAGGATTAGTATCATAAGGAGCTGGTAAATATGATATACTTCCAGTTATCGTAACTGTAGTTTCAGTTTGACCAGACCTTGTTTTTTCATTCTTGAGGTTATTTCCAGTATGTGCAGCAATATCAAGGTAACGATCTTCTGCTGTATAAGCAGTTGCATTTACAGTATTATTGATAGAATCAAAAGAGTTCCAGCCTCTGATAACACCAGTCTTTCCTTTATATGTAACTGGATTGTAAGACTTTGTTTCCTGATTCCATGTTGGGAACGGAACATCATCACCTGCTGTATTTCCGTCACATATAGGATTATCATCAGAGTAAATACGCCACTGAAGACCAATCCACATCGGTATCTTATAATTCTTTACTTCACTCTTTTCATCTGAAGTCTCACTTCTTGATTTATATAGACCCTGTGCAAAATCAAGCTCTACAGTAGCAGATTTAGGATACTGTTCTGTAAAGTATATAGGATTATTTCTTAAGCCATCCTTAAGACCAACCCCCTTATATGAAATATTTTTACCAGAATCAATATCTTCAAGAGAACCGTCAGCAATAAACAATACATCAGCATTGATGTCATTTTGAATTCTTGCGTGTGGATATACGTCTCCGTAATTCACATTTTCACCTGGAATCTGCTGTAATATCTCAACTGATACATCATTATTTTTCCAAGTGTTTACAATATCTCCACTTAATCCATAATAACTTCCTTGAGCAGCGTGTAGTTCTTCTGCATATTCATCTGCTTGTCCAATAGAGTCAGTACCTGTAAAGGTGTTAAGAAGAACATCATGTGTTGCAGATTGGTCCGAAAGAATGTTATTTGCATCTGTTTCAAGCTGAGCAGGTGATAAAACAGTCCCATTGTTAAGAATAGGAGTTACAAGAACAGTTTTTGTTCCATTCTGATTTGAATATGAAGAGGAATATACAGTATAAATTGAATCGTCATCTGGAACATCCCAACCTGCAGCAATCATTTGGCTTGCTGTAATTTGAGGTCTTGATGATAAAGGAATGCTTGTATTCTGCTGAAAGTACTCCATATCATAATGGTTCGTTCCTTCATCAATACCTTCTAGTTTGCCGGACCAGATATTTTTCATGCACTGATTGCCAGACCACCTTTTATTATGAGCAAGATACTGGTCACCAAGTTTGATATCTGTAATTCTTAATGGAGCATATCCAATCTCATAAAGAACATGAATATAATTTTCCTGTCCACGATTTCCTGTAATAACGTTGTACGGAGAACCAATTATAAATGGTGCAGCCAAATGTTTGCCAAATACGGCAGGAAATGCTTGGTCAGTTAATACCTGATTTGTAGCACCACGAACATCAGGAAGTCTTTCAGAGTCCTTACCTTTAGTTGATGACCCATTTCCTTGATGTTTCATATCCCAGGCATCACCTGCAATTTTAGCACCGGCAATACCTCCACCGACACCACCAACAAAAGCAAGGAAACCAACTAAACCAGTACTTGCACCCCAAGTAACTGCAATAGAAGCAATTGCTATAGCACCAATGAATATTCCAGCTATAGCACCTGCAATCTGAGCACCTATTTTACCACCAGAAGGTGTAATAACAATTTCTACAATGTCATTTACTTTTACTTCATAATCAAGGCTTACATCTTTTCCGTTTACCTGAACAACTGCGTTTAATGTTTCTCTATCTTCACAGATAGCAGCATAATATGTTTTTCCAGTTTCAAGATCATAACATTCAACAAGAACGTCATCGTAAACAGTATCGTTTGTATTTTGTTTAAGAATATCATCAATAGATGTACCCTCGTTTACAGAGAAAGTTTTTACATCATTTGAAAAAATATTATTCAAGAACTTTACTGTAGCCATTTGTACACCTTCCATATTTTTCTGTAATAATTATCAAGTGCAGTTACCCTTACACCACCATTATCAGCATGAATAAATACACCTTCTTCAAGAATGACTCCTATATGAACCATTCTTCCTTTGTCATCACCAAATAAAATCAGGTTTCCAAGATTCTGTTCTTCAGTTTCTTCAACCATAGAACTCATCTGGTTATAAACATCATCAACGTGGGTTGAGAATGTTTCTGGACACGCTCTTTGATACCATAAATCAGGAAGCGTATGTCCAAGCCTTTTTGAAACTTCAATCGCAAGTCCATAACAATCAAAGCCTTCATTAATCGAACGGCCATGATTTTTGAAACGTACTCCGATCAAATCATTTACATATAAATCAGCCATTCATATTCACCGAAGGAAGTTTATCCTTTGTAGCAATTGCACGAGGTACATTGAGTTGAAGTACATTCTTAGAAGAAAGATTTAACTGTGCAGTGACTCTGTTATAACTTGCCGACTGCAAGTTACCTTTAAGTTCATCAAGAGGATAAAACTTGTATGTCGTTCTTTCTGTTTCATCTTCAAGAACTGTTACAGATTTCGCAAATGCAGCAACAACTGAAATTTCACATTCAACTTCCACTGAGCGAAGCAACTGGACAACACGAGAATCAATTGCAGAAAGAGTAATCGAAGCCTGTCCAATAGACTTACCGTCTTCTTCTGGCGGTGTGTAATTAAACTTACAGGCGAGGTATTTTTTACCCTTATAAATAACAGGATTCGAGTCATCAATTACTCTCAGATACATATTCTCCTGTTCAAGAGAACCATCTTCCCATTTAATATCTGGATTGAATATTTCCATAAGAACAGGAATGTGGCCGTCAGTATCTTTCTTCCAAATCTCTTCAAGTGCAACTGCATTTATGTTTTTCATTTTTTACACCTCAATAACAAACTGAGAAGTTTCTTCTCCAATAGTAACTGTATAAGTTCCAGCTTCAGTTTCTGGGGTGAAATAAAGACGAGCAATTGTATCACCATCAAAAACAACGTTGTTAATTGTAAGAACCTCTGGATCCAGATTTCCTTTCTTAAAGTAAACTGTCCATGTATTTTCACTTGGTTCTGTATCTGGAGTAGAAGTAAGATAAACGTCAACATATCCATTGTGGGCTTCAATTCTATTAATTTCAGAAATGTCATCTGGAATTGTATATGGACCTGTTGCCGCAGTTTCCCAAGTCATAGAAACCCGCATACAATGACCGCTTTTATCAGCGTTTGCTGCTGAGGTTATTTTGTAATATTCTGTATCTGGGATATCTGCTTCTGTAAGAGGAATAACAGGCTGTTGCTGATTGTTGTAAGCATTAGCGGCGTGCTCTCTGCTTTCTACAGAGTTTCCTTCCTGATGATTTGAATTAATCAAAATTGCAGGAAATTTGAATGGGTTAGTGCCATAACAATGACGATATTTGTACCAAATCCAAAAGCGGTCTAACTCTGTATAATTATTTTCATCTTTTGAATCTTCTTCAAAAGAGAACTCCATAGTAACATTAAATTTGTCTGCCGGATTCGCATTTACAAGACGAGACTTCTTTTCTCCACCAGACTCAAGATTATCCTGTACAGTTGCACCTTCGCCAACTGTGACGTTTGTAGAGTCGAGGACAATCTTATTTACATTAGTAGGCCAGCCAATATACATATAAGTATATTAGCCGTAGAAAAAACAGAGCTTAATTTATGCGACTACTGTTCTTCCGTTTAATCTTGCCTGTCTTGCTGCAAATGCCTCATCACCTTTAGAAGTAGCGATAACTTCCTGTACCTTGCTTTCGATAACTGCTTCAAAGTCGATTGAATTTGTCTCTTCATTGTAAGTAGATTTCTGCTGAGTTACTTTGATACCTGTAGACTTATCTATTACATTAAAGTTGATAGTAGGAGCACCGCCACCCACAAGAGTTCTTGGAGTCTTTGTAGCAATAAGATAATCTTTAGGGTCAGTAGTAACTACATCTCCACGAGGTGTAATAATAGCATCGTGAACACTCTTAGTAAGATAGTCATTGGCAGAAATGGCTTTCTTATGTCTTACAGTGTTCTCGTAGTAAATAGCATCTTCACGAGCCTGTTTGAGAAGGTCTGCAAGGTCTTGTTTTACTTTGAGTAACTTCTGATATGTATCATCCTCTTTGTTATCATCGTTATCTTGATCAAGCATACCACCAAGGAATGACAATCCGCCACCTGCGGCAGCAATTGCAAGACCTGCTATAACTTTCTTTTTATCACCAATACTTGAAATTGCAAGGGAAAGACCAGCCTGTGTAAGCATTGAACCCATGTTCTTCATCAAGCCAGAACTAAGGTTTACAAGATTCTTTTCAATCTCTTCAGATGCCTTTGAACTGTCACCAAGGTATTTACCCCAAGTTTCAAATGTTGAAGTAATTGCAGAAGAAGCAAAACTTCTAAATATTTCACTTCCTTGTTTACCAATATTTTGGAATCCTTCTGCTAATTCTCCAGATGATTTTTCCCAAGTAACTGCAATCTGTTCGCTCGTGGTAAGCATCTTAGCAAGTTCTTCATTAGTCATCTTGAGAATACTTTCATTATCTTCTGGAAGAAGTTCTATGCCATAATTCTCATCACCACGAGCAAGTGCAGCTCGTCTGTCCTCAATACTTGCCTCTCGCCTTTGTGCATTAATTTTCTTTCTGAATTCTGGGTCTTTTACAGCCTGAGCAATATAATCTTCGCGGTCATATTTTAATTCAGTTCCAGTAAATAATTCGAATAGCCTATTACGCTTCCCTCGTTCACCTTCGTAATATCTTGGCTGAGTTTCATCAGGATTAGCTAAGCCGTGTGAAGCATATTGTTTGGCTGAAATATAAGCAGACATAACTGCATTGTCACGGTTTTGATTTGCCATGCCAGTTCTCAGCCCTTGGAATACAGGAGATTCGATGAATGTTTGAATAATAATGCCTAAATCGCTAAGTGAATCTTCGACAAGTTTTATAGAATCTTTTATTCTACCTTCTTCAGCTTTATCTCCTTTAGCCTCTGCTAGTTTGAGTCTTAAATCTCGCGATGAATAATTAGAAAGGATATCCTCAATAGAAAGTTCTTTTAATGAACTAAATTTACCCTTTTTCTCTACAAGAGATGAACGAAGAATCGCTTCTGCATAATCTGGATTGTTGGCAACGAAGTTAGTTGCATCAGAAATTCCTTCTTTTGAAATCATTCCAGCAAGAATGCTTGTTCCGCTTACCTGAGAAAGCATCTTATTTAAGAACTTATTATTAATTTCAGATACAGTTGCTTCGTGATACTCTTTTCTCAAGCGTGGCAATTCACCTTTAATAAACTCAAAGAGATTACCTGTAATTTCTACTTCTTCTGCAATTTCATTACCAAGAGAATCCAACATTCTGCCATTTTCATCAAAAGTAATTTCAGAAGTTTTATATGTCTTTCCAGACTTAGTTTTAATTACTTCGCCAAATGCATTAACTAACTGAGAAGAGTTACCTAAAGCAAGTTGCTCAAGTTTCTTTGTGCTTACGAATTTTTGAGAGCCTAAATCTGTTGATTCAGCCTGTGTATATCCGGCGGCAACCAACTGTTCATAAGTATTAAGTTCATCTTCAAGACCTTTCTTATATGCAGTGATAACTTCTGTAGAAGCAGACAATTGAGTAGAGAAATCTTTAATTGCCTTTTTTGTAGCCTGCCAGTCAATCTGGAAAGTCTTACCGCTGTCACCTGCAAGCTGGACAGCACTCTTGGTACGCATAAGACTCATTGCCTTATCAATACCCATAGACTTCATAGTTGCAGTAAGAACACCAGAAGTCATATTGCGAACAGCCATATCATCACGGTAATTAGCCATAGTAGACAATGTGTCTGTCATACCGTTGGTTGTAAGACCTGTTGCTCCTGAAAGGATACGTTCCCAAAGAGGCACAAACTTAGGACCTTTTGTAACATCGTTTGGATTTGCATTTTCACCACCAACTGTTACTTCGTGAGACATGGTGGCCGATGTAATCCAACCTAAAATCTGATTTCTTACATTACCAGGAACTTTAGCTACATTCATTATGTCTCTTACAGCATTAAATGTTTCACTAAATTTGTCGAGGTATGCATTATCATCAAGATTACTATTAAGGTCTTTTAACTGTTCAGTAAGTGCTGTTGAAGTTCTTGAATCATAAAGATTAAGATATTTAGAAGCCTCACTCATTGCATAGGTAAACTGACTTCTAAGTGCGGCCATATCCTCTTTATTAGTTGGGTTATTACCTCTGACTACATCAAATTTTCCACCTGGAACAAAAGCACCTTGAGCATCATATTTCTGGAACTCTAGCATTGAGAATTTACTCATGTCTACAAGACCATTCTCATCTGCTTTTGGCACAAGTTGTTTAAGAACTTCTTTTGCTTCGGTAAGAGATTTTATTTTTTTATCTTCTTCCTTTTTCTGATATTCATCACTTCCCTTATAGAGTTCATAAAGTTCTTGGAACTTAGAGTTAAGAGAATTAGTCTGGTCAGCCCTTTTGTTTTCTTGATCAAATGCCAATTGCTGCTCAGCAATAAGATTCCTTTCTCTATTTGCCTTTATATCTTCATTTGTTAAAGTTGAGTTAGCATTGATGGCATCTACAAGCTCTTTGAATAAACTTGATAATTGCTCCAATTCAGATTGAGACATCCCTTTATACTCTTCTGAGTATTGATTAAGACTTGCATAACTTCTTCCTTGCTGTGGACCAGAAAGCAGGTTTAATGCAGCAAGTCTTAAAGTAGGGTCGTTTACAGAATAACCAGAGAGAGCTTCGTATGCTTTTTCAAGCCTTCCCATTTTTGAATCATAAGACAAAGCATATTTATTACGCTCTGCATCTAAGTCAATTTTTTTAAGTTCCTGTTCAAGTTCTCGTCTGTAAGTTTCCTTAAGTTCTTTTTTATCAGTTTCTTTTATTAACTGTTTAAGAGTTTCTATTCTGTCATTTCTTCTTGCAATTATTGCAACATCTGTCTGTATGTTTTTAGTGTTGATATTATCCTTTACATACTGATAGAAATTTTCAGCCCATGTGACAAACTTATTTGCAAAAGAATCATTTCCTGTTTTGGCTCCAAAATTTGTCAGTAACTGGCCACCTTCTGAAAATGCTAATTGTTTAGCATCCTGCAAGTTCTGTAAACGAGCTTTTAATGTCTTTGCACCTTTTTCAGTTGCGTTTTCAAAGATACCGTTGATACCTGTAAGGTCTTTGAATACCTTTTCAATAATATCAGAAGTTACCTTACCATCAGATATAAGTTTACGGAGTTCCTGCTGAGATACACCAAGCTCTTTTGATACTGCTTCAAAAATAGGAATACCTGCATAAGCGAACTGACGCATATCAAGCATAGAGGCTTTACCAATGGAAACAATCTGAGCGTAGTTATTTGCAATACGCTTCATCTTCTCCATGTTACCGCCAGCGGTATCTCCAATCATTTTGAGAGTGTTCATCAAGTCAGAAGCGTAAACACCAGACTGTTTCAAAAGAACGGCAAGTTCAGAAGTCTGCTGTACACCGAATGGAGATTTAACTGCGTACTGAGAAATATCTCCAAATACTGAATCAGCTTGTGTCTGGTTTGAGAAAACAACTCCTAACTGAGTTTTAATAGATTCTATTTCTGCAAAAGATTTTACTGCTTCTTTACTTAAATCAGATATTCCTTTCGCAAGATTCGTAATTGCAGCCGTAGCACCAAGAGCAGGAGCCTTAAGCATTGCACCGGCAGTATCAAGCCCAAGCCCAACCATTCTTCCGCCAGTGCCGATTCCACCGACTATACCACCTAAATTTTGAAGCCCACGGCCTGCTTGATATTTCCAGTTTCGATTTAATGCACCTTGCTGAGCCGCTCTAGCTCTAAGTAATTGAGCCTGTGCTAACATATCCTGCCTGTCAGAATATGCCTGTGAAGATTTATCCTCTCGTTTTGCAATGGCGGCGGATGTATTCTGATTTCTTACAAGTTCTGCGTCAGCTCTCTGTTTTCTAAGTTTTGTACGTCTTTCAATGTCCTTTCTGATTGCAATCGTTTCGTCAATAATTGCCTGTTCATAATCGCGGAATACCTTCTCTCGGCCAGTATCAGAAACCATTACAGCCCCGGTACTACTCTTTGCTGCTTTTCTGTGATTGCCGAAGTCATAATTGGTGCCAATGTTCTGGTTCGCAATGTTGTTACTGTGAGTAACATTATTAATCTGTTTATTGATGTTTGATAAAGACTTTTTATTAATCTGGTCGAGGTAATTTGAAATATTTGCAAGCTGTGCAGCATAACCCTGTGCAGAAGCCGTGAGCTTATTCATCTCTTTTATTGCCTGTTCAGCTTTTACCCTTAATTCCTGTTCTACTACACTAACTTCCATGATTTCACCTCACAAAAAATGTATAAAAAAAGACTGTGCAATTTTCAGCACAGTCTGATAATTGCAAGAAGGATTAATCTTCTTTTACAAAGTTGGCACTGTTAACAATGAAGTCTGCACAATCCAGTTTGAGAGGAGTGCTGTTCAAGAAAAGTTCTTTCGCAACTTCAAATACGCTCTCAACTGGTTTTCCGTTGTATGTAACTTCAGAACCGTCTACTGATCTGATTCCTTTACAGAGTGAAGCAACTCTTTCAGCGTCAAGTTCTTCAAGTTTCTTATCCTTTTCTTCATTGCTGAGTTTGGCATCATCACGAATCTTGTCTGACTTTTCGTCATACTCATTCATAAGTTTTTCAGCCTCTTCAGAGTGAATGCCGATAAGAAGAAGCTGGAGATTCCATTTCTTCTCTCCAAAAGGCTCGTACCATACACCTTCACGTTCGTTTACATCTGTAAAAAAATTTTCAATTTTGATTGTTTTCATTTATTACTCCTCTTTGTCTTTCATTTCCGATATGGTGTTCATGGCCCACGCTTTCATTTTCAGAAGACATTTTTTATCCTCTACTGTCAGCGGTACTTTCATACATTCAACGTACTCATTGATTGTTCTGAAAGTAAAAATGGCATTCCCAGCCATATCATATTCACAGCCCTGCCATATATTCAGGAACTGTCTGAATATCCATTCGTATTCGGGTGGAGGAGGGATATCCCTCATTTTTTTGTATCTCTCTGCCTGTTCACCCATTTCAAAGAACTTCTTCTCACCGAGCTTACGGTCTCCGCCGCCTCTCCGTTCGATAATCTGTTCTCTTTCATCAACGTTTCTTACCCACTTGGTTTCAGTAGTCTCCTTTCCGTTCTTTACGACTTTCTGTTTAACCGGGTGGTAATGATTAAGGAAGAAATAACGCTCAACTGCTTCTTTTAGGCGTTCTTCTCCCTTCCGGTAAAATTTGTGGTTTCCCTTGCGAACTTAGCAATCTGAATCTTGATAAGCGGTGCATTGAACAAGAACTCCTCGATAAAAGGAACTGAATATTCAATAGGTTTTCCGCCAATCGTTGCTTCACAACCTTCTGCAGCACGGACTCCATGAACAAAACTTGCAATATGTTTTGCATCAAGTTTCTTCTGTCTTTTTACTTTTTCAACCGGGTCCTTGAGTTCTTCAAGTTTGGCCATTTCTTTTTCATAACGTTCCTGACTTACAAGATTTTCATCCTTACCCATACCAGTAACAAGGAATTCAATTCCACAAGGTTTACCTTTGATAACAGGCTGCATCCATCTGCCTTTATCTTCGTTTTCCTCTGTGTAGAAATCCTCAACGTTAATCTGAGTTTTCTCCATGTTTGTTTTTATCTCCTAAAAAAATATCCGAGCCTCATACGAAACTCGGATATATATTAGATTGAAAAAATTGATACCTTAAACTTACGCAATGGTGAAGTTACATGTACAATCCTTTCCGTTCCAGCTCAATGTGTATTCATAACTTCCAGTGTCTGAAGCTGTAAGTTCTGTCTTTACATAAACCTGACCGTAAGTATCAGTTGCATCTGCTTCTTCAACAAGGTCAAGGATTACATTTGCATTGTCAATTGTTGAACCGCTTGCGTCTACAATCTTTGTACCGCCAGCTCCGTCACTTACTTCGTAACCGAGTACAACAGTTACATCAGTAGCAGAACCACCGTCTACCTTCTTTGTGAGTTTGATACCGTTAGGTGCTGTAGAAGCATCATAAGCAGTAAGTTCGCCCTGACTGAGAAGGATGTTTGGTGTGTATACAACATTGTATTCGCTGTTAGAAACAACAGCCTTTGCAGTGTTGAATTTTGGAAGAGCAATCTTGAAGATACGGCAAAGTCTCTCACCGAATGAACGGAGAGGAATTGACATATTGTAATCGCCTTCGCCGGAAGCAGACAAATCTCTGTCTTCAGCCTTAGAGTTGAAAATCTGAACGAGGTAGATGTACTCAGGTTTCTGGTCATCAGTAGCAAGGTCGTTCATGTAACCTTTATCTTCAAATGCGAAGAGAACTTCAAAAGTCTTGTTGTCGTTAGCAAGGTTGTAAAGTGTCTTTGCATCAGGAACAAGGTATGTATTGATATTAAGTGTGATAGCCTTTCTCAAAGATGTCTTTGAAATAGGATTCTTTACGAAAAGTGCATACTTCTTTTCAAGGTTCTTATCAATGTTCATTGAAAGAGACTGAGCGAAAGTAATGTTCTTTCCGTTAATCCAGAGGTCACCCTCACGAGATGTGAACTGGTCTGTATCAGTTGCTTTACTTGGGAGATTTGCAACGAATGAGTTACCAGTTGTTACACCATCTTCAAACTTGTCTGTTGAAGAACCGCCCATATAGGTTTTTGTTTCAGCAGTATCCATGATTGGTGAGCTTGAGTCACCCATGAAGCCGAATGAACCTGTTACAATTGCACCGATTTCAGCGTTCAAATCAAGAGTACCGATTGCGAGTCTCTTGAAGATATGATACATATCCTCATTTTCAACTCCGCCGTATTTCTTGGCGATAAGATACTCAATCTTTTTCTTGCTGAATGTCATTTCGTTTACAACGCTTCCTGCAGGAACAATGATAAGACCACCGTCACCATCAGCAGTGCTGAGAAGTTTACGCTGACCGAATGTTTCGCTTGTGTTGTAAGAGTCTTCGTCATAACCCTTTGTAGGGTCTTGAGGGTCTTTGAGTTTATTTGCTCTTGTAAGGAAGTTACCATCAGAACAAGGAACTTTATCGAGGTTACTTGCAGAGTCAGCGTCTGACTTCCAAGGTTTCCACTCGCTGTCAAAAACAGAACAGAGGTTGTCATCGAAAGTATCTGGAGAAAGTTCTACGTCAATACTTCCTTCAACAGAGGTATTGCCAGGTCTTGGTGCAGATTCGGCTCCACCTTTTCTCAGTTCGTTTGACTGGATGTATTCAGTTGTCGGTTTAAGACTGTTGCCGGTTGTTCGAGTAAGATATGGGAAAGCAAAGATACCGTCTTTAGTCTTTACCTTGGTAAAATTAGCCGATTCTTTATCGGTATTAATTCGGGCAAGGTAGATGTCTGTATCAGAACCGACTTTTATATTGTGCATGATTTCTGATTTATCTATCATTTCATTCACCTCAATTGTTAGGTAAATCTGCCTGAACCATTACGGTCACAGGTACAGAATAATAGTCATCCTGTATTCGTGCGGAAGAACGATATGCAGTCTTAAGAACTCTTATTCCGTCAAAAATATCACCACGCTTGAAATGTGCTGCGATATAATCGTAAGCCTCATCGTAAGCATTAGTGCCACTTATAGCAGACCTTGAACCATTGATGTTAATCTGAAGTCCGAAGGTCCATCTGTTGCGACCAGCACGGCCAAGCTCCTGCTGAAACGGCTGACTATGCAACTGAAATATTTCAAACCACAGTTCATTCTGTGGTCTTGTATCTGTATCGTTTGGTTCAAATACAACACAATTGTAACCATGTTTGTTATTGAACTCGTCTATTACTTCTTTGAAACGCTGAAGGACTTTATCGTAAATATAGGTATCTGTCATAAATACATCCTCTCTACTGCGTCTAAGTCACTTTCTTTTAAGTGACCTTTATTGATTATTCTCTTCAACTCTTCCATTCTTGAAGCTGAAGGAACCTTCTTAGTTCTTTGTGAACGACTTACATAATTCTTTATAAGGTCATCACTACTCATATTAAGAGACATAGTTTCAAACTCTGCCTCTGTAATTCTCAACATTCCGTGTGGGGCCTGTACTGAGTAACCGCCCTCAACACCGTGGTAATACAACTCGCCACGTTTTATATCTCCGTCAGCCTGATACTCTCCGTATTCAAGCATTGGGAATCTTTCATTCGTATTTTCTATTTTGATTGAGTTTATGTTTCTCTTTCCTTTACCCTGAATGAAAGCCTTACTGAAGACTTCATAAATCTGTCTTATTTCGCCTTCATCATTAAAAGTGTCAAATGTAAGTCCTGATTCACGAAGCTGTTTGGAAGTTATCTTTCTATTGTTATAACTTGCAACCCAGCAGTCGCGGACAACATCATCATCTTTGTTATGAATCGCAAGTTCTCCTTTCTTATTCATGTAGTAGTAATCTTCATCCAATGGAGTTCTGTTTACTACACGCTGAAAGAATACTGCTGACAAGAATAAGGTTCGTGCTCTGTTTTTCTCCATTTCCTCAACAATTGCACTTCCCATTGCGGTTGCCACTCTTTCTTCAATCGCTCCTGCAATTGTTTTAGCAAATGCCTTACCACTCTTGTCTGTAAAATGTTCAATCCTTGAAGCACCTTGAGCCTTAATCCTTACGTTGAAGGTAGCCATTATGCTCGTCTCCCTTGTATTACATAAGTAACTACAAAAGCACCTGTAGGATTAATCGGTCTGCAATGAATAACGTTATATTCAACACCTGCGTATCTTATGCGGTCCTGAACTTCATTTGGCTGTTCAGAAAATCTGCATACAAACTTAACGTCACCAGCACCGATAACTCCGTTACTCGCAGCAATAGCCTCTTCAGAATAAGAAGTCATAACAGCAAGTCCGTTATCAACTTCACGGAAGTTTACTGTAGTTCTTCCAGTGGAATCCTTTACCTTTTCGCCTTTAAGTAAAACGGCAGTCTGTCCATTGGAAAAATCATTAATGAGAGAATCTGCAACTGAACGTAATGACTGATAGTCCATTATGCAAAACTCCCGATTAAGTTAGTATGAACTGCTTTCTTACAGCGATGTCGTGATTCTTTTGTCTTGTAGAAATCTGCAAGAAGGTAATCCAATACAGTAAAGCGTGAAATATAATTTCCCGAAGAATCTTTCTCCGAGTAATACTCAACTTCAAGCACATCTACCTTCTGAGACTTAATGGTTCCAGAAGCGTCCTTTACAGAGAAGAGGGAAGTGGTAGTAGAAATGAAACCTGCTTCACAAACAGCCTTCATAAGTTCTACAGGGATACCTTCAACCTCATATCCGTCCTTGTCGTAAAGTTCGACACGCGGAAAACAAAGACTCTGCTTTCTGTGAAATTTCTTTTTTCCTTTCCAGCCAAGTTTTGAATATGTGCTGTCAATGTAAGAAGTGGCGTTGATGAGATATGACTTCTTCTGATTTTCAGAAAGTTCACTCCAAGAAGTCTTCCCGGAATTAGTCATATACTCATCAGCCCACTCAAGACTGACATAGCAGTTTGCGTTTGGAACGCATGAACCGTCCTCAACGATAAGAGGTATTTCTTTTTCTTCTACATCAGCCATTTTATACTTCCTTAGTCGCGACCAGCCTTTGGCTTGTCTGACTTTTCAGTTTTTGCATCAGCCTTATCTGTCTTTGCGTCAGATTTTGCGTCTGCTTTTGATGCATCCTTGCTTTCAGCCTTTACATCAGCCTTAACTTCTTTGTCTGCAACCTTATCATCAGATACAGGTTCCTTTGCAGGTTCATTATCTGCATCCTTTGTTTCTTTTTCTGTTTCAGCAGCCTTCAATTCAGCCTTTTTCTTTGCTTCCTCTTCACGCTGTCTCTGCAATGAAAATGTCATCATTCCCATTTTGCTTATTCTCCAAATAGTAGGGCAGGGTACCCCGAAAGATACCCTGCCGTTGGTTATGCGAGTTTACAAACGAGCTTTGTAATTGGCACATTCTTGATATTATCTGCAAGCTGCCAGTTAGAAGCCTTTGCAAGTTCTGTGTTTGAAGGAGTTACACCTGCTGGTGTTCCAACCCACTTCAATCCGCGTGGGTGCATTACGAATGCACGGCGAGAAATCAGAACGTCTTCACCCTTGAGAGTGTCGCGGTCTGTTTCTGTGATTTCCAAACCTTCTGTATCTTCGTTGAATGCAACTGCACCTGCTCCGAAGAAGTAGATAGAGTTTGCACCTGATTCAGCAACGAGAGCATCGTCAACGATTACTGGTTTGCCCATGTAGAACTTGTATTCTACAGGTGAGTCAGCATCGCGAACTGTGTCGATAAGGTTCAACTTAACAAGTTTAGCCATTGTTGCTGAGTTACAGAGGATTCCACCAAGTTCTGCAGCGTGATCGCCCATGAGATACATAGCGTCAATCATTGCTTCGCTTGAAAGAACTGCTGCACCTGCACTCTCGCCAGAGATGTCGAGTACATGTGATTTCAAAGCAGCGTTTGTTCCAGGTGAACCTGCTTCATCAACAGTGATACCCTTAAGGGAAGCGATGAGAACATGCTGCATGCGGTTTGCCCAGTAAGCAGCGTTCATATCTGCGATAGCAGACATTGGGTCATCACCAGAGAAGTAACGAGCGAGGTCGTTAGCACCCCAAGCCTTACCACGAACATGAATAGCAGCAATAGATTCGCCTGCTTCAATGTTGTTTACTGTGAGTCCTGACTGATCTGAGAGAACCTCATCGTCAGCTCCACCTGCGTCTACGAGAGACTTCCAGAATGGAATATGGATTGTCTTACCGCCTTTTACCTGTGTTCCAACTGCAGGGAATTTGAGGTCTGGGTCACGAGAAGCGATTCCAGAAGCAATGATTCTTGACAATTCAACTGTTCTGGCAATTACATAAGGATTGTACACTTCTGGTACAATTACGTTAGAAATTTTTGTAGAAGCCATGTTTTTCTCCTATAAATCGGAGTAAATTAAGCCTTTGCTGCTTCCTTCATCTGTTTGTACAGTTCAGGATTTTCTCTCAGCAAGCGGCCCTGCTCCGAAAGATTAAAAGTTTCCTTCTTAAACGGATTGATAACCTGTGAGTTTGTCTTATTGCCGTCAGTTCCAGCACCACCGCCACTTGAAAGGTTCTTAATGAACTTCTTTCCAAAGTCAGTGTTAAGGAACGCACGAACTGCCCCCTCACCTGTATGTCCGTTCTTATCTATGAGCTGCAAACCATTTCCCAAATCTCTTTCAGAGAAGTTGCTGCCGTCCTGTCCGTAGATTGCAGTAAAGAGGTAATCCCGACTTGAAGGTTCGATATCAAAACCGGCTGTAGCCTTGTTAAAGTCCTGCATACATTTAAGTGAGTGCTCATTTTTCTGAGACACTGCCAACTTTTCTGTAAGGTCTTTAATAGAGGTATCCCTCTGTTCAAGAACACCTTTGTAAGAACTTTCAAGTTCTGCCTGTTTCTGCTCGTAAGCCTTTTTAATCTCATCAGGGCTGTTTGCTTCAAGCTGTTTCTGCAGTTTTGCAAAATCTTCCGCACTTTTTGCATTTTCTGCAACCAACTCAGCATTTTTAGCCTCAACTGCTTCTTTTTCTTTCTTAAGGTCATCACGGTTCATTTTCAAACCGTTCAAATCCTCATTGTAAAGAGAGAAAAGTGCATCCACTTTCTGTCCGACTTCTTCCTGCCCTGCAAGAATTTTTTCAACCGCTTCTTTTGTAAAGATAGGTTCTTTCATTTGCGATACTCCTGTATTAGCAATTGGTGTCTTCCTAAGACCGAATAAGGTTGTCACACTCCAAGTGGATTCCTCATTCTTTTATCCAATCTGGGTTCAGAATAGAACTAAAAAAAAACGACCTTAAATTTAGAGCAAGAAAAAATAATAAAAATGCAATAAAAAAGGCTAAAATCGTTCGATTTTAGCCTAAAAGTGGTTTTAATATGCCGGAGGAACGTCAGATATATCATAATATACTGCTAAATGATTTAATAATGCCTGTTCATGTTCTTCCGTTGCACCTTTACTTTCGGCCCAATCTGGAAGAAATAAGATTGCATTACATTTCATAAGCATAGCCTTACAAATAAACATATAATCCTGCCAGGTAAATTCTGGATAGTTACCAAGACTGCTTGGATTCATTACGCTATGTCCAAGTCTTGCCAATGCTTCTTCAACTTTATTAAACTTCTGTTTATAATCAGGATCACCTGTAATTTTGCCAGCAATGTAGAACTTCATGTAAACCTCTTTTTATATATCTTTTATATTTAATGATTTCTTCAAATCTTTTAATAATATTACTTCCCCATTATCAAGGAACTTTTCAAGAGGAACATTGTACTCTTTCCAAAGCTTATATCTGTTCACTCCTAAAACATGTCTCTGCTCTTCGTCACTAAGTTCTTCAATGAAATCCTTAAACTCTGGAATCGGTTCATTCAAAATATCTGCAATCTGCAAGATACATCTACACTTAAAATGAGGAGTAGAAGGTGCTTCTGCTGCAGATTTATACCGCAATCCATTCATTGACGCACAGGTTATACATGTACGTCCATCAAGAGTGGCCACCCATACAACCTCTTTATCATTATTCAAAAATATAATTTTATCAGTTGATTTTGCATAAGATGGGATAGCAGATTGTATTCCGTTTTTCATTCCCCTTATTGTCTGATTAAGGGCTTTATCAACGTTTTGTTTCACATCTGTAGAATTCTGCCCGAAAAGATAGCCAGACCTAAGTGCGGTATCATAAGAGCGAAGTATATTTTTTGTAGTCCTTTCTACAAACATCTTTGTAGTATCAGTGCCGCCAATTGGCATAAACATGGTTTTTGCAAATGATACTGCACCAACTGTAAGAATACCTTTATATGTCTGTTTGAGAAATTCAAGTTCAAGATTTGTGACTGTTTCAGCCTCTTCAGACATTCTTTTATCAAGTTTATCAGTAAACTGAGTAACAGATTCCTTTATTGCATTGTATGTATTTGAATAATCTGCTTTTGTTTTGTAATAATCAGAAGAAAGGAGAATTTCTGCACACTCTGTGTAACAAAGGTTATACTCTTCCATCATTGCTTCAATTACTGCATTTGCGTACATATCGAGATCAATGTAATGTAATAAAGTCTTTTTTAGAATTTTATTCATAATTCCTCAATTTCCAGTTCAACTCTGGCATTTCCTTTATCATATTTGTCGAAAATATGTTTTTCCGGGATTATCATCCATTTGTCATCTTCAAGAATACCTGCGTCCACGAGAGTATCAAGTACAGATGTAATCTGATTATCACTGTCGCGTCTCTTCATGTCTCCGTGGTAGAATGTTGCTGTTATTTTTATCTGGCAATTACCGAATGTACATAACTGTTTTTTTAATAAAAGAAAATGTAACTGAGAAACAATTGAGTCATGCCATTTCGTATATCTCTGATTAGGAAATGAACGGCCAGAACGAGTATTAATTCGACTATTTTTCTTACTTGGTGTTTCACCTAATAATGTAAGTTTCATTAAGAATAGTGTAGAGTAGAAAAAAATATCTCTTAATTTTTATTAAAAAATGTATTTTTCAGTTGATTTTTGCATCATATCAGTGTATTCTATTCTTGTTGGAACTAACCACCCCAACTTTGACATATACCGTAAGACTTCTTTTTTCAGAAACCTTTATGAGACAGGTTTATCTTAGTCGTTTTTACGGTAGCGACTAGTGTGGGTGGTACCACAAAGCCTGTGTCATAAAGGTTTTTGTTTTTATTCCAACTGTGCTTATTAATTACGGTTTACTTGTGAAAACAAGGTCAACACTTTGGAATAAGTGAGAAAAGATGGTAAAAGGGGGAACTTGCCATACCATCAGCGGTGAGACGGAAGTAGATGCCGCGGCAAGCAACTTTCAAGAGTTGATAGAGTGATACTAACAGTCAGTACTTGAATACAATGACTGTCCTAATGAAACGACAGGCTCCCGAAAAGGGTTAATGTTTCATGGCATAGACCGTCTTTCCTTAATCATTGCATTAGGGAAGGATGACTTTGCCTAAATCACTCTAGGACCGAAAGGGTTAATACTATACTTACTCTGACAAGTCTACAAGATATGAATGACCATAACAGCAACGGTAAGTTGCATATGCATGGGCGTCTTTATGAATAATCGGAGTGCCGAAATCTCTCCATGCCGTTCCAATCTCGCACATAACAGTTTTGTTTTCCTTGCGTTCTCTCTGACATTCCCTGCATTTCTGATGATATGAATACCCGGAAATCACAAAAGAAAAAATAATAAGAAATAAAATCGTTAATAATCTTTTCATAACATCTCCAAAGAAAAAACGCTCTGCCGAAACAGAGCGTCATAATTTACTCAACATCAACAATAGAAAGTTCAGCAGTAACGTTGGTGTTATGAACAACAATAAGTTTACTGATTGGATACTTCTGAAGAAGTTCATTGAACTTTACCTTTGTCTCTGCAGATGTGCCAGTGAATACGTCTCCGCTGACTTCATCAACCGCATAACTGTACATATTTGTACCTTTGCTAATAAGAATTGAATACATATTCTTTTCCTCCAGACATTATATTATTCAGAAAAAGTATCTGAATTATTCAGTTGGTATTCTTGCTTTCATTACGTCATAACGTTTTGTCTTTTTGCCATTTTTGATTACAACGCGAGTTGCTCCTGCAATTTTATGAAAGCCTACTTTTGACTTTGACTTCTTCATATGTCACCTCTCTTATTTTTTAAGCCTCTTATCTCTTTCCGACATTCTTTTCTTGAATGCTTCATAGATTTCCTGTGCTGAATTACCTTCAATGTTTTCCTGGTCAATAAGGAATATGAAATCATCAAAGTTCATATCAGGATCAATAAGTTCCTGCTGCTTAAGAATGTAGAATACACAGTACAATGGGAACTTGCCCTGTCCAGAGATATTTGCAATAGAGTTGATAATGTTAGGGTCAAGGGCCATTGTTTCATAGTCATAATTAAGATGAATCTCCACATAACCTTTGTAATTACTCCATTCAGCATACCATTCGATAAGCTGAGAGAGTTGCTCGCTTACGTTTCTTGCAAATGTTGCAAGACGAGCATTTTCTCCAGAACGGTGAACATAGGCAGACTCTGCAGTTTCTGAAGTCTTTTTGTCTGGTGCAATAGATTTCATAAAGATACCTGCAATGAGGTTCTCAATTTTATCAATACCGTCTCTTGTATGCTGCATACCTTCACCGGCATATGAAAGCATACCAAACTTAGCTTCAGGATTTTCTTCAGTAATGAATACATCACCACCGAGCGTAATTTCGTCATCTTCGTCCTCGTCATCACTTGGTGTATAACCAGTGATATAACCAGTAGGCATTGTTACTTTATGAAGTCCGTTGTAGTAATCTGCCATAATCTGATAATGATGAATATTCATCATTGCGAGGTCATACAAAGGCGGTTTTTCAGCGTAGTCAACAGGGAAGAACACAAACGGAATATAAGTAATCCGTTCACCGTTGATTGTTACAGGAAGAACTTCGATACTCATATCTACAATTTCATCTTTGTCATCATAGATAGGAGTCCAGATTCTCTGTTCATAGAATCCTTCATCATTGATAGCGAGGACTCGGTAACGCTCTCTTTCAAGAAGAATGAACTCATCTTTATATGTGTTTACCTTTTCCCTTAAAACGACAAGTTTAAGTTTTGACACTCCCTGAGAATTGTCATAAATCTTATTTATAATCTGTTCTGCAGGGTAATATGTTACATAAGGCTTGATACCTTTCTTTTCAGCGTCATACACTGTCATTCCAGATTCTGCTTTAGGCATATCAAGAAGACCGCCGCCGAATCCTGTTTTCAAGAGATCATCAAACGAGTTTGATGCGAACTGATAAAGAGAGTTTCCCTTTCCGTCAACGTTATCAAGAATACCACTCTGCTTAAGTTCATCAGAACAGACTACTGTAGGAGTACGTCTGAAGACCATAGCGTGCTGGACCTGATAAGCCATATATGTGAAAGGAATGAAAGGTGTCCTCATTTTGTATGCCTTATACCTTGCAACCTGTTCGTCATGGTTGCGGAGAACAGCCATAGGCAAATATTTTTCACCTTGTTCCTTTACGACATCTTCGCCTGCAATAACTTCACGACATACAGACCAGCGTTCCGCAAGTTTAGAATATTCTGGATATGTTGTCATTACTGGAAATTTAACTTCCTTTTTCTTTTTACCAAAAGCCATATTTTACCTCGCTTAAAAGCCATACACTTTAGGGCGGTTAAGGCCCCACGACTTTTTAATTGGTTTGAGATAGCAAAGCAGATAAGCACATGCATCTGAAATATGATCAAGTCCAGATGATTTGTCAGTATCTTCTCCGTTATCTTTATAGCAGTAGCCCTCAAGGGCTTCTTTTAACTTTTTACATCTTCCTCTTGTAATAAATGCGTGACGGTCACCTTTTGCATTGAGGAATGCAGTATTTACAGCATTAAATTTATCTCTTGATGAGTAAGGTGCTTTAGGACAGCAGACATGGAATCGGTTACGCCTTAAAATCTCATAGTCTGTTTCTCCGACTGCTGCAGAAGTCTGACGTTTACGGCAGGTAGGGTCCGGGTAGACAAATATATCTGCTTTAGGAAACTTCTTACGGATTGAATTACAGAGTATCTGTGTATTAGAGTTAGGCTCTACGATTTCATCAAAGAATTTAATGTCATCACCCTCTTTTACTGCAATAGCAGCGGTCATAGGATTTACGTTGAAGTCAATTCCGATGTGAACATCGGTTGAACCCTTACCCCAGTTCTCATCGAGTTCACAGATATTCTTTTCCCGGTCAAACATGTCATATACACGAGAGGCAAGATTTTCAAACGAGGCAAGGAACTCCTGTGCGAACATCTTAGGAGACATTGTTTGTCTTGCCGCTTCGATTTCTTCTGCATCAACGTTTTCACCTTCGATAGTGGTATACTGGAATGCCTTCCAGTCAGGCTGTTCAAGAGCCTCTTTGTACATCTTGTAGAACCAGTTGTAACCTTTTGGTGTAGAAACAAGGATAGCATCTCCCTTACGGTCAGCGAGGGCAGGGCGGATGATTTCCCATACACCTTCCTTCATAAATCCGCACTCATCAAGGATTACACGATTCAATGAAGTACCACGAAGGTGGTCCGGGTTATCGGCTGACAGAACGTAAAGAATGGAACCGTTGATGAACTTATAGGTTTTGTCCATCTTGTTTACACCGTCATCGGCAATCCATTCTCTTGGAACGTGTTTAGGAAGCCAGTCATCCCACATAATCTTTTTTGCCATATCCCAGGTCGGAGCTACATACCAGACTACTGAGTTAGGAATGGAAATCTGTTCAAGGATGGCGGCACCAGATACGAATGATTTACCGAAACGTCTTCCGGCGTTTACAATCTTGAAACGGTGAGGGTCACGGAGAATTGTCATCTGAGGCTTTGTAAGGCGAAAAGGAATCGCGTCACTCATCAGTTGCCTCCCCGAATTTATCAATGAGGACTGCGAATACAACAGCGATGACTATAAATACAGCGTAAGCAATCAGTATCTTAAAAAAGCTAATCATCATCATCCTCCGCTTCAACAATCATTTCAGAACCGTCTTCGAACTGAATTCCAACATTCATTGGTCCTTCATAATCATCAGGATCATCCTCTGCACGAGATGCCTTTTCTGCAATCTGAGCGAGTTCATCACCACGCTCTGCGAATATGATTGCAGGTATTTCATGTTTGTTTTCCTGCTTCTGAACAGGTGCACGGCCAAAGAGTCTTTCTGCAATAACCTTTGCAGCGGAAGTAGCATCTTTATCTGACTCCGCATATATTGCGGTATTGTAAAGACGGTCTACTACAGCCTGCCATCGGGTTTTCTGTGAGCCGTCTAAAGGAGACTCGATAAACTCATTTGCAGCGTAAGACATAGCCTCATTAAGGGCTTTTTTTGAGCCGACATACTGTTTATGTTTAGAAGTTTTTTCTGGTGCTATTATTGGCATACCTATAAGATATGGCAGAAAAAAGATATGCTTAAAAAAGGGAGAGGCAGGTTAGTTTCATTTTTCCTGCCTCTCCACACATCAAGGAGGCCATCAGTAAGGAAAACAAACAAAACCTTAAAGAGGACGATTAGAATATAACAGATGAAAAATGAGACCTTAATGACTTGGAAGGAAGCAATAAAAAAGCCCTCAAAAGAGGGCCTGAAAAAAATTTTTTTTTCAAAATTTAAAACGATGTTTTGGTTTTTACAGGAAACTGACTTTTTCTACAGGGCCTACTTATAGCTCATTACCCAGTCTATAGAACAGCCGAAAAAGTTACAGATGTCATATACAGTGCGTATATTTACAGGACGGTCATTCTTGAGTTTGGTTCTTGTTTCATTGGTAAGTCCTTTTGCCTTAAACTGACCGGCCCGGCTTCTTTTCGGTACATAATCTTTACCAAACCTTTTTTCCAATGCGGCCTTATAATCAAGACCATTATTGAATCCGTTACGCCTTCTGTAAGGCTCAATCATATCAAGAAGATCATCCACGCTCTTATCCTTTCCAGTCTCTTCGTAAAGGTAATCGAGATACATGTTAGTCATCAGCCTCAGAGGTTCGTAGGTAAGTTCGCCGGAACTTCCAGGCTCAGGCAAGTAAGGCAGTTCTTTACTCTCAAACCATATCTTTTTTCTGTCATCAGCATCAATCTTAAAACTGATTATTTCAGAAGGACGGACATTCAAGGCCCAGCACATCTTCGCAATCACATCAGTTTTAGGAAACGCTTCATTCTTAAGAATCAGTGATACATTGCTTGGAAACAGGCCAGTCTTTTCAGCCAGCCACTTAATCTTTAACCCTCTGTCTTTTATCAATTTCTTTGCAGGACCAAAATCAATAACGCTCTCATAATCAATATCCATAATTACCTCCTACATCAAATTTTCAAGACTGCAGCCTAACACTTCAGCCATCTTTTTCGCATTCTCAGATTTGATCTTGCAGTTATTATTCTTCGCATTCGATAAAGCAGACCTTGATAATCCGCACTCAACACTCAAGAGAGTAAGCGGTTTTCCAAACGCAGCGACCTTATCCCAATCTACCTTCACTAAGTCTCCGTCAGGAGACCAGCTCATAATTCCTTCAGGACCACATTCAAAATAACTGCACAGTTTATCCAACTGACTCATCGTTATATTCCGATTATGGTTCAGCTTGTCCTTCACCTCTTCCAAAGACATATTAAGTATAACTGCAATGTCTTCAGTACTCTTACCTTTCTCCTTCATTACCTTCGCTAACGGTCTGTAATTAAACATTTAATCTCCTTATGTCTATCAATATACAATGTCTATTAGACTCTTAATGTCTACTAGACTTACAATGTCTATTGTACACAATGTCTATTAGACTTTCAAGCCACTGTACACAAAATGTCCACTATTTACCACCACAATTTAATCCTACATTTTCCTACTATAATTACTGTGTCTATTTTACTCACCTTAACTGGGTCAAAATGATACAGCCTGAAAAAAATCTGTTATCAAAAAGGGGGATAAGGAGCAGATTTCCGTCTTTCTGCACTCCCCCCTAGGGATATTACTATAAATTTTTTTATTAAAAAATAAAAAAAAAAGTTGACTTTAATATGTTTATCCTTTATAATCGTTCTTAGAATTTAAAGAATTCGGGCTATAACGTTTAAAGGTATGTTATACCTAAGTTATAGTGAAAATCTTAATAGTCGCAAAAAGCGGCAAGGAAGTAGAAATATGAAAGAATCTACTGTAAAGCTCAATGCTATTGAACAAAGCATTATCGACACTCTGAATGGAATCACTAATAAAAAAGTGGTATGGAAACTCTTTTCGAGTCGTTTCGTCAATCCTGGTATGGAATTGAAGACAGAGAGAGAAAAGAAAGTCTATGAATTTCTCTGTCAATTCTTAGAGAAAGAATCTTCTAAAAGTTGGTCTATGCTTAATACAAAGAAATTCAAGACACTCTTTGTAGAATGGGGAAATTCAAAATTAATTGAATCTGTCAATCTTCTGGTAACTGAGAAAGAAATAGATAAGGCATTAAAATTCTATTTCAAAGAGAATCATCTTACTTTGTCTAAGTATTTCGGGCTTGCAATGAATAATTGCAAAGATGACAAAAACGTGTACATTGTACAGTTGTGTCGTGAGTCTGGTATTTATAAATTCAGAGAAGAGACAGAGAAAAAAGAAAGCAGCAAGGCCGTATCACTCGACGACGTCACAAAGTCTATTAATGACTTGTCGACTCTTTGTAACTCTTTATCCGCTGAGGATAAAAAACAAGTTTCTACATTTCTCTTGTCGCTTGCGTCTTCTCTGGGTGTAGTTGGTAGTGTCTCAAAGAAAAGCAAGTCGAAAAAATCCGCTTAATTTAAATTAGTGTTTTTATACCGTTCTTAAGGGCTTTCCCAGAGTCTAGCCCTTAAGAACGGATATAAAAGCATTAAGCACGTTACTATTAATAGAAACATACCTATTGACTCGGGCCGTCCTGGTCTAGTCGAGAATATGCGGAATTTCTAGTAATTTTAATGTTTTTGTAACCGTTCTTTGATAAGGCATTTTGAATTTCCGATTTTCTGGGAATCGGGGAAATTTTACGGAATTTAGAATTCACTCTGAGATTTTAAGTACTGGACTAAGTATAGTCCAGTCTATTCTATTTTTCAATCCCCTTTGTGCCGCCAGTTATTCGTATACGCTCGACGCTGAAAACCCAGGGCTTTCTATATTCCACTAGAGTAGCATTACTGGGTGATTAGGGGAAACGCTTAAAAATGGGCGTCAATTGGTGCATAGTATCTTTTAAGATATAGTGTTACTGTTAGAATTCAACTCTGACCGATTAAGGATAGGCCAGCTCTTTCACGATATAACAAATTTAAAAATCTACCCACGTTTTCGTTGTCAATAAAAGTTAGTCAGTTTCTTTTCTGGGTAGTCGCTTGTACGTTGATACTTCAGCGGATAGTAACCAAAACTATCAAATAAAGTTTACTAATGGCGTATTGTCCTAAAGTACAGAAACTGAAAAAGATATTTTACAGAATAACTATCTGTCTTTATCGGGGTAAATCTATTCTCTCATAATAACCACGATTCTACATCATCATTCTCACTTCTTAGATATACACAAGTTAAACGGCAGCAACTACGCACGAAATATGCACCAGGCCGGGAATTTCTCATAGTCAAGGCAAGTTTTACCACATTTTGAAAGTCATCTATTGATATCGGGAAAGCCTAGTATATATGCGATTAATAGTTGTAGGTTATGCAAAGAGTTAGATACTATCTTTTAAGTCACTTAAGACACACCAAACGGAATTTATAGGTTGTCAATCTATATTTTCTAGTGGTCTGGAATGTGCCAGGTGCAAGGGAAACTTTGCACAAGCCCGAAAGTGCAGGGCATTATAACACTGTAATGGTTGAGATTAATCTCATATAAGTTATCTAGCAAATAACTCCAGGTTCAAGCCCTGGGCAGTGTTTTAGGGTTTTTGATAACCCGATTACTTTTTAGGGCAAGTTTACCAGGACTTGCCCTTCTTAAATTTATAAAGCGGTTTTAAGCTGCGAGGTAGGTTTTTATGGCTATAAGAAAAGGAACTTACGAGTATGTAATCGTAGAGTGTATGGTGTCCAAGGAGACAATCCACAATGAATGGACTAAGATAAACGGTCATTGTCATTATGTTGGTGATGGATATTTCGATTATTATGGTACGCTATACCATGAGGCTGATTGGTATGGTTCAAAATACGGAACATTCATCGGTAAGTGGGTAAGAAGATAATATATTAAGGAGTAAAATTTATGACTATTTGTTATGAAAACAGAGAATTCAAATTCTCAGAACGACAGTTAATTGATTTGTTTTTACGCAATTATCCTGCTTACACCTTTAATCTTGAAACTGATTTTGTAGAAAATACCGCTGATGTAGACAATCAGCATTTTCGTATTTCAGCAGAAGACGGAAAAGGTCATAAGGCAAAGGTAAGGTTTTTCATCTGGTTTGTTGATAATGAATATTATTTGCAAATGGTTGATTGCTTTTATGGTGATTATATCGATGATATTTATTTAGGTTGGTGATTCTATGAAAAAAACAATTTCTCTTTTCATGGCCGCTTTTATGGCGGCTTTTTTATTTGGTTCTAATCTGAAAGTGCGTAACAACACAAATCAGAAAATGAAAGTTTCAATATGGCTTTCTGGTGTTTCGTTCTACCTTGAACCTGGCCAGGAAATTGAATTCGAAGTTCGTGACAGAGTGAATTTTGATTGCAAGTTTGGAGTTGCTTTAGTCGAGACTGAAGAAGACACTACTCTTGAACTCAGCAAAGATTTTTACTATGTCGGAGAAGAAAAACACTTCTACTGGAATGAGGGAATGTAATTATGAACAAGGATATTGAACTTGATATTGCGGTTGAAAATGCAAAGAAGGCTCTTGAAAAGTTCAAGGCTTTTGAAGAACTGAAAAACAAAAGTCGTACTTTATCTGTACAAAAATCTACAAATCGGATTTCAAAAAACCGCTTTGCATTATAGGGGGAAAATTATGGGTGGGTTAATTATCACTACTTTTCTGTTAGTATTGGTTTTTGGTTGTTTACTTGTAAAAGATGCATGGAACTATGGTGGTGCATTTTATACAGTCGGCAATATAACAAAAAGAAAGAGTTGGTTCAAACGTCTTTTAGACGGATTTGAGATTTTAGATAGAATGTAAATCTTTAAGGGGGTAACTATGCATTACTATCTTGACTTTCAAAACTATCGGCTTTCTTTGGTAGGTTCTGTCATTACTATATTCAATGACGATGGTCGCAAGGTGCGACAATATTTCTATAGTTCACACGAAATTGCAAAACGTGTGTTTATGAGTTTAGTCTAAGGTGATCTATTTTCAGGTCACCTTTATTTTTTGTACAAAGTCGAATTTATCGGCAAGGAGTAATTTATGTACGAAGTATCAGACGAAATCCAGGAGTATATCTCTTACGAGGATTATTTGAAGTTGGTTTCTGTTCCTAGTTTGGCAGAAGATGACGTAACATTCTTTGTTTACTAGGAGAAAATTATGGCTAAGAAGAAAGAACTTTTTGGAATTATGAATGACACTGTTAAAGTCAAATATGCAATTGTCCGCATTCTCAATGGTAATGAGTTGCTTTATCTCACTGATGTGACACCTACTGGACACGATAAAGGAAGTGTCGGTTGGGATAAAGGAAAGTCGGCTCATTTTTTCGATGACAGATTTGAAGCTGAAAAGTTGGTTTGTCTGATGATACCACACGGTATTACAGATGCATTTGTTTTGGAAGTGCCGGATTATTACCCACTTGAAAACTTTAGAAATAAATAAGGAGTAGTCTATGCAGATTTTGGATTTCTCAAGAGAGCGTGGAATTCACGCAATATTCAATGGCTATGGAAAGCAGGCTTATGTTTTCCATTCAAGTTTTTATGGCTTTGTTGGTTATGCTGACATTGATGAAAAGTATGTTGGTCGTGATGAAGTTACTGTTGAAGTGTATCTCTGTCAGGGTTCTAAACTTTGGTATTGGTCTTTAAGAAGTATTGTGACTAAGGGCATCCGAAAGGCTGAACGCCAGTGGAAATCTGATAAAAATGTCACTATCAATATTCATTGGCTTGATAAGTTCAATGGGGAAACTCCTAATTATGAAGGAAGTATTGGCCGTCCTTGCAATGATTTTAAGATTGAACTTTATGACGGTGTAAGAGAGGTGCAGTAATGTTTGAAATCAGAGAAATCAAAGCCGGTATGGATTTAATGATTGGCAATTGGGTAGACATTCTTGAATTTGCGAAAAGGTGGGAAAGTTTTACAAACCTTGAAAAAGACCTTTTGCTGCAACTTACTAAATTCTCAGGCACTTATTCACAAATTGCAGAAGAAATTGATTTTGAGTCGAGATATGCAAATCACGAAAACTTTGAAATAAAACTCGCTCTTAATCACCTTATTCAACTTGGTCTTATTGATTGGGAATACAAGACTTGCACTTATACAGTAAAACCAATGTCCGAAGTAATCAACAGAATTTTGGAGATATAAAATGGCTTTTCAAAACATATTACAAAACCAGGTCTATGAATTTAATAAAGCATATCACGCAGTTTGTAAAAGATGTCCGTCTGAGTCTATTTCAGAAAAGCAGAGATTAGCACTAAGAGCAATGCTTTTAAGAAGATGCAATCCCGAAGAAATGGCAATTACTTTATTAAATCCGTTCAAGGCTGCTGACAAGTGGCAGTATCTCGTTGAAGTGCTCGCAGTTACTGAAGAAGTAACAAACGGCATAAACAGATATTACGTCAAAGATGAAAGTCTATTTGACTTCTTTAAGCAGACTGATGTTCGTAAAAAAGAAGTTGATATTCTCATTAAAAGCCTTGATGAGATTGAAAGTTCGATTTCCAATTATGACGAATTCGAGCAGTATTTAGGTAAAAGAGTTTGGGGCGTTATCGGTCAGAAAGAGTCATACACAATCGTATACATGAAGCTCAGAAATTCTAAGCACACAATAACAGTATTAGCAAATAACATGAATTATACGCTTTGTGTAGATGACTTTGACCCTAAAGTAAATCAAGGTGATGAATGGGTTTTCAACTTGGTTTGCAACTTTCTCTTTTATATTAAGGCATTCCCGGAATGCGTTATTGACGGTGTGCCTAACGGAGTCAAACGCAATCCAAGTGCAAAAAGTATTCAAATGAGTGACAAAATAGTTGCTCACAGAACATTCGAACATGGATTTGTTCGACCGCATTTCAGAAGTGGCTATTTTAGACACATGAATTCGGATTGGTACAAAAATTGCAAAGGCCAGGTTCGTTTCATAGCGTCTACTATGGTCAAAGGTAGAGCAAAGACAGTTTTAAGTAAGGAGTAAATCATGTGGTATTACGAATTATGGTGTGAAGAAAGTTTTGTTTGTAAGTCAGAATTTTTCGAAACAAAAGAAAAAGCGGTTCTTGACGCAGAAAAAAGAATCGAAGAAGAAATGCGTAATGAGTATGAAGAAAAAGGTTGCAGAACAAGAGGTGATTATTCTGCTGAATATTATTGGACAGGAGAAGAAGAATGAAAGTAAGAGTATCTGCTAAAGAATTGAGAGAACGTTTCAAGGGTAGAACTATCACTTTAGGAACTTTCTCACCTAATTATCTTATCGCCTATAACTCACCGGATTATTATACATGCGGTGTTTACGGCTGGAATTTCGATGCTTTGGTATTCGGTAATACTCTGATTATGTGGGGTGACCGTGGAACTTTCGGGAAACTCGCAGATTATGACAGAATACAGTTTTACGAAAACAAGGCAAAAGAAATCTATGGACATCTTTACAAAGATTATTCTCAGGAAGAAGTTATGCGTAAATTGGACAGTTTACTCAAAGACTTTATCGGTGAAACATTAAAGGAGTAGTTTATGGCTATGAATAAAAATGATGCTATTCAAGGGTTTGTGTCAAATAACAAACCATTTTCTGATTATTGGGAAATGCAACTTGCTTGGACTTGTCATATGGATTGGCTTTTCAGCGAACATATGATAACAGAACGTCAGTGTCAGAATTGGGGCAATCCTTGTACACCCGAAACGTTCAAGCGTTGGTGTAACAAGTGGTACGGTTTAAGGAGTAACTATGAGTAGTTGTGATATGCAAGGTAACGCAACTTTCAATGATAAGTGGTCACTTTATTGGGAATTGAGAGGTAAGAGTGTAGAAGAGCGTAAAGCAATTCCATTCGCTCTTTTCGTTGGCAGTTTGGGAATGTTAGACGGTGAACAGGCGTTTCAATATCTCAAAGAAAAGTTTATAGACAAGATTTAAGGCTAGGTTTAATTCCTAGCCTTTTTTATTAGCCGAATAATCGGCAAGGAGTTTTGTATGGTAACTGTATATGTTGCGGTTATGGATTACTCTTCTGGCTCAATCAAGATGTACACGATTGAACGCAGAAAAGGTTGGCAGACTGAAGAAGTCGAAAGTTGGCTTGTAAGTAACACAGATTATAAAGACAGTCAGTGTTACTTCATGTGTTCTGAAAAGGAAATCGAGATCGAGCATCCCGAAGTAAATGAGGAGTAAGCCTATGTTTAGTGTAAAGGTTGATAAGCGTAGCCGTAAGGCAATGACTGACTTTTTGGAAAATCATTTCAGATATTCGACAATGAACTCCTGGAACGGCTCTACAAGTTATGCACATAACGTGAAGTATTACAATCTCGATCTCAACAAAGAACAGACTGACAAGTTCTTTGACTTGATTTCAAGTGATGACGATGAATTCTTTAGTTGCTATGTTGAGCCGCTGATTGAAGGTTTCAGAGAAGATACAGGATATACAGCCGGATTTAATGGTCGTAGTGGTGGCTATCTCGTGATGTATAGTGGAACTTATGAAGAGTTAGGTTATAAATCACGCTGCACTGAATGTTATCAGTTGAACTATAAGACCGTTGAAGAAAGTGGCAATGTTTGCGGTAAATGCGGAAAGCCTACAAGAGTAAATCTCAAAAAACCGCTTGTAACTTTCAGAGCATATCCTGGTCGAAGTGTCGACGCTGATGTTGATTGGTCTGAATACAGTCTTAATGGTCTGCGTGAGCGTGTAAAGCTCGTTCAGCGTTTTGATGAACTGTGTGACGATATCCGCAATGAACTCGTGTACTATCTCAATACTCACAAACTTACAGAAGAAGAATACACAGTTACTAAAACACGCAAGGTGTTTAAGGAGATTACTTAATGAAAACTTATGTTCTTAAATCTTGGCTTACTGGGGAAGTTGTCTACAAGTCAGACAAAACCTTCCCCTCAGAATTGGAAATGTGGATGGATGTTTCACTTCAGAAACACTATCACTTTGGTACTTATGCAGTAGTTGTAAAGGAGTAATTATGGTTGTACTTGCAAAGGCTGTTCTCGGTCAGGAGTTCTTTTACTCTGCTTCGTCTTGTCACGAAGTTTCAAAGTCATCTGCGGATTTCATCTGTAATGCTTTGAATAAGGCAAGATATAACTTGAAAGAAGGTGAAGTCTGGCATAGATTCGATGACTTCACTCAGTATTCAAACGGTTGGGCTTTTGCAATTGGTCAGAAGTTCTTTAAGTATAACGGAAATATTCGAGAGAAAAGATTTCTTACTCGTTAAAGGAGTTGACTATGGAAGAAGTCGAAACAAATGCTCGTGGTGAAACAAAAGAGGAAATCATTGAGCGTATTCACGAAGAGTTGGGTGACGCTATTCCAAGCGATTGGGATACGACTATCGAAGATTGGGCTTTTGAATTAGGGGGAATCTAATGTCATACGCAGAACAAAAAGAAAAGGCTCGTAATGAAGCAATTGATTGGCAGGCTGACTTTTGCAACCACAATTATTATTGGTCGGAACTTGCAGACTTTTCTGCACACTTTGAAAAACTTGGTAAACGATACGGATTACTCCGTGAGTTTAGGGAAAACGGCATTATCTAAGGAGTTGATATGGAAGTTATCAGAGACGGTAGACGTATTATCGGTTTTATAAAAGAAGAACCGAATGGCGAATGGTCTTATGTTTTTGGAAAGCCTTCTCAGCGAAGTTATATAAGTTTTACTGTTGCAACAAAAGAGATTGCTTTAAGCAAATTGTGGGAATATCACAATAGTTACAAAGGACTTATAAGGAGTTAGTTATGGGACAGAGAAGTGAAATCTACGTTGCCTTTGAAATGGCAAATGGACAGAAGAAAATTACCGCAAGGTATTTTGATTGGAATTTTGCAGAACGCATGGTTTCAAGAGTTCGTTATACATCTGAGTGGCTGAGTCGCAGAATGCGTAGCCGTTCTACAATAAACAAAGATGATTTGATCCCGATTATCGAAACAAACTTTGATATGGTAGACCATATACAATCTGCAAAGATTGAGCCAGCAACTTTTAAGCCATTCAAGTTGCATATAAAAGCAAGTGACTTTCTGAATGACGGTAGAGCATTTATTTATGTCAATCTTAAAGGTGAAGTAAAGTATTGTTTCACAAACAACCGCGACTTAGAGCCTATGGATTGTGACAATTATATGCTCTTCGACACTGAGTACAACTACGATTATGCGAAGTGGATTAATCCAGAGTACAAAAATTCAAAGAAAATGGGTCAGTGCAGAAAAAACATCAAATGGCTTTCAAGAAATGCAAATCTGATGACTCAGGCAGAACTTGATGAGTTCCTGGCAGCAGAATATGTTGCCTGATAAAAAGAGTAACTATTTTTGGGGGAACTAATGAACGAAGTAAAACTAACTGGAAAGGTTCTGAATATCTATCGTGATAATTTGTCGGACGCTCTTATCACAAAAATTGCAGTAATGCACGACCACTTTATCGGTAATAGTAATAAAACAATCCGTGTTGAAAGCAAGTTTACAACTGTTATGACAGACGAAAGTCGTATAAGTCGTGTCTACGCAAAGCCTGGCGATAGGGTGAAAATTACCGGCTACATCAAGCAAGATTTCACAAACTCAAATCATCAGAAAAACATGATTTACGCAACTGACATTGAAGTTACTGCGTAATCAAAAATTAAAAGCTGAAGTAATCAGCAGAGGTTTATATGAAATATCAAGAAACATTAAACACAAAACTCACTAATGGCAGAGATGTCAAATTGGATTGCTCTTGTTCAGTTATTAATTCTGAACTTATGGACTTCAGTGTCTTCATAAATGACGGAACTCATATGAATGAGAGTGAACTTGAAGAATGTAACAACATTGCTCGTAACTGGGCAAAGGAGATTGCTTATGGACAAACTGCTTGAAGAAATGTTTAAGCGTGAACGTTGGGAAAAGGCCATTCAAATCGCCGTTGAAAAGAATATACCTTATGACGAACTAGAACGTTATTGTGACCCAAAGATTCTTTCAGAACTTTACGTTTTAATTCGTGATGATGAATACGATATTGTTCCGCCGCATCAGCAGAGTATTCCTAAAGATGACGGAACAATGCGAATTGTATACATCAACGAAAATTTGGACAGAATAATTTTATCAATTATCAACGATATGTTATTCGAGTTTTGTGGAAGTCTTATCTCAGAACGTTCAAAAGCGTATCAGACAGACTTATCTTGTGGCAAAGTTGTTCGTGAAGTTGTAAGCAGAATTTCAGATTGCAAGTTGCAGACAATTGGAATTAAGGCAGACCTTTCAAAGTACTTTGACAGTGTTCCATTACGGTTCATTGAAGAAGTGTTTGATAAGGTTGAAGACATCTGTGGTAAATCAAAGGTTATCAATCTTCTTAGACGTTACTACAGATGTAATAAATGTCTGAATGAAAAAAATGAAGTTATTGACCAGTATCAGTCACTTAAACAGGGCTGTGCAGTCGCTTCATTCCTTGCAAATGCAGTTCTCTACGAAATGGACGAAGAGATTAAGCAGCTTGATGTTTACTACGTTCGATACTCAGATGACATTCTCATTATCGGTAACGAATGGAAAAAAGGACGTGAAATACTTGAACGCAGATTAAACGAAAAGGAACTCATTCTCAATCCGAAAAAAGTTGAAGTTCTCACAAAAGACAGGTTCTTTAAGTTCCTGGGCTTTATGATCCGTGGAACTGAGATTTCATTATCCAAGAAACGATTAAAGAACTTTCAGAAAGAAATCTTTAGTCGTTGTAAGAAAGCAAACTCTTATAAGGGGGCAGTACATTCAGTGAACCGCTATTTGTATAACGGTCAGTTCTGTTGGGCCAAAGGAGTACTTGCTTACATCAATAATGTAACGGACATTCAGACGCTCAACACCTACGTTATGGATTGTTTAAGGGCAAGCCAGACTAAACGATTTGAACTTGGCGGTCTTGGTGTTGAGTTGGAAAAGAAAGATGGAGTTGTTACTCGTGGTCGTGGTAAGAACGTAACTACAAACCGTCAGAGAACTCCTAAAGAACTTGACGGCTATCTCTCACTTTATGCTGCAAAGAAAGCATTAGGTAACAGAGATATGTTCGATAATCTTGTGAGGTCATTATGAGTGAGCAGAAAGTAAGTTGGGAAGAATATCAAGATGCAATTGATTACTCAAATAAACTTTTAGAAACACTTTCTAAAAGCGGTATGAAAGACGCTTCTGACTCTCTTAGTATAACTTTGAGCGTCATTCTTGGTCAAATGAAAGATAGGCTTGGAGAATAAGGAGTGTTTATGACAGTTTCAGAGTTCATTGAGAAAGTCGAAGACGGTCAGCCGTTCAGAATCAGCTTCGAGAAAAGAGAAGTTAGACTGAATGGTTTTTTAGTGGATATAGAGTTTGAACTGCCGGACAACGTTGAAGAAAAGTTGTTGGAGTTGTTCAGAAACTATAAGTATTCAGTACCAAGTGCCAAAGCAGATTCAAAATACTTCTTTGCATTTGATGAAAGTCATTTAAGCACCAAACAGCTCGCTGAAAATGAACACAGATACATAGCGAGAGCGAAACTCGAAATCTATGTGCTTGGACTTATCATCAATAACAAGTGGGATTTTGGAGATAAGTGGTATTGGCAATCAAATATTGAACCTAAGTTGGTTCTTTTCAAAAAATGGTTCTAAGGTAACCAAGGAGATTAAATGACATGTGACTATTGTGGAAAATCATTATCATGTGCTGATAAACCACGAGGCGCACCAAATGGGTTGCCACTTTTTGTGTGCAATAAATGCTATGAACAACTAAAAAAATCTAAAGTAGTTGATACAAAAGAAAATAAATCAAAGGAGATTAACATTATGAATAAAATTGAAGTACGCTGCCCTAACTGCCAAACTAATTTTGTTATCGGTAACAGTGGTAATCCTGTTTCAGAATTAAGCGAAGGTATTCACTATCTCGTTCCTGAAACTGTAAGGAATGACAATCTTACAGAAAATAAAAAAGATGAACGTCTGAAAGCTTTGGAAGAAGCTGGCATTGATGTAACAAAGTTACAGACACTTATGCAGAGCAATTCAGACCTTAAAGACATCTTTGCAGAAAATGACCCTGTTATTGAAGAGCTGAGCAAAGGTGGTTTTATTAAAAACCCTGAACTCTTTCGCAGATTTATATGTGCACAGACCTTCCGTCTTCTTAAAGACCCAAGTGGTTGGACTCACGCCGTTCGTAAGACATACGATACAAAGTACGTTTACAATCAGACAAAGCGTGAACTGAAGTTGCTCTGTCATCTTAAAGAGAAGTGTCCGAATGACATTCGTTTTCAGTTCTTCACTCTTGAAGACTTGAAGACAATCTTCTCTGAACTTATGGACTTCAATAAGTGGTATTGGTATCGCTCTGATGAAGAAAGAAGAAAGAACATTAAGCACAGAATTATCACAAGCCTTACTTACAAAAAACTTCTCGGAGTTATCGAGTCTACAACTTGGAAGTTTGATAGGGATTGTACTTTCAAACCAAAGGCTTGGTTGAACTGTTTCAAAGGTGCAGGTGCTTACTATACCTTACAGAACATTATCCGCACTCACGAACTTGTTATTCCTAAGTGTAAGGATATGAACGAGTCACTTAAGTTTGTAGACGATGTATTCAAGTCAATCATTGCTTACGAACCAAAGAAAAGACGTTGGGATATCTTACTCTCAGTTCTTACAATGGCTGTTGAAAAGACAAAGTTTGAATTGAAGTATTAAGTTCCGCTTTACCAAGTCAATGGTTAGTACACAAAGCACTTCATTCATGTGACCCTCCAGGAACCGGCGTGAAACCATCGCCGGTTCCTGGAGGCTTCAATCAAGCCTTGTAAAGTAATTGACTATTAGTGTTGAGTGTACAAGTCAGATTTAATGTACTAGGACATTTATTCAAAAGCCCATCCTTGCTTGCTGTCATCTAAATGATATGACAGCAATAGATGGAATATATCAAATAATTAAAGAAATGACCGTAATGTCTAAGTGCAAGTCAAATTAAGTGTACTTGTGTATCTGCCTTTATTAGTAAGCAGGTGCAGCAGTGTAAGAAATTACTGCTGCACCTGCTTCTCAAATCGAAGTTGTATAGTGATGACCATAGATACAAAGTGCATAGTCAAATTAAACATACTTGAAAGTCAAATTTGAACAAGAGATGCCTACACCGTGCAAGGAATTCACGGCTCCCACATCTCTATGTATCACATTATTAAAGAGATGACCAACTGACTTTAAGTGTGTAGCAGATTTAGGAATACAAGGAACATCAATTTAATTTAACCCATATTCAGGATCATCTGGAAATCCATCCAGATGATCCTGAATCTAATATCAAACCTTTATAGCGACTGCCGTTTGTTCGAGTATTCCATAGCAGATTTACAGATACAAGAAACTCAAATTCAATGAATCCTGTAGCCTGGCTGGATAAATTATCAACAGCCTGGCTACTAGGATTTGTATCAAATTACTAAAGACACTGCCACGAGTTGTGAGTATCTGAGCAGAAGTGTAAATGCAAGAACCGTTCTTTCAAGTATTTGCAGCTCTCATCCTAGTAAAGGACCTGGATGAGAGCTGCAATTATATCAATTCATTAAAGATACTGCCATTCGGTGTGAGCATTTACAGAGAGAGAGTTTATCAGCTTGTGTATAAGCAAGAAGGAGATTATTTATGATTTATTCTTTTAATCCATTTGGTTACGAGGGAAGCCTCGTAAGCATTGAAGTCGATTTAAGACGTGGTATTCCGGCAACTGACATTATTGGTCTTGCTGATGGTGCGGTAAAAGAAAGCCGTGAACGTATGCAGTCTGCTATCCGCAACAGTGGTTTTAATTATCCTGCAGAAAGAGTTCTTATCAGTCTTAGCCCGGCTGATTTGAGAAAAGAGGGTGCTGGGTTTGATTTACCTCTCGCAATGGGTGTTCTTGTTGCGAATAACGAAGACTGTAAGAAGATTAATACAAATGTAATTGTTATGGGGGAACTTAACCTTGCAGGTGGTGTACAACCTGTCAAAGGAACTTATAGTGCTCTTACTACTGCTCGTGCCGAAGGTATCTTCTATGCAATCGTTCCTAAAGGTTCTGAAACACCTGTTGGAATGAAAGTAAGAGAGGTTGAAACTCTTGAAGAGGCTATGATTGCCTATCGTAATCTTGATAACGAAGATTACTTCAAAGAGAAGAGTTTTGAAGAACTTTCTGAGGGATTTTCTACAGGTGACAATCCAATCTTTGATGATTATGACATTAAGGATTTTGACAAACTTCAAGGTCACTCTGGCTTGAAATATGCAATGGCGGTTGCAATGGCCGGACGTCACAGTTTGATGACTTATGGGGCACCAGGTTGTGGCAAAACAATGATTCTTCAGCACGCTATTCAGCTTATGCCACGTCTTACTTTTGATGAAGCACAGAGTGTAACTCGTGTATGGTCATTGGCAGGTCTTCATAAACCTGGCGAAACATACATTCAGAGACGTCCTTTCCGCATTCCACATCAGACCGCAAGTATCGAGGGAATGTGTGGCGGCGGTCCTACTTGCAGACCGGGTGAAATAAGCCTTGCTCATAACGGTATTCTCTTTCTTGATGAAGCTGCTGAGTTCAGAAGTTCTGTTTTACAGATGTTACGAGTCCCTCTTGAAAATGGCACTATATCACTTTCAAGAGCCGGACGCTCTACTATTTTCCCTGCAAACTTTCAGTTGTTTATGGCAACTAATCTTTGTCCTTGTGGTAACTATGGTAATCCAGATAAGATTTGTATTTGTTCTGCAAAGAGTGTTGAACAGTATTGGAAGAAGTTTTCAGCACCATTACTCGACAGAGTTGCTATTAGATTTGACGCTGTGAACGGTGAAGGAGTTGATAAAGATTACACTCTCAAAGAACTTCGTAACCTTATCACAATCGCTTGGAAAGCACAGTACAAGCGACAGGGAATGAGAAACCAGGATTTAAGTCCGCAGGAAATTCTTGATTATATTCCTCTTACAGAAGAAGCAAGAAAGGAACTTGATAATGCAACACTTCGCTTTGGATATAGTCCTAGAGCAATCTCGAACATTATGAAAGTTTCAAGAACTGTTATGGATATGCACTCACCAGAATCGACAACAGTTGATGTAGACGCAATTAAGTCTGCTATAAGACTGCATGGTCATATAGAATTTGCGAATTAAAAAGTAAATCGGAGAGAGTTATTAAATTATGAAATAGCCAAGATATTGGCAAGGAGTATTTATGGATAAAAAACAAATCCAAGAGTGGCAAAAGGAATGGCGAGAACAAGTACGAGATGTATTCTGTTTGCACACATTGGGACTGACAGACGAACAGATTGACTACCACTTCCTCAGTTCACCAAACAGGGCAAAAAGAGTGTTGGATGATTTTCAGTTTCATAGGTATCTGAGAGTGTGGAAAGAGTATTACTAAGGAGTAAGTGTATGACAAAGAAGAAAATTGAAAAGATTGCCGAAGAACTTGGGTGGACTGTTACTTGGGATAAAAACAATGACGGAGCGAAGTTTGTTAACTTTAGTCAGTATTCTCCAGCAGGACAAGATTTTAATGTTGAACTTGAATATAAAACTCTTGGAGAAATCGAAGATAAGTTGCGTGAATACTACGACAGTTATGACCCAAGTTATGAAGCGTCTTTGTGGCTTGATAGTGAAGGACACGGAAAGAACGGAGCACCGTATGAAATGATTGATGTTTATAACGATATGAAAGCGTGTGAAGAAATGATTGATAAATTGGCTTGTGCCATTGAGGAGTAAATAATGATAAGAACATTTAGTGAAGAGGTGCATTGTACACCTACAGAACTTGCAGATGAATTTTGGAATATGGATGAAAAAGACCAACTGATAGTGTTACACGCATTGAACAACAGATTCTTTAGAAATAAAAATAATGATGGTTTTATGCAATTAGGATTTATGGCTGATTTTATGAGTAAAAACTTAGCAAAAGATTATTCATTAGACATAAAACACTTTGTAAGCTGTCTTTATGACTATTTAGTCAAGGAGTAGTAATGGAAGACCTTAAGAAAAGACAGTGGCCAAGCCGTATGCTTGTCCGTATTGAAGATCAGAACTTTATAAATCGTGGACATTGTGCCTGTTGTAAGAAACCTCTCACAAAATGGGAAGGTGAATACTTTGGAACATTCAGCGATTGCTGCACATTATATGACTTCGAGTATTCGTATTTCACAGGTTACTGTGAAGATTGTGCAAAGAAAGAAGCAGAAAGAACTCGTAACTCATATCATCCTTCTTGTCCTTCAGTTATCTCTCATACTGACAACATTATTGATGATAGATATCCGTGTGAACGCACGATTTATGCAGATGGTTCTGTTGTAGAAAGTACGGCAGATTCTATAAAAGACGCATCAAGGTGGTGGTAATGAGAAGAACTGATAAACTTAATGGCTTGAAATCTTGGTGGAATAAACTGTGTAAACCTCAGTATAAAATTAAGATTTCTGCGGAAGAATTGAAGATGGAATGTATCTCAGAATATGAGAATACAGGTTCTGTAGAAATGAGAGCATTTTACGCAAAAGATAATCATGCTCACGAATTTTGGAGATAAACTGAACCATTGACCATTTAAAGAATGGTTAGAGGAGTTTCACAATGGAAAAACAAGAATTAGTTAGTCAACTTAATTCCATACTTGATGAAATGGAAGCACCGCTTGATAAGATTCGAAGCCTTATCATTAATTATGCAGACAATCACGACAAGGTTGATTTGTATGATATTGACGGTGGACACACTGAAAGACGCTTAGATGACCTTGGTTATATAAACGGCTGGGTTATCGATAGATTGATGCACAAAACGTATCTGGATAGGGGAAGTGTCACTAAAAAAATCAAGAAGGCACAAGGATATAACATATAAGGAGTAAATTATGAATAATGATGAAGTATTATGCACAATAAAATGGACTGTTGCTGATGTAAGAAAGGCTTTTGAAGAAACTTACAAAAGACAGCCTGATGACAATGAACTGCAGGAAGCTATCGACAGTATCTCTTGGGGACTTATCGAAGACAGCAGTATTGAAAATGGCTGGACCTGTATCAACACTGCTATTGCAGACATATTCAATGAGGAGGAAGAAGATGATTAGCGGAGAATATGAAATCAAGGAAAATAAACTTGATGACATTACTTACACTGAAAGAACAATGAAGATAGAGTTATGTATTGTAACCTATGAACCTTCAAAGAAGAACGCAGACGCATTTTTAGATGAACTGCAGGCCCTTCTAAACAAATACGCAATATAAGAGGGTAATATGGCAAATACTTGCTTTACAACCATCACAATCACTCATAAAAATGAGCGAAAAGTAAAAGAATTCTTTGAGAAAGTGAATACCTGGGCAAGAAAAGAATATCTCGACAACGATTATGACAAGCCCGATATTGACTATTGGTGGCTTGGCAATATTGTTGGTAATTCCGGCATTGCCAAGTGGACTAAAAAAGAAAACGGTGAATCAGATTTTGTTCCAAACATAACGTGTCGTGGAATGCTAACTCGTATTGAATTAAATGGCAATCAAATCATCATCAACACTGAAACTGCATGGAGTCCAATGCTCGAAATGTGGCAGTTACTTTGTCAAAATTATCTTCGTGGTGCAGAAATCTACTACACCGCTGATGAAGGTAGTAATGACCTGTATCAGACGAACGATCCCGATATGATTGGAAAGTATTACATCGACATTGTTGATGATGTGCCAGAAGAATTTGATGACATTGTTGAAAGTGAATTTGAAGCAACTGAAGAAATGGTTGTAAAACTCCTTCAGCGTGTTTTACATTCTGATGAAACAGATATCAAGAAGTTACTTGACCTTCTTGACAAATCGGATGTCGAGGATTGGGTTCACATTCATAAATGGGAAACAGTAGAAATTGCAGAAATTATTGACTGCGAGTAGGAGGAAAATATGAAAAGAGTATTCGCTCGTATAAGTTTGATTCTTGAAGTAAGCGATGAAGAACATGAAGCATTACTTAAAAAGGCCGGTATTTACAACGGTGAATCAAATGAGCTGGATATTGATATGGAACTTGCGAAGAGATTTGTCAAAGACGGTGAACTTGATGATTCTTCGTATCTTCCAATGGGAAGTTTATACAGCGAAATGTGAAATCGCAAGGAGTATCTAAATGAAAAAGGAATTACACGTTAGTATTAGTCGTGGTAATTCAAAGATGGGTGCTATTCCGTCTTTGTCATTGCCACCTTTCGTATCTTGCTCACCTGCAGCTTGCAAGTTATGCGGTAAGAAATGTTATGCAAGAAGAATTGTTGCAAGACGTAAAACTGTAAAAGAGGCTTACGAAAAGAATCTTTACATCTTACTGAATGAGCCTGAGAAATTCTGGCGTGAAGTAGACGGTGCTTTGGCTATGTCTACTCACTTCAGATTTGGAGTAAGTGGTGATATTTACAATGCAGATTACTTCGAACATATGGTTGAACTTACTCGCAAAAACAAGCACTGCGAAGTTTTATGTTTCACAAAACAGTATGACATCGTAAACAACTATCTTGAACATCACAAACTTCCAAAGAATCTGCACTTAATATTCTCAGCGTGGAAAGGTCTTGAAATGCCTAATCCACACAATCTGCCGGAAGCTCACGTTATGTTCAGAGATGGAACTACAACTGCAAGTGACGGAGCAAAACTTTGTACTGGTAACTGTTTCGAATGCTCTGTAGAAAAAAGAAATTGTTGGTCATTGCAGAAAAAAGAGCAAATCTTGTTTGCTGAGCATTAATAGGAGATTTCTATGGCTGAAAGATATGGACGAGAAAACCCATACCTTTAAGTGGATGATGAATTGCCTTTCTTTTTGAAGTAATCAGTGAGGATAACAACGATAAGGTTTGCCATACTTCTATTCTGTTCTTCGGCTTCCTGTTTCAACTGAGAATATAAAGTCTTAGGTAATGTGAATATGAGTTTTGTACTGTCTTTTCCAATCATAAGATAATAATAAACCAATATCACAAATATTGCAAGTAGATATAACCTTGACATATAAAAGATATTAGATATAATAGTGATATAAAAGGTGATAGAACTGTGAAACACTTGGCATTGAAAGTAAGAATATATCCGACTCCAGAACAGACAGTGTTAATAAACAAGACATTAGGCTGTTGTCGTCAGGTGTATAATATAATGCTTGCTTCACGATTAGATTTTTATGACAAGAACATAAAAGGTAAGGAACTTTCTAAAGCTGAAAAATCTGAAATATATAAATCATACAAAGCACCGACAGAAAAAGAACTTAAACAGCAGTATGAATATATGAAAGAGATAAGCTCTGTTGCTTTACAGCAATCAAGAAGAGATCAGGAAGGTGCTTTTACAAAGTTCTTTAAGGGATTATCTAAGTTTCCAAAGTTTCATTCAAAGAAACAGAAAAATTCTTACAGAGAATTACGCTGTAAATTTGACTGGAATCATAGAACAATAATACTTCCTAAGATTGGTGAGATAAAGTTCAAAAACAGAGAGTTACCTAAATGGCTCAAAACAGATGATAAAGTCTGCAATATAACAATAAGCAAATCTCCAAGCAATCAATACTATGCTTCAATACTTTTTGAGGTAGAAGAACAGCCTAAACTTAAAAGTGAAAACCAAGCAATAGGTTTAGACTTCTCTCCTGCTACTGAGTATGTAGACAGTAATGGATTGACCGGCAAGGACTTTGGATATATTCCGCAGAAACAGGCACATCTCAAACAGTTGAGAAAATTAGAACGCAGACTGGCTAAAAAACAGAATGGTTCTAAGAATCGTGAAAAAGCAAGAATTAAGGTTGCTCGCATGGAACAACACATTGCTAACTCTCGAAAAGACTGGATTGAGAAAGAAACTCTAAGATTAGTCAGAGACTACAATGTAATAGGCATTGAGGATTTGACTACTAAAGGTTTGCTTAGGGCCAGTAAGAACGCAAAAAACTATATTGATACTTCATGGGGAACTTTCACTACCAAATTGATTGATAAATCACAAAGGTATGACTGTTCGGTTGTGAAGTCTGACAGATTCTTTGCAAGTTCAAAATTGTGCCATATCTGCGGATATAAGAAGACGGATTTGACGCTATCTATTCGTCACTGGATATGTCCTGTATGTCATACAGAGCATAACAGAGATGTAAATGCGGCAATCAATTTAAAACTTAATGCAATAAACATACTCAGGGAGGCTGAGGAATTTAGGTCTGTGGAGGGCGTGGAAGAATTGGCTAATCTTGCTTTAGCCAATTTCGGAGCGTCCGTTGAAACAGAAAGAGAGATTTCGTGAGAACTCTCAGAATCCCCTTGCTTTAACAAGGAAGGGTACTTCAACAATTGTGCATTAAACGGTAATGAAGAAGAATTTAAGAAAAGTTCTGCTGTTTGTTATGCCTGGTTTATTTGGAAAAAGGGTAATAAAGAAAATCCAATTATTGATTGGATATAGGAGGTTTATATGGCTTTGAAAGACAAAACAAACATCGTTTATGTCAAAAAGTTGTTTACATTAAAAGATGGTACTCAAAAAGTATCCTGTTCTCGTTATGGTTTCAATACTCTGCAAGGTGCAAGACGTTGCCTATTTCGTATGAAATCAAGATGTGATGTAATTGAATGCTGGATAAATTAGGAGGTTTATATGACTTTAGCTGAATATTGTAACGTAGGTTCTACTGAAATGCCAAAGGTTGGTGATAAATGCACAATGTACCTTTACTCTGACTCAAATCCTTGTCAGGTAGTAAGAGTTTCTAAGTCTGGCAAGACGATGTGGATTCGTGAAAATAAAACCGAACACGACAAAACGAAGGAAGGTGGCATGGGACATCAGAACTGGCTTATTCACGAAAACGAGTTTGTGGGTGTTGTAATGAAAATTACAAAGCGTAAAAACGGTCAGTGGCGTAAAACAGGTTCTAACTGTTTTGTTGCTCTTGGTCAGTGGAAAAAATATTATGACTGGGAATTTTAAAGGAGGTAAAATGATTACAAAAAATTGCCTTTGGGGAAGGGTAATCACAAAATATGGTGTATTATGCCATGTCCATCAATTAAAGTTGAGTTTTTTTTCTCAACGTAAGTTAAACTAAATATAAGGAGACTTATATGACAAAAGAAAAAATCTTATCTATGGATAGGGTTGATTTGATATTGGCTGTGCAGGGCCACATTATTGACCCTCGTATAAATGCAGAAAATTTGGAGAATAAAAAGCTCCGCGAACTCTTGTTGGAGATGTATCATATTGATTACAAGAAGGAGGAGTTATGTTAATTCCAAAACAACGATTAGTTAATGACGCACCTGAAGGTGAATTTCACTGCGTTGTTAAATACTCTGTTTATGATACAGAGGGTTGTGCGTTTATTCTGAATAACATCTTTGGTAATTACGATACAAAAGAAGAATGTCAGAACGCTATAAACTTCTGTAATGGATTCAGGTTAGTATCGTGAGGTAGCCTATGGAAATTGCCGGAATTATCGGTTTGGTTATGGTTATTCTTTTAATTGCTATTTGCACACATCACAAGAATATTCCAAAACACAAACCTACAGAAAACACAGATGGTGAAAAACCTCTTTCTTTGTCAGAACGTAAGGTTATTTATGAAGAGAAAGAAAAAAAACGCATAGAAGAAATTAAGGGAGGCCATGAAGACGATTTGTATGAAGACTTATGTCAAACTAGAAATGCAATCGCATGGATACCACTTCTTATAGGTTTATTCTTACTTATCTTTTTATGGATAGCTGAAAACTATGTAGGTGCAATATTATGCTTGCTTGGCTCTCTTATTGTAACCTTGATAAGTTTAACGTTTGCTTCATATAAGAACGTGAATGATGCAAAATATTACGACCTTACAGAAGCAAGTGATAAGCGGATTAAGAAAGAAAAGACAAACAAAACTGCCGGAATTGTAGGTACGTCAGTAAGCACTTATTCCATAATTAAAAATACAAAGAATGCTATAAAAGATATATCCAATCCAGAAAGTTGGAATGAGTTTAAGTAATAAAAGTTAATCTTATTATAATTATTATTATTTACAACATAATGTATGTTATGTTATACTGAAAGCACATAGATTAAACATCTATGTGCTTTCTTTTATATTCAAGGGGATTTTTTTATGAAAAAAACTGAAAAAGCAGTTACAGCACCATTCTGTCGTGAACTTCCAAGAAAGCCAAAACACACTGAAATCAGAAAGGCTGTTGATAAAGTTTTGGATTCAATGGAAATTGGACAGAAATTTTCTGGTTCAGAACTTCCAAGAATGTGTGCTGAAATTGAACCTCTGTGTAAAAATACAGAGGGTGAAACAATCAGAAGATATCTTAGATATTACCGCGAACGAGGCCGCGGAAAAATTGTATGTATTGACCGAATGAATGGTATCTATCAAAAGTTTGCTAACGAGGAGTAGCAAATGTCAGAAGATATATTAATTAAAACTTCACAGGTAAAGGAGGAATAATATGCCAGAAGAAGTAACAGAAACAAACACAAGAACAAGAATTAAGTTCAGTCAGAATGCAAAAGGATTAATTCAGTGGGAAATCTCAACTGAATATGACAGCCCGGAAAAAAGCATTGAAATGATGGGGCAGGCAATTAATAAAGTGAAAGACCTTTTGAAAGAAAAAGGTTTACACACAGTTGATGAAGAAAAAAAGGAGTAAGTGCTATGAGTTTTGTAAAGTTTAGAGATTCAATTATTAAACATTTTGAAGAAATGCAGGCTAAGTATAATGACCTGTTTGTTGTAGATGTAGATAAGGATAAATTGTATGAGCACTATCTTGCAAGTTATCCAGAAGGAACAAATCCTATCTTCCGCAAACGTACAGAGCATGACTGTTCTGCTTGTAGACACTTTATCAAATCAATTGGAAATGTTGTCGGAATTAAAGACGGTGTTATTGAAACTATCTGGGATGTTGAAACTTATGATGACACATATCAGACAGTTGCAAACGCAATGGCCGCATACATCAAGTCTAAATCAATTCAGGACTTTTTCTTCTCAAGGGAAGGCTCTGCCGGAATCCTTGAAAATCGCGAAATTGACGAAAATGGTACAGTCAGAACTTGGCAGCATTTCTATCTGAAAGTTCCATCAAAGTACATTGTGATGGGTACTCAGAGTGTTGAAGAAAAGAAGTCACAGTTGCGTGATATTCGCAATGTCTTCTATCGTTCACTCTCAGAGCTCAGCCTTGAAAGCATCGATACAGTTCTTGAACTTATCGCTTCAAACTCTTTATATCGTGGCAATGAATGGGAATCAAATCTCAAGAAATTGCGTGAATACAAGAAAAACTTCGGCAAACTTGATGAAACTGAAAAGAATCTCTTTGCATGGGAAAAGGCTGCTGAAGCAGGAGTTGCCATTGGTAAAATCCGCAATCATTCAATCGGAACTATTCTGATTGATATTAATGATGGAGTTGATTTGGACACTGCTGTTACTCGCTACGAAAAAGTAGTAGCACCAACCAACTACAAAAGACCAAAGGCAATCTTTACTCAGAAGATGGTTGAAGAAGCTCAGAAAAAAATTACTGAACTTGGATACTCTGATTCACTTCCAAGAAGATTTGCTACTCTTGATGACATTACAGTGAATAACATTCTGTTTTCTAACCGCGATGTTGCAAAAGAAAAGAACCTGGATGTATTCGGTGAACTTAAGTCTGAAGCAAAAACAAATCCAAATAAGTTCAGTAAGACTGAAGAGATTACTCCAGAAAAGTTCATTCAGAATGTACTGCCAACTGCAAGAGAAGTTGAAGTCTACGTTGATGGCAGATTGGAAAAGAATCTCTGCTCTCTTATCGCACCAAAGAACAAAGGCTCAAAGTCAATGTTCAAATGGAACAACGGATTCTCTTGGGCATACAAAGGCAATATTGCAGACTCTTTAATTAAAGAGAATGTAAAGAATGCCGGTGGTAATGTTACAGGTGACCTTCGCTTCTCTATTCAGTGGAATGACAACTTTGACAATCACAATGACTTCGATGCTCACTGTATCGAAGTCACAGAAGTAGGTACTAACGAGATCTACTTTGGCAGCAGGAAGTCTCTTCTTACAAACGGTATGCTTGATGTAGATATCATTTACCCTGAAAGAAAAGTTGCGGTTGAAAACATCTTCTGGACATCCCGAAATACAATGAAAGACGGTGAATACAGATTCTATGTTCACAACTTTAGTCATCGTGGTGGTCGCTCAGGATTCTCTGCTGAAATTGAATTTGACGGAACAATCTACAAGTTTGCTTATGACAAAGAGCTTAAGCAGAACGAATCCGTAAATGTTGCTGTTGTGACATTAGAGAACGGACAGTTCTCAATTAAAGAACTTCTTCCGTCAACAACTGCTTCAAAGGATATTTGGGGCATCAAAACAAACAGTTTTGTTCCTGTCTCAGTAATTATGTACTCACCTAACTATTGGGATGAACAGAATGGCAATGGTAACAAACATTACATGTTTATGCTCAAGGGTTGTAAGAATGATGAGAATCCAAACGGATTCTTCAACGAGTATCTCAAGTCAGAACTTGTTGAACATAAGCGTGTCTTTGAAGCACTTGGTTCAAAAATGAGGGTAGAAGACTGTGACGAACAGCTCTCTGGAGTTGGATTCTCCGCTACAAAGCGTGATGAAGTTGTTGTAAAGGTAATTGGCTCAACAGAGCGATTACTCAAAATAAAATTTTAAGGAGAAAAAAATGGAAAAGATGTTTGAATTTGCTGCAAAAAACAAAATCAGATTTAGCTATCGCGGGCAGATGACAACTGAAGATTTGTTTGACCTTAACCTTCGCGATCTTGATTACATCTACAAGTGTTTGATGGAAGAAAAGAAGACTTCTGAAGTTGAAAGCCTTATCGAAAAGAAAACTGAAAACACTGTACTTGAATGCAAGATTGAACTCGTTAGGTACGTATTCAATCAGAAGGTTGAAGAAAAGAAGGCTGCTGAAGCCAAGGCAGAAAATGCCGCTAAAAAGCAGAAGATTCTTGAAATCCTTGAAAAGAAACAGGATGCAGAACTTGAAGGCAAATCTGCAGATGAACTTAAAAAGTTACTTGAAGATCTTTAAGTAACAAACAATTCAGAATAAAAACAATGAACCTGTAAGTTCACCTTACAGGTTCATTTATAAAGAGATAATTATGAAAGGAATTAAATTCACTTTATATTCTGCAGTCTGGTGCGGTTCAGAGTACTCGGATTGGTCAGAAGTAGACGCATACTTTAAGTACAACGATAGAATTAAAATCTCACAACTTAAAGATATCATTTCAGACCGTTTACATTCAAGATTCAAACTTGTCATCTCTGTACAACAGACAGATTACACAGACTTAGTTCTCTATGAGCACGAAGTTAATTATGAATATATTTCACAACTTTCAATGTGCAAAAAACCATTTGAATTGTTGGGAATATTAGTAGAGGAGTAAGGAATGAGGGTATGCGATTTGTGTGGAGCAGAATATCCAGAGTTCACAGTAACAAGTAAACACCTTGATGTTATGCTTCCAGAATTGGATAAATATCACTCACCAAAAACAAGCCATATTACAAGACATATCTGCACAAAGTGCTTTAAGAAAATATTTAAGAAGGAGAAAAAAAAAATGGATAAAGAAGAACTTGAAGAAATAGATGAAGAATTATGGAGTACAGAAGTGTGGCTTAAAAATATGATGTACTATCTTAAAACTGAAATGTTTATGTTTACAGGGAGATTATAATGAATAACAAATTAAATATAATAGACATGTTTTGTGGTGGTGGTGGTGAATCTACCGGCTTAATCTCTGCTGCACATGATTTCGGCTTTGATATCAATATGAGTGCTATAAACCATTGGGAAAGAGCAATCGAAACTCATGCTGCAAATTATCCTTTTGCTGAGCATCGCGTTGAAGATGTCCAGACTATCAACCCGGAAACGCTCAAGGCTTCAGTAGACACTGATTTACTTTGGGCATCTCCAGCCTGTACTCATCATTCAGTTGCTCGTGGTGGAAAACCAAAGAATGAACAAATGAGAGCACCTGCTTGGGATGTACTTAGATTTGCAGAGATTCTTCACCCAAAAAGAATCATCATTGAGAACGTTCCAGAGTTTCAGAACTGGGGTCCTCTAACACCTGACGGTAAAACAATAGTTGAAAAGAAAGGTCAGACATTTAATATGTTCATCAGATGTCTTCAGTCTTTAAATTATATAGTTTCATACAGAGTTCTTTGCGCCGCTGATTACGGTGCACCTACATCAAGACGAAGACTTTTTATTCAGGCAGTAAGAAAAGATTGCGGTAAAAGGATTATCTGGCCAAAACCTACTAATGTAAAAGACGGAGACATGTTCCTTCCTAAATGGCATTCAGCAAGTGAAATTATAGATTGGTCAATTCCATGTCAACTTATAAAAGACAGAAAGAAACCTCTCGCTGATGCAACTCTTAAACGTATTGAGTATGGTATCAGAGAGTTCTGGGGTGATTATGCAGAGCCTTTTATTGCAAAATTGTATGGCAATTCTACCGCTGAAAAACTTGATATTCCACTCTCAACTATCTCTTGCAGTGGTGCTCATCATATGCTTATTCAGCCATTCTTAGCAAGGTATAACGGTGGAGACAGAAGAGTCCACAAAATCTCAGAGCCTGTTCCTACACTTGATACAAGTAACAGATATGGAGTTGTAGAGCCATTTATTACTGAATATTACGGTAATGGTTTTGCTCATCCAATTGGAGTTCCTCTTCCAACTATAACAACAAAAGATAGATTTGCTATCTGCGGAGTTACAGACGGAATTGAACTTGGATTCAGAATGTTACAGCCAAACGAACTGGCCGCAGCAACTGGATTTCCTTCTGATTATAAATTCACCGGCACCAAGGTAGAAGTTATAAAACAGATTGGAAATGCAGTTCCACCAAACTTTGCCAAAGCACTGTTCGATCAAATACTTTCAGAAATGACTGCATAGGAGAATAAAAAATGAAAACAATTCCAAAAGACAAAGAAAACGAAGTTCTTGAAAAAGCAAGAAAATCCTTCGGCATAGATGGCAATGTTTCTATGGGAACAGATGATGGAAATATAACTCGTGTAAAAATAGCAGATGCTGATTTTTTTCCAAATCCACCTTCATACTGGCAAGAAAGCAAAATAAACATTTACAACATTCTTTCCAAAGACGCGGACCAATACATCAGATCATACGATTTCAATGGTCTTCACGTTATTGTATCTCCTGCAAAATATAAAGGTACTGAATGGCTTCATGTTTCATTCAGTCGTAAAAGCAGAATACCTGATTATAAAGATATTCAACTTGTAAGAAAGGATTTTATTGGTACTGACAAGAAATCCATTATGGTCTTCCCGGATGAAGAGCATTACGTAAACATCGCTAAGTATTGCTTACATCTGTGGTATTCAGCAGAAAATCCAATACCAGACTTTGATGTTGATATTGGTGGTATTAGAAGTATATAAGGAGAAATGTTTTACTAAAAAAATGTAGACAAATATAGACAATAGTGATAAATTGTAGATATGAATAATTATAAACCAAATGAATTTGCAGAAATGATAGGGGTTTCTGTAAAAACTTTGCAGAGGTGGGATAACGAAGGTAAGTTAAAGGCAAAAAGAACGCCTACAGACCGACGTTATTATACCCATCAGCAATATGTTGAATATATAGGAGAATCTAATTCTTTTCATGGAAAAACAATCATATATTCAAGGGTATCTACAAGTAATCAGAAAGACGATTTGAAAAATCAAGTCGAATTCCTTAAACAATTTGCGAACGCAAGAGGAATTATAGTAGACGAGGTGTTTGAAGATATAGGAAGTGGACTGAATTATAACAGAAAAAAATGGAACAAACTTCTTGAGGACTGTATGTTAGGATTTGTAAAAACCATAATTGTAGCTCACAAAGATAGATTTATAAGATTCGGTTATGAATGGTTTGAAAAATTTCTAAAGTCAAATGGGGTTGAGATTATTGTTGTGAATAATGATACACACTCTCCAGAACAAGAACTTGTAAATGACTTGATTTCAATAATTCATGTTTTCAGCTGCAGAATATACGGTTTGAGAAAATATAAAAAACAGATACAGGAGGATAAAGAAATTGCTGAAAGCATACAAAACAGAAATTAATCCTACTGAAGAACAGAAAGTTTTAATTAATAACACAATTGGAACTTGTAGGTTCATTTATAACTTCTATATTGCTCATAACAAAGAAGTTTATGAAAAAGAAAAGAAGTTTGTAAGCGGTATGGATTTCTCAAAGTGGCTTAACAATGATTTTATTCCTTCTAACCCTGATTACTCTTGGATTAAGGAAGTCAGTTCTAAATCTGTAAAGAAATCAATTATGGATGCAGAATGTGCTTTTAAGAAATTTTTCAAGAAGCAGGCTAAATTTCCAAGATTCAAGAAGAAAGGTAAATCTAATGTAAAGATGTATTTCGTAAAGACAGATTCAAAAGTAATCATCCCTTGTGAAAGACATCGAATTAAGATACCAACACTTGGCTGGGTTCAGTTAAAAGAAAAAGGATATATACCAACCAATTCTGATACACACATTATCAAAAGTGGGACTGTATCGGTAAGAGCTGGCAGATATTATGTTTCAGTTCTAGTTGAACAGTCTGATTTTCAGAAAGTTAAGCGGACAAGTGATGGTATTGGAATTGACTTGGGTCTTAAAGATTTTGCAGTTCTCAGTGATGGCAGAGTTTTTAAGAATATCAACAAAACTCACGTTGTGAGGAAGCTGAATAAACAGCTTAAAAGAAAACAGCGTTCGCTTTCGAGAAAATACGAAACATTAAAAGAACGTAATAAAAATGGAGAAGCTACTAGACAGAATATCCATAAAAACTTACTTGAAGTACAGAAACTTCATCAGAGGATAAATAATATCCATTCCGATTACATAAATCAGTGTGTTGCAGAGGTGGTAAAAACCAAGCCACAGTTCGTAACAATCGAAGATTTGAATATAAAAGGAATGATGAAGAATCGACATCTTTCAAAAGCTATTGCAGAGCAGAATTTCTACACATTCAGAGAAAGACTTACTGCTAAATGCAATCAATTAGGAATTGAAGTTAGGGTTGCTGGAAGATTTTTTCCATCGTCAAAGATGTGCCATAAATGCGGTGCCATTAAGTTTGATTTAAGGCTTAAAGATCGTTGGTACAAATGCGACTGTGGATATGAAAATGATAGAGATTTTAATGCAAGCCTTAATTTGAGAGATTTGGAAGTCTATAAACTGGCATAAACAAGTCATATAGACTATATACCGATGGTTAGTCGGGAATTTACGACTATGGACTGTACAAGAACTTGCGAGTAGAAAACTCTAGTTTTTCAAAAGCATACAGGATGAAGTAGTAATTTTCTTGATATGGATATTTGTCCATATTTTAAGTAGCAGGCAAGAATAATGGATACATTAAATGCTCAAATCAAATCAACAAAACTTGGCTTCATTGCTAATGGCATCTGTAGTTTCGACCTTATCCTTGATATTCAAGGCGGCGGTGGAGTTGCAGTTGGCGGATGGGTTTTAGATGGTTCATACGGCATGAACGTGATTAAACGTATCCTTAAAGTTGTAGGTGTTGATACCTGGGAAGAACTTGAAGGTAAGTACATCAGAATTAAAGACATTCATCTTAATGATAGAGTTACATCTATCGGTAACCTTATGAAAGAAGAATGGATCAATTTTGATACGTTTGAAAATGAGGGGAAGTAATTATGGCTCGAAAGTATAAACAAGGTGAGCAAATTAAATCTGTTGCTCAATATGAAAGCGCTGCTAAGACACTTACATTCTTTATGGTTCACGGAAGAACGACTCATGTAGGCTGGATTGAATCCTGGCAGTACAGAACTCTGCAGAACATTATAAAAAGCGGTGCAATGTACGAAGCAATTCCTATAGGCACCAACAAAAAATCAAGGGAGGAGGTAAAAGATGCACGATCCCTAACGACATAGTTCCAACATTGTACGCTTCAGAAACATATTTCTGGAACGTTGCTGCTTACTGCAATTATCATCACAAATATCTTACAGTAAAACAAATTAAACAAAAACACTGTCTCGGTAAACAATGTAAACATTTGGTTAAAAATCCAATGCATAACTTCTGGGATTATCGAGAAAAAAGAAAACTTCTTAAAAAAGGACTTAAAAATGAATGATGAATTCTTCACAGCAAATGAATTGAAACTCATTGAAGTTCTTAAAAAAGAAGAACTTACAAAAAGTCAAGCGAGATTAAAAGGTCTTGATATTTCATTAAGTTTTCTTATTGAACGCTATCCCACGCTAAAGACGTGGCATTTTTACGCAACACGCTATAAATGTGATTGTCACGGCATTTTAAGATTGGTGTAGCAAGGAATCCCCTTGCTTTAGCTGGGGGAGGAATTGCGTAATTTGATTTAAGGTGTTTATTTTTCTAGTAAAGAATAGAAATGTAGTATGAGTTACAAGGCATATAAATACAGA
>Ga0247611_10000530_pt1 | contig 77583 bp, 65 predicted proteins | sample 177DNAGHGhighgp2_FD_192422 | JGI IMG/M metagenome (GOLD analysis project Ga0247611, IMG submission 192422) | Sheep rumen microbial communities from Palmerston North, Manawatu-Wanganui, New Zealand - 1770 DNA GHGhigh gp2 | ecosystem: Host-associated > Mammals > Digestive system > Stomach > Rumen... | reverse complement strand
TAACCATAGAAAGTGGTAAATATTCTAATTGATTAACTACTATATCTATGTATTCATCACGAGTTAATATATGAAATTTTTCTTTTTCATATAAGTCTAATAATTTAGTATTTTTAATTACATATAGCATATGTATTTTAATACCATCTATACCTAATTTACCTACATATTTAGCAGTTTCAATCATCATTTCTTTAGTTTCATAAGGTAGCCCATTTATTATATGTACTACAACACTAATATTCGCTTCTTTAAGCCTTTTTATGCAATCATCAAACTGTGCTAATGTATGTCCTCTATTAATTAGAATAGAGGTTTTTTCATGTATGGTTTGAAGCCCTAGTTCAATCTGTACAAATGTGCGCTTGTTTAATTCTTTTAAGTATTCTAGGCACTCATCACTTATTGAATCGCATCTAGTTGCAATAGATATACCTATAATTTTATCTGATAGGCTTAAAGCTTCTTCATATTTTGCTTTAAGTTCATTAACTGGAGCAAAGGTATTTGTATTTGCTTGAAAATAGACGATATAATAAGCATCACTCCATTTTTTCTCCATCATATTTTTAATATCATTAAACTGTTCTTTTATGGATTTATCTTTATCTCCAGCATAATCTCCACTACCATTACAAAAAATACATCCTGAATGGGGACATTTAAAATTACCATTAAGTGATATTTTAAACACTTTTTTGCCATATTTAGTTTTATAATAATTACTTAATGTATTAAAATGCTTTTCATCATTCATTAAATTCATAAAACCACCACCTAAATTATAGCATTTAATATTTTCAATTTATATGATTTTTTGATTTTAAAATCACAATATATATGTTATAATATATATTGAGAGTGTAGGAGATATGATTATGTTTAAAAGAATTAAAGCAAGTTTAGCTAATCCTAGTTCAATTCCAAATTATAGAAAAGATAATATTGGATTAGTGTTATTATATATAATATTGTTATGCTTTATAGCTACAATACCAACTTTAACAAAATCGGTAAAAGCTAATAGCGTTAGCGATGAAATTAAATTTCAAGTTAGAGAGTTCTTAGTTGAAGCTAGATTTGATTTACCAAAAGGTACAATTGAGGATAACACATTAACTATTACTAAAAAGACTGATGGATTCTATCTAGGTGATACTTTAGCTATAGTTTTTCCAACTGATGAAATATTACCTTTAGATTTAGTAGCTCAACAAATATATTATGTCTGCAAAGTAAATGATCATAATGTTGAGATGTATTTTATTGGTAGCAAGGTTAAAACTTATACTTATACTGAATTAGGATTAGATGGTTTTGATTTAGAATTTGTAAATATAGTCGATTATAAAAATAGAACTTTAGAATTTGAAAGATTAGAAAAAGCATATGATAAAATTTATAGCGATATAAAAGGTTTAAGAACTACTTTAAGTGTTTTAGGAACATTTATTAGAGTATTTGCTCTAGCAATATTATTTGATTTAGTATGTGCCTTTTTAGCTAGAGGAATAAAGGGTTTATCATTTAAAGAAGTGTTTGTTATTGTAATGTATGCATTTGTCCTTGAAACAGTAGGACAAATAATAGATGAGCTATATGGATTTGATATATTCTCATATATTGGATGTTTCTTAGGTATAGTATATTTTATTATAGCCTTAAGAAATGTTGAAGTATTTAAGATAGAAAATAAATAAGGGAGTGGTAGATGTGAACATTTTTGATGTCGTTCCTGCTAATTTCTTTAGCATTTTATCATCAAAAAACAAAAGTATTTATTATGATTGCTTAAAGTTAATCTATGATTTATACGATAGAAAAATGGGATTTGATGTAACTAAAGAAGAAGCAATGGAGGAATTAGTAGATTATTTTGACGAAAGTCCTGATTTAGAAGAGGATGATGAAATAACACAAACTCCAAGAGAAAAAGCAAACTACGTTTTAAATAGACTATATCAAACTGGTTGGATTGTCCTTGAAACTGATAATGATTATAATGATTTAGTTAGTTTTAGATATTATGCTCTAACAGTATTAGAAGGATTTGATAAGATTTGCACACCAATAGTTGAAGATGAAAGTGATTATGCAGTATTTGAATATAAAGGTTACTTATATTCTATTTATTCACTTCTTACAAAATCAGCTGATAGTGAACTTAATTTAGTTTTAAATCAAGTAGCTAGACTAGCAATTGAATTTATAGGTGAAATAAAAAAGATTAATCTAAAACTTAGAGATTATATTACAAGTATTAGCCAAAATACTGGTGTTAGAGAATTAATGGAAAAGCTAATTGATTATAAGACGCAATTAGTTGATAAATCTTATCAAAGATTAAAGACATTTGATAATGTTGATAGATATAAGCGTAGAATATTAGAAAAATTAGAAGAAGTTTATGGAAACGAAGTTTTAATGAATAAATTAATTGGTAATTATATGATTGATAAAGGTGCAACATATGAAGAAGCTGAGTTTGCACTTACTAGATCTATAAATGATACAATTGATATATTCAATAACTTAGATGATTTAATTGTTGAAATTGAACAAAAGAACAAAGTTTATGTTAATTCAACAATTACTAAAATTAAATTCTTATTGAATAATGAAACAGATACACTTGGAAAACTAAATTATATCCTTAAGTTTATGACTAAAGATAATGGCTTAACAGATAGACAATTAATGGGTAAAATAGAAACATTATTTACTATTAGTCAGCAACAACAATTACAATGTAATTCACTTCAATCACCAAAAGTTTTATCTAGACCAATTGAAAGCAATAGCTTAACAGTCCATGATAGACCTGATTTAGATGAACTACAAAAGGCATTCTTAGAAGCTTATAATTCTAAGTTTAGTGAAGTTGCGATTAAAAAATATGTAGATTTAATTTTATCTAAAGCTAATCCTGTTAAAGCAAGTGAGTTATTTAGTAATAATATTGATAGTGATGGTATTACTAGATTATTATATGTTTTAGTTTATGGAACTACATCTGATGGATATGAAATAACAAAATTAAATGAAAAATACGAAACCGATAAATTCTTAATTAACGATTTCGAGATAGCAAGGAGATAGATTATGAGTTTTATAGAGAGTTACGAAAAATTTAACGATAAAGAAAAACAAATGTTTTCAAATGTATGTAATATTTTATTATTTAATAACTTCTTATCTAAAGAGAAAAAAGACACTAAAGATGCATACTATTTCGTATTAAATTATAAGAGAATGTTTGATGAATATTTTGAAGTAATGGGCTGGGAAGTTATATTATCTACTGAAAATGGTGCAATCCAACTTTATAATAGAGATAACAAAAACTTACTTAGATTAAAGAAAAATGAAAGTATTATTCTAATAATCTTAAGAATTTTATATCAAGAAAAGGTAACATCTTATACTGATAGTGGAAACTCAGTTAGTGTTAAAGTAGATGAAATACATCAAAAATATGAATCTCTAGAATATAAGAAAAAGATTTATAAAACTGATTTAGTTTCTATTTTAAGAATGTTTAGAAGATTTAATCTAATTGAACCTCAAGGCGATGTTACTAGAGGATCATGTGATATTATAATTTATCCTACAATTCTACTTGCGGTAAATAATTATAATATCGAGGTATTATATCAAATGCTACAAAGCTATGATGGAGGTATTCAAGATGAAGAAGCTAACTAAGATTAAATTAATTAACTGGCATTATTTTTCAAATGAAACTATTGAAGTAAAAAATGATATTTTACTTACTGGTGCTAATGGTGCAGGTAAATCAACAATAATTGATGCCATCCAATATGTATTAACTGCTGGAGAACAAAAATTCAACTTAGCCGCAAATGAATATTCTAACCGTGAACTTAGAGGTTATGTATGCTGTAAACTAGGCTTAGATGATAAAGAATATTTAAGAGAAGGCGATGTTACTACACATGTAGCTTTAGAGTTTTATGATGATGTGGATGATAAATACTTTTTAGTAGGTGTTATTCTAGAATGTAGAAAAGGAAATTCAGAAGTAAAATTCATGTTCCATTCATCATATAGACAAATGAAAGATGAAATGTTTGTTAAAAATGGAATGATTTTAACTATTTCTCAGTGCAAAGAAAACAAATCATTTGATGTATTCTATAATACTAAAAAGGAAGCTAGAATTGCTTTTAGAAATATATATGGTCCAATTAATGAAAAATTCTTTACACTTATTCCTAAGGCACTTGCTTTTAAGCCAATCAAAAATGTTAAAGAATTTATCTACCAATATTTACTAGATGAAAAGAAAATTGATGTTGAAACTATTCAAGATAGTATTAGAATGTATAAAGACTTAGAAAGAACACTTAAACTAATTAAACGAAAAATTGCTAGTTTAAGCGAAATTAACACAATCGCATCTAATATTAGACTTAAAAATGAAAAATCAACTGTTAATGACTTATTAGTAAAATTAGTTGGTATTGAAGAATTAAAGGGTAAGGTTGCTAAACTTAGAGTTGAGCTTAAAAAGATTATTTCTAATAGAGATGATCAAGTTGAAAAAATAAAAACTTTAGAAAACAATATTAGAATTTATGACCAAAATAGTAAAGTATTATATAGTGATTTATTAAATAGTGAATCATTTAAGAGTAAAGAACAATTACAAAACCAAATTGATAGATTACGTTCTGAACTTAATGTAATAGAAAATAAGAAACAAAAATATCTTCAAGCTGTTATGTCTAATAATACAATGTTAGATGCTTATATTGAAAGAAATGATTTTAAAGCTTATAAACAATTAAGAAATCTAAATTTAAAAGATGTTGATAATGATAATTTTAATGATTTAAAGACTAAACTTTTATCAATTAATGATGAATTAAATGATAGAAAAGAAGAAATCTATGAAGAAGCTAGTCAACTTAGAGGTAAGAAAAGAGAAATCTCTAGGCAATATGAAAGTATTGTTAATACTATTAAGGCACTTGAAGGTAGAAAGATGCGTTACAATCCTAATGTTGTAATGCTTAGGGATTCTATTAATGAAGCATTTGCTCGTCAAGGCTTAGATGCTGAAGTTAGAGTTCTTGCAGAATTACTTGAAATAACTGATATTTCATGGCAAGATGCTATTGAAAACTATTTAGGTGGTCAAAGATTTACTTTAATAGTTGATCCTAAATATTTTGATTTTGCTCTTGATGTATTTAATGAAATAAAATCTAAGAAACAAGTATTTGGTGTTGGTTTAGTTAATACTAAGAAGATGACAGGCTATGATGAAGCTGAAGCTGGTTCAGTTGCTGAATTAATTACATCAGGTAATAAATATGCAAAACGTTATGTAAATATGTTACTTGGTAATGTAATGCGTGCTAAAGATATTCATGATCTTGAAAATTATAATAGAAGTTTAACAAAAGATTCTGTTGTATATAACAATTTCACTGTTAGACAACTTAATATTAATATTGAAAAACCATTTATTGGTAAGGATGCTATTAATAAGCAAATTCCTAAATACCAAGCTCAAGAGCGTGCAATTCATCAAGAATATGTTAAAAATGATGAAGAAATTAGAAAATATGAAGAAGAAATTAACTTCATTACTAGATTAAATATTAAAGATTTAGTAGAAGGTATGAATAGCTTACTTGCTTATGAAACTCAAAAATCACTAATTAAAGATTTATCAAATAGAAAGATTGATGATAAATCAGATAATGCAAGTGATATTCAAAAGGAATATGATAAAGTTACTACTAAATTAAAAGAATTAAATAATGACTTAGTTTCTGCTTATGAAGAGTTAGGTAGAATTAAAGGAAGCATTACTCAAACTGAAGATGAAATTAGTGGATATGAGAATAGTATTATTGAATATCAACAATTATTCACTGATATTAAAAATCAAAATGTTAGCCTTGAAAATGAAGTATTTGCTATATACCATGAAGATAGTAAGACTATGAATATTCATGAATTATATAACAAATATAATAAAGAACAAGAAGCTAATAATAGACAAATATCTCATCTAGAAGATGAATTAAAGCGTATGCAATTAGAATATAATAATGAGCATAATTTCCAAGGTAATTTAGGTTATGCTAATATGGATAATTATATTGATGAATACGATAAACTAGTTAATTCTCATTTAGTTGAATATGAAGATAAAGTAAGAAATGCAAGAGAAGATACTGAAAAGATATTCAAAGAAGATTTCCTTGCTAAATTAAGAAGTAATATTCTTGCTGCTCAAGATGGTGTAAGTAAGATAAACCAAACATTAAAAGAAATTAAGTTTGGTGAAGATACTTATGAATTCATTTTCCCTAAATCAAAAGAATTCTCTGGAATCTATGATATGGTAATGAGTGATAGTGCTGAAAACAATGGCCCAATTTTAACACCAGAATTTGAAATGCGTTATAAAGATGAACTTAATATGTTATTTGATACATTAGCTGTTGAAGAAATAAATAGTGAAGGTGTTATTTCTAAGTTTACTGATTATAGAACTTATATGGATTATGATATTAGAGTTACTAATGTTAACGGTGATTCATATCTATTCAGTAAAACAAGTGGTGAAAAATCAGGTGGAGAAAACCAAGTCCCATTCTATGTATCAATAATCGCATCATTTGTTCAAATATATCAAGTATCTCGTTCATCAATTGGTTTAATTATCTTTGATGAAGCATTCAACAAGATGGACCCTAATAGAATTGCTAGACTTATGGAATTCGTTAGACCATTAGGCGTACAATTAATAATTGCTACACCACCAGAAAAACTTGATGTTATCACAAATTATGTTGATACAACATTAATTGTTTTACGTAAAGGCAGAAACTCATATATTATGCCAAAAATAAATAAATAGTATAAATAAGGGGGAGTCCTTGTGGAAAAGTTTGAAAAAATATTTAGAGAATATACTAAAAATGCATATGAAGGTGTAGTCTTTAGAAATGTTAAAGGTGAAAAAAGTGATGCCCAATATGGAATAGATTTAGATAAAAAGTTTCCAATTGGTGGTGTTACTAAATTATTCACTATAGCATGTGCATTAAAATTAATTGAAAACAAAAAACTAATATTAGATAGTAAATTAGCTATATACTTAACTGATGAAGAAAGTAAAAACTTATGTACTTATAAAGGAGAAGATTATACTAAAGAAATAACTATTAGGGATTTAATCTTCCAAACAAGTGGATTACCAGATTATTTTGTAAATATGGTTAGACCACAAATACCAAGTGGTGATGTAAAATATACTTTTAATGATAAGCTAGAATGGACTAGAGAATTAAAAGCTATTGATAAACCAGGTAAATCGGTTTATTATTCTAGCTTAAATGCTGATTTATTAGTTTATGTTATTGAAAAGAATACTGGTAAAAGGATAATAGATGTTTATAAGGAATTCATTTTTGAACCTCTTAGACTTAGAAATACATATATTCCTGAAAATGATAATGTATTAATTCCACCAGTATATTTTGGTGATAGACCACTTAAAAGAAATAGTCTAATAATTAGTTCATATGGTAGTGGTGGATTAATTAGTACTACTAGAGAACTAATGAAGTTTATTGTTGCTTTATTTGAAGGAAAACTATTTGATGTATCATTATTTCAAAAGATTACAAAATTTAGTTCAATGATTAATGGATTAGATAATGTATTATATGGTGGTGGATTAATGAAAATTAAGAGTAAGAAAAATATTTTAGGCCAAACAGGTTATACAGGAGCATTTGCTTTTGCTGATCCTGATAATAAAGTATATTATGTAGGTTATTTATCACAACCTGATACACAACCACAATTAATTAAAATGTTAGAAGAACTATTTGAAAAAGCTTAAAAAGAGGGTTAAACCTCTTTTTTAAGCCATAATATGTAATTATGAGGGTGAAAATTATGTTAGAAGATTGCTTAGCAGCTAAAAGAGTATTAGATACTGGATATACTTGTGTTATATGTTATAAAGGAATGGTTTTAACAAGTAAAAAGGATGAAGTATTAGCATTAGTTGAATTTATTGATAGCAAATTCGACTTCTCTATGTTTTCTGCATGTATTAAAAATATAGATAAAAGCAGTGCTTTTTTATTTGTTAAATTAGGTATAAAAAATATATTTACATATAATCTAACAAAAAACGCTAAGGATATTTTAGATAAATATGAAATAAATTATAGATATAACGAATTAGTTGATAAACTAAATTATTCTAACAATTATGATAAATTAGATATTTTGCTTAATGATATTAGTGATTTAGATAATGCGTTAGGTAAAATATATGAAGAAATAAAGAAGTAGTTTAGGAGTGAAATTATGAATATTTTAGACTTTATTAAAAGTTTTAATGCAAATATTCAGGAAAAATATGTTGATTTTAGTGTAACCGGAAATAAGAGGGATCAAACATATAATATTATTTTTACGTTTAAATCTATGCTTGATGCATCTGATATAATTCATTTTTTTAATGAATGTAATTTATTTTTTGCTAAAAATTTAGATGCTGTATTTAATATTTTAATTAGTTATGCTGATCCAATTGATTTTTCTAATTTTGACATGGTTAATTATTATAACGAAATATTAAACGATCTATCAAAAAGTAAATCCCGCCTTTTAGTAATGAAAGGACTTGAGGTTTCTTTTAATAATAATGAATATACAGTTTATGCCCCTGATACAGTCGTAAACTTTAGTCTATATACAAGAGAAATTGAAAAAAGATTTAGTATTTTAGGTATTCCTGTTGTTATAAATGTTGAATCATTTAAACAAGAAATTAAGGAAGAAGAAAAAATAGAAGTTGTTTTAGAAGATGATTTTGGTGTAAAAACAGTAAAAGTTGATATACCAGATAAACAACCAAAAAAGGCTAATGATAAGCCATTTTATGGTGGTTATAAATCTCAAAAAATTACTTCAGTTGCAATTGAACCTATTAAAAACATTCCAAGTGATCAACTAGGCTTAAGTGATTATGAAAATACTAAAGGTCCTCTAAGTTTTAGAATTAGAGGAGAGGTTATTGAAAAAGAAATCAAAGCAATTGAATCAAAAAAATTTAAAAGTGGAACAATGAATATTTTAAATTTAACAGTTACCGACTATACAGATTCAATTAATGTTACTAAATATGTTTTTAAACCTGAAGAAGTTGCTGAATTAGATAAGATTAAAATATCTAACTGGGTTGAAGTTAGTGGTATGGCTGAATATAGTGCATTTAGTAGAGATGTTGTTTTAAAAGCCAATACTATTGAACTTATTGATACACCTAAAAAAGAAATAAGAAAAGATACTTTTGATGAAAAAAGATGTGAACTACATGTCCATTCTAAAATGTCAACAATGGATGCTATAGGTGAAATATCTGATTATTTCAAAAGAGCAGCATACTGGGGACATAAGGCTCTTGCTATTACTGACCATGATGGTGTATATGGTTTCCCTCAAATAATGCATGCTATAAAAGATAACAATTTAGATATAAAACCTATTTATGGTGTTGAATTATCAAAGGTAGATGTAGGAAAAATAAAAATTGCTTTTAACAATAAAGATATAGATTTTAATGATGCAACATTTACTGTATTTGACGTTGAAACAACTGGTTTATCTAATCAATTTGATGAAATAACTGAAATAGGTGCTTATAAAGTACATAATGGGCAACACATAGCATCCTTTGAAAAACTAATTAAATGTGATAGAAAACTACCAAAAAAGATTGTTCAAAAAACACATATAACTGATGAAATGCTTGCTAAAAACGGTGAGGATAGAAATGTAGTAATTAGAGAATTCTATAACTTCATAAAAGATACAATTCTTGTAGCTCATAATGCTACATTTGATATTGGAATGATTTATGAAGAATTTAAAAAATGTGGAATTGAATTTGAAGAATTCCCTGTAATAGATACACTACCTTTACTTAGAGCACTACATTTTGATGATCTTAAAGGTTTTGGTCTTGATAGAATGGTTAAATTCTATAAGATAAAGCTAGAAGAACACCATAGAGCAACAGATGATGCTTATGCGACAATGGAATGCTTTAACCAAATAATGATTGAAGTAAAAAATAAAGGTATTACAAACTATAGTGAGATTAATAAATTAATAACTGAAGATGCATGGAAATGGCAATTTGGAGACCATATTACTATTCTAGCTAAGAATCAAACTGGTTATAAAAACTTATTTAAGATATTAAGTGATTCCCTAACTTGTCATATGTATAAAAAGGCTCGTGCCTTAAGAAGTGTAATAGATAAATATAGAGAAGGAATACTAATTGGTAGTGCTTGTATTAATGGTGAAATATTTGAAACAGCTCTAAATAGATCATATGATGAATTATTAGAACTAGTAGATTTTTATGATTATATAGAAGTACAACCTATAAGTGTATTTGCTCATTTAAAGATTGATACATATGTTGATCCTGATTATATGTTACAAGAAACTATTAAAAGAATTATTAAAGCCGCAAAAGAAAAAGGTAAGATAGTTGTTGCTACAGGTGATGTACATTATCTAGATCCTGAAGATCAAAAATATAGAGATATATATCTTAGAACAAAGAGTGTTGGAGGACTAAGACATCCTCTAGAAGATTATCCTGGTATAACTATGCAACATTTTAGAACTACTGATGAAATGCTTGATGAATTTGAGTTCTTAGGTGGAGATTTAGCTTATGAAATAGTAGTTACTAACACTAATAAAATTGCGGATATGATTGAAGAAATACAAGTATTCCCTAAAGGCTTATTTGACCCTGCAGATGATGAATTTAAGGATTCACTAGGTATTGATTCTATTGAAAAAGAATTACAAAGAATTGTTAATGTAAATGTTCATGACTTATATGGCGAAGAACTTCCTAAGATTGTTGAAGAAAGGCTTAACAAAGAGCTTAACAGTATTATTACTAATAAATTCTGTAGTGTATATTATATGTCTCATATTCTAGTTAAAAAATCTCTTGAAGATGGATATTTAGTAGGTAGTAGAGGATCTGTTGGATCTAGCTTTGTAGCTACAATGATGAAGATTACAGAAGTAAATCCATTAAGTCCACATTATAGATGTCCAAGATGTAAATTCTCATCATTTAAGATGAATGAAGAAGAAAAAGAAAAATATGGTATTAGACCTATTGAAGTAGAATTACAAGAAAAGCTTCAAGGTGTTGATTCAGGTTTTGACTTACCTGATGCAATATGTCCTATTTGTGGTACACCACTTAAAAAGGATGGACACGATATTCCATTTGAAACATTCTTAGGCTTTAAGGGAGATAAAGTTCCTGATATTGACTTAAACTTCTCAGGTGAATACCAAGCTAATGCTCATGAATTTATTAGAAGTGTTATGGGCTATGATAATGCCTTTAGAGCAGGTACACTTGCAACAGTTGCTGAAAAAACAGCTTATGGTTATGTGTTAGGTTATTGTGAAGATAATCATATAAATATGCGTAAGGCTGAAAAAGAGCGAGTTGCTAAAATAATTGAGGGCGCAAAACGTACAACTGGTCAACATCCAGGTGGAATAGTAGTAGTACCAAAAAGGATTGAAATATATGATATAACTCCAATTCAATATCCATCAGATGATACAACCAATAACTTTAGAACAACTCACTTTGAATATCATACATTTGAAAGTAATTTATTAAAGCTAGATATACTTGGTCATGATGATCCAACTATTATTAGATTCTTTATGAATTATGTTAATGAACATCAAAGTGAATTCCCATTTAATAAGCCACAAGATATTCCTGTAGATGATAAGGAAGTATTAAAGATATTTAGTGGTACTGAATCTCTTGGCGTCACAAAAGAAGAAATATTAAGTGATGTAGGTAGTTTAGCTATACCAGAATTTGGAACTGGATTCGTTGGACAAATGCTTGTTGATACTAAGCCTAAAACATTTGCGGAACTTGTAAAAATATCTGGTTTATCGCATGGTACTGACGTTTGGTTAAATAACGCAAAGGACTTAGTAACTGGTGAAAAAACAGATTATGGTAAAATAGAGTTTAGTAAAATTATAGGATGTCGTGATGATATTATGGTCGATTTAATGTATATGGGTCTAGAGCCAGCAATGGCTTTTAAAATAATGGAGTTTGTTAGAAAAGGAAAAGCTAAAAAAGATAAAGATGGCTGGGCAGGACATGTTGAATATATGAGAGTACATGGAGTACCTGAATGGTATATTTGGTCATGCGGTCAAATTAAGTATATGTTCCCTAAAGCACATGCTACTGCTTATGTATTAATGGCACTAAGAATAGCTTGGTTTAAGGTACATAAACCATTATTATTCTATTCTGGATTCTTCTCAAAGAGAGTAGATGCCTTTGAAATAAAAACAATGTGTAGTGATGTTAATACTATTAGAAATAGAGTTCTAGATTTAAGAGAAGGTAAGCTTGATGAAGAAGAAAATCTATCAGATAATAAAGTTGGAGACATCTTAGATACATTAAAAGTTGTACTTGAAATGGTATCTAGAGGTATGAAATTTAAAATGGTAGATATTAACGAGTCTCTAGCTACTGAATTTAAGATTATATCAGAAGAAAATGCTTTACTTTGCCCATTTATTGCGATTGATGGATTAGGAGCCGCAGTAGCTTATGATATAGTCGAAGAAAGAAATAAAGCACCATTTAAATCAATTAGTGATGTATTATCTAGAACTAGAATTAATCAGACAATTGCTGATACTATGAAAAAGTATGGTTGCTTTGGAGATTTAGATAACGAGGTAGAAGAAGAATCGTTTGATTTATTTAATTTCAATTAGAGTGATGTATTTTATACATCCCTCTTTTTTTATTGAAATCTATAACTAGTTATAGTATAATCGTTTTGGAGAGGTGATTTTTATGCAATTAAGAAATCCATTATTTAAAAATATGGAAAATGATGGTGCCTACGATTACGAAAAAAGTGATTGTACCACAGTCAAAGGTGTATTTGGTAAAACATTAATTTTAGTTGGTGTAGCTATTTTAGCTGCAGTATTAGCGATAGCATTTATGTATAATCTAACAGAAGATAATATTGGACAATTTGTTGGATTACTTATTGGTTCATTATTTGTAGCGCTTATTGCTGGTTTAATTGCTACTTTCTCAGTAACATTATGTCCAATATTCTCATTTATTTATGCTGCTGCTGAAGGTTTCTTGCTAGGAGTTATATCATTATTAGTTGAATTATATTACCCTGGTGTAGCAATTTGTGCTGTTATAGCAACATTCGCTGTAACATTAGTAATGGGTGTGTTATACTTTACTGGAGTTATTAAAGTAGGACATAAATTAAAAGCATTTGTATTAACAGGATTAATCGCATTAGTTTTAGCTGGTGTAATTTCAGCAATACTTGCTGCTGTAGGCTTTATGGGAATGCATGATGCATTATATGGTGATAGTCCACTTGCTTGGATAGTTGCAGTATTCGGTGTAATTATTGCTTCCTTATCATTATGCATAGACTTTGATTATGCTGCTAATTTAGCTGATGGTGGTGCACCTAAGAAATATGAATGGAAGGCTGGATTCGTTTTAACAAGTAGTATAATTTATCTATATTTAAGATTACTTGAATTATTCGTTAGAATTGCAGCTGCATCTAAAAAATAGTAATTGAAATACTCCTTAATGGAGTATTTTTTTTGTAAAAATATTTAATTATTATAATAATTATGGTATAATGACTTTGTTTTATTGGATTAATATGGAAGGAGAGGGCATAATTATTGCTCAAAAGTATTTATGTTTGAATTAAGATTCCTAAAAAGTACAAAGAAAACAATTATATATTTGATGGCAATTATGGCAATCTCTTTAGTATTTTTTGCAGCATTTATCGCAATAGATTCTGATGCTTATTATACATGTTGCTCTGATGACTTATTACAGTATTTTAAAATAGGAGAAGATTTTGCTGTAAAGCTTAAATCAGGTAATTTATCATTTTATAGTTTTAATAATTATTTAGGCTCCTCATATTTTGCTGATACTTATTATGTTCCGCTTGATATATTTACAATAATAACCTTCTTGATGTCCTTCTTTATGAACTTTGAAATAGCATTTGGCATTACGGAAATGATTAAATTATTCCTTGGTACATTAGTATTTGCATATTTCTTAAAATCAAGGAAGTGTTCAAATAAAGCCATATTTATTGTATCTCTAATATATTTTGTTTGTGGATATAACTCAGTAATGATGGCATTCTCTGCTTTCTTTTCACTAGTGTTTTATTATCCATTTGCTGCTTTATGCTTAGAAAAATATAAAAAAGGAAATAAATTATTACTTCCTTTATGCTCGGCTATGTTAGTATTCTATAATTTCTATCTTGGTGCTTGCACAATGTTATTTATGGGCGTATGGTTTATCCTAAGTTATTTCTTGGATAATAAATTAAGTACTTATAAAGCAAGAATACTTAGATTAAATCCTAATTGTAAGCATGTTACAAGAAAAGCTATATTATTATATTTAAGACAAGGATTAATCGAAGGTATTATTTGTGCCTCATATATGATTGTTGGTATAATGATTGCTTGTATAATATTACTTCCAAGTATTGGTTATTTCTTAAAGGATGCTTTCCCAAGAAGTGAGTCATATAATAAATGGAGCTTTAAAGCTGATACAATGAAAATGTATGCTAGAATATTAGGTAATTTATTTACTCCTACATATTCAACAGATTTCTATGGATTTATTAATGACTACATAACTGATCATAACTCATTATACATAACTATTACAGGCTTAATAATTATGCTTTATATTTTTAAACTTAAGGATAGAGAATCAAAAATATTTAAGATAGTTTTAATCCTAGAAGTAATATTCTTGATGTTCCCAGTATTCTATTTTATATTTAGCTTGAATGGTGCGCCTTATACAAGATGGTTTGGAATGCTTAATATGTTTAACTTACTAATTGCAGCTCATGTTATTACGCAAACTAATTTAGATTTAAAACTTTTAAGTGTAAAATCACTTATAACAAATATTTTAACTATTATTTGTATCGTGCTTGTTATTAATTTCTATCTAGAAAAAATATATGGAGTAAATATAATTGGATTTATTAGCGGTAAAGAAAGAAATGTTAATGATGATATTATTGATTTAAAGCTTGATGTCATTATGATGATTGTTGCTATTGCGATAATAATTATTCTATCGATTTCATCTAATAGTAAAATTACTAAGAAATTTAATTTAATGCCTTATGTATTAACGGCTGAGCTTGTTATTGGATTTTGCTGGATGTTTGGCCCTAAGGTAGATAATTACAATACAATTTTCTATTCTGATAAAAAAGATGATTTAAATAGTTATATGAGTGCATACTTAGAAACTCCATATGATAGTAATTTTTCTAGAACAAGCATAAAATCATATATTACTGATGATTGGGTAAATAGTGATAATTACTCTAGAACTAATTTATATTTATCAGATTTTAGATTATTCCACTCATTCTATGATTGTAATGCAAATGATTTAGCTAGAATATTATATGATAATCGTTCATTTGATGAAGAAGAAAGAAATTCAAAAGGTGTATTAAATTTCTATTCTCTATTTGCTCATCAAGTATTGGCAAATAGATATGTTGTAGTTGATTCAGGTGATTATAATTATTATTTGCCTGAAAAATATTTTGAATTAGTTAATGATGATGGTGAATTCGCGTCATATGAAAACAAAAACTACGCTCCATTTATGATATATGATAAATATATTGAACAAAGTAATTATAGCTTCTTAGATCCTCAAATGCAAAGACAACAACTTATGTTAAATTATGTATGTCTAGATGACTTAGAAAGAGATGATATTGATTATGTCACTCCTTATAAAGCATCATGTACTACTAAAACATATTATGATAGTGATAAATTAATTGATGAAGAAACTGATATGATAGGCTTTGATTTAACTAAAAATAATTCTGGAATACCAGAAAGTGGAGTATTACATTTCTATTTTAACGGAAGTAGTGGTGCTAGAACTGTTGAGTTTAAAGAAGTAATGTTAGAATATGCAGATGGAAGAAAAGAAAATTGTTTCTCGCAATATGCCTTCTATGATGAAATGCCAACAAAGATATGGATTTATCGTACATCAGCATATTATGGTTTGTCTGATAGCTATAAGAATTTAAAAATGGAATATACAAGTTATAGTGAATATGAAAAATATATTACTAGAATGCAAGAATATAGCGATTTAAAACTAAAGATGGATGGAGAAAAATTACATCTATCATATCATAGAGATGTTGATCAAGAAAATATAGTAGTAGTTCCTGTAACTTATAATGAGTGTTGGACTAATGATGCTAACTATGAAATGGTAAAAACTTATGGTGGCCTACTTGGAATAATTATTCCAGAAGGAAATAAAGATATTAAATTCACAATAGCATTTAAACCTAGATATTTAAATGGCAGTGCTTTAATATCTATTTGTGGAGTAATAATTTATGGCTTAATAATTATTGCTAATAATAGGAGGTTAAAAGAAAATGAAGAAGATTGCAATTATTGTACCTTGTTATAATGAAGAAGATGTCTTAGATTCATTTTATGAGGAAATAAAAAAATGGTTTAATCCAGATTATGATATGAATTTATTATTTGTAAATGATGGAAGTAAGGATAAGACACTTGAAATAATAAAAGGATATGCTAAAAATGATGATAAAGTAAAATATATTTCATTTTCTAGAAATTTTGGAAAAGAAGCTGCAATGCAAGCAGGCTTAGAAAAATGTAAGGATAAAGATGCAGTTATTATAATGGATGCTGATTTACAACATCCACCACATTTAATTCCTGAAATGATTAAAAATTGGGAAGAAGGATATAATATTGTTTATACAAAATTCTCAACAAGAAAAGGAGAATCCTTATTAAAGAGATTCTGTACAAGATGTTTCTATGGAGTATTTAATCATTATTCTGATGTAAAAATGGAACGTGGAGTTAAAGATTATCAATTACTAGATAATAAGGTTATAAAAGCATTTCTAGCCTTGCCTGATAATAATAGATTTATGAAGGGTATATTCTCATGGGTAGGATTTAGCAAAATATGTATTCCATTTGATTTTATTGAACGTGAAAAAGGTAAATCTAAATGGAGTTTTAAAAAATTATTTAGATATGGTTGGAATGGAGTTAATCAATTTTCAAATATATTAATGATTTTTGTTAAACTTGCAATGTTTATAGTATTCGCATTTGCTGTAACTGAAACAGTTCTATATTTTACACATTGCATAGATGGTTATGACTTAAAATATTACTTATTACATCTAAAGATTGATGTATTTGCATACATGTTATTCTTCTTAATGCGTATGTTATTCTACTTAACTTATTCAAATAGAAGACAATTATTTAATAGACCAATTTATTTAATAGAGGAAGAGACAAATGATTAAGAGATTATGGCGTTGGGGAATTAAAAAGTTTTGGAATAAAAAGTTTATTAAGTTTTGTATTATAGGTGTATGTAATACATTAATTCATATGGGTACTTTATGGTTAATGTATAAATTATTTGAAGCTCTAAATATCTTACAAACTGAAAACTTAGAAACTGTTAAGGTTTTAATTGGTAATGCAGTAGCATTTACAGTAGCTTCAATATTCTCATACTTTGCTCACAATTACTTTACATTTAAAAACAAAGAGCGAAGCAATAAGGAATTTTGGGAATCAATGTTTATTTTTGCTGCTAGATTTGGCTTAACTGAGCTATTAACATTTATTTTTGTATCTATATTTAAAGCTATGAAACTTGGCAAAGTATGGATAAAATATGTTGGTCCATTTGGCGCATCAATTATTATGATTCCAATAGCTTATTTATGCTTATCATTAGTTTTAGATCACTCGAAAGATGAAAAAGAAAAAGAAACTAATGGAGTAGAAGAAACAAATAATGATGAAGAAATAGTTGAAAATGTAGACGAAAAATAAAAAAATGCAAAAAAATAGTTTTGTTATGTTATAATAATATTGAGGTGTTGCGATATGAAAAATATGAATAAAAACATTTTAATATTAATTGCTGGTGGTACTGGCGCAGGAAAAACTACAGTTACTAATGAAATTTTAGAAGAAATGCCTAATGATGTAACTGTAATTAATCAAGATGATTATTATAAATCATTTGATGAGTTGCCTTTTGAAGAAAGGAAAAAGATTAACTTTGATCATCCTGATGCTGTTGATATGAATTTATTAGTCTTACATTTAAAGAGACTTTTAAAAGGTCAATCAGTTCCTATGCCAAGATATGATTTTATTAAGCATAAAAGAAAATCAGTCAAAGAAGTAGTTAGACCTTCTAAGGTTATTATTCTTGAGGGTATTATGGCTTTAGAAGATGAAAGAGTTAGAGAATTAGCTTCAATTAAAATATTTGTTGAATCTGATGATGATACAAGATTTATAAGAAGATTGGTTAGAGATATGAATGAACGCGGTAGAAGTGTTGATGATGTCATTGAACAATACTTATCTACTGTTAAACCAATGTATCATATATTTGTTAAACCAACTAAACGTTATGCAGATATAATTATACCTAATGATAACTCACATTCTATCGCTGTTGATATTATTATAGCTAAAATAAAAACAATTCTTAAAGAGATAGAAGAGGATTAATATGATTGGTATTATTGGTGCTATGCAAGTTGAGATTAATAGTTTATGCAAATTAATTGAAAATTGCGTAACAAAGGAATTATTTGGTAAAAATTTTTTTGTAGGTACTATTAGAAATAGGGAAGTTGTAGTTGTTGAAAGTGGAATTGGTAAGGTCAATGCGTCTATTACAACATCGATTCTTTGCAATAATTTTGATATTGATTTAATAATTAATACTGGCGTTGCTGGTGGATTAGGAGATTTAAATCCATTAGACTTAGTAATAAGCGATAAATTAGTTTATCATGACTTTGATTTATCTCCTATATGCTATAAAAAAGGTGTAATACCAAACCTTGGTAAAACATTTGAAGCATCTAGAAGCGTAGTAGAATTATGTGAAAAAATAGCAAAAGAAAAAAATATTAGCTATAGAGTAGGTAATATTGCATCAGGCGATATATTTGCAACTAATCCTAATATTGTTGATGGCTTAGAAATGGAAATAAGTGCTGTAGAAATGGAAGGAGCCGCAATAGCTCATACAGCTAAAATATATGATAAACCTTTTGTAGTTCTTAGAGTTATATCAGATATTTTGGGATCAAAAGACCAAAGTATTTCTTATAATGAAGTTGAAAAAAAGGCTGCAGAATATGCTTCATTATTTGTTTTTGAAATAATAGGAAAATTAGTATTGACAAAATAATAAAAAGTATAGTATAATGAATAAGGCTAGAAAGTAGCCTTAATAATGGCCCTGTGGTGAAACGGTTGAACACACATGCCTTTCACGCATGCATTTATGGGTTCGAGTCCCGTCAGGGTCACCATCCTGTTTACTAAAGATTGCAATTTGCAATCTTTTTTTTGTCTTAGTGCACTTTTGTTGCTAATTATATACTACAATATATTATAGATATGTATCGGTTTTTTTAAAAACTAAATAATAGGATGGTTTTTATGTAATTTAGAAATAAAAAACTATCAGTATTTGAGCAAGTAGTAGCATATTTATTTTTAGTGCTAACTTGAGTAACAGGATATGATAAAGATAGATATGGAACAATCGAAATAGACTAATAAAATAAAAAAAGTGGTTGTCTACTTTTAATATATCACTTCATTTTGACACAATTTTTTTTATTTTGTTTGAATGAAAAGGCTTTATTATTGCATAAAAAAATTATAATTATATAATTATAATGTAGAGTAATAAATAAAGGAGGTAATTAATGATGTTTTATGAAGATGCACCAATAATTGATGGTGGCTTAAAATTTCTATTTACAATTGCTATTATTTTGTTATCTACAAAGACATTAGGCTTACTAATGAGAAAAATCGGATTACCTCAAGTATTAGGTTATATCCTTGCCGGTATATTAATTGGGCCTGCAATATGGGGATTAATTCCTGGCGCTGATTTTACTGATTGGCTTTTCCCACTACATCAAAGTGTTGAGCTCAAGGCCTTTGCAGAAGTCGGCGTAATACTGGTATTATTTATGGCTGGTCTAGAGACCGATTTAGGCGAACTAAAACGAACAGGACTCATATCGCTATTAATCGCATTAGGAGGCGTATTATTGCCTTTATGTTTGGGTACCCTTGCTGGTGGAATGTTTTTAGGATTTAAAAACTTCATCACATGCGTATTTATTGGAACAATTATGACAGCAACATCTGTAGGAATTACAGTTGAAACATTAAGAGAAATGGGAAAACTAAAAGGGAAAGTCGGAACAACTATCCTTTCAGCTGCTATAATAGATGATGTTTTAGGTATTATTGTTTTATCAATTGTCTTATCAATCGATGGTGCAAGTGGTGCTTCATCACCTGTATTAGGCGCTATTAATCCAAATGGAAATGTTGCTATTTCTATTTTGTGGATGGCTTTATTCTTTGCATTAGCAATTGGTGTTGGTATTATACTTTCAAAACTTTTTACAAGATTAGAGAAAAAACATCCAAAAACAAGAAGACAATTATTATATTCTTTAGTTGTATGCTTTAGTTATGCATTTATTGCAGAATATGTATTTGGCGTTGCTGATATTACTGGTGCATATATCGCAGGTGTAATATTATCTACTAACCATAAGAGTGCAGAATATGTTGATAAACGTGTTAATACAAATACTTATATGATATTTGGACCAATATTCTTTGCAAACATAGGTATTGGAATGGCATTTAATCAAATAGATATCAAAGTATTCCTATTTGGATTAGTATTCGTTTTATTTGCAATTATAGGTAAAATTATTGGTTGTGGGGCAATTGCCAAAGCTACTAAATTCAGTTTCAAAGAGTCAGTTAAAATTGGCGTTGGAATGATCGCAAGAGGAGAAGTAGCCTTAATTGTTACACAAAAAGGAATAGATGCTGGAATAATTGAAGGAAAATATATTACAGTAGTTGTAATGTTAGTCCTAGTAAGCTCAATACTTGCTCCTATACTTCTAAAAATGCTATTTAAAAACGATTCTAATGATTCGGAGAATAATACTTCAAATAGCGAAAATAATGTTGAAAAACAAGAAGATTCTACTATTCACAATCAAGAAATAATGAGTGATAGTGTAGTTGATACAATTAATACTAATTAAATTAAAATATGGTTTTAAACTCCTCAGCTTTTGAGTAGTCAAACGGGCACAAAAAAATAAAAAATAGATATTTACAATTAAAATTGTGTGTGCTATAATATAAGCGTTGTCTAGTGGATTAAAGAAATGTGCCCATAGCTCAACTGGATAGAGCGTTTGACTACGGATCAAAAGGCTGAGGGTTCGATTCCTTTTGGGCACGCCATAATGTCGGGACATAGCTCAGCTTGGTAGAGCGCTTGGTTTGGGACCAAGATGTCGCAGGTTCGAATCCTGTTGTCCCGACCATTTTATTATAATTTGATAATTTACGGCCCTATAGCCAAGCGGTAAGGCAAGGCACTGCAACTGCCTGATCACTGGTTCAAATCCGGTTGGGGCCTCCAATTATTGCTAATTAGCATTTTGTCAAATGACAAGATGTTTTTTTTTGCCCAAAAGGAAACCCTCATCCTTTTTTATTGCTTAATTCAACTTTTTTAAAATTAATAATAAAAATTTAAAAATTACCCAAGATTTTTAATCTTTTATACGTATATATAGGTTGAAGGATAAAAAAAGGTGATAAGAATGTATTTAGGATTAAAAATAAGAATATATCCAAATAAAATGCAAAAAGAAATAATTGATGAACATATTGAGGGAGCGAGATATGTTTATAATTATTTTTTAAATTACGCAAAAGAAAAAAGTATTTATGATTTAGAGATTTGGAAAAAAGAATTACAACTATTAATAGAAAAAAGGAATAAGAAAGAATTAATAAATTGTGACTACTATTTATTAATGAACCAGTTATATATTTTAAAAAATACTTTTGATAGCTATTTTAAAAACTTGTGTTTAGAACCACACTTTAAAAAGAAAACAGCAATTATTTCAGCATTTAAAATATCTAACAAAAATCAAAATATTATTATAAGCAATAATCATATTTATATAGAATTATTAGGTAATCTAAAAGCAAAAATAAGTAAAGATATAAAGAATAATAAAATCTATTCTATTGTTGTAAAAAGAACAACAAATAATATATATGAAGCATCTATCTTATATGATGCATTTATACCATTTTTTAAAAAAACATATAGAAGAGTTGGAATAGATATTGGTGTTAGAAAATTTATTACAACATCAGATAAAGAATTTATTCTTCCCCCTGATAATTTAAAGGCAATTGAAGATCGAATTAGAAGGCTTCAAAAATTATTAAGCAACAAAGAAAAAGAATCAAATAATTGGTTTAAACTAAAAGATAAAATAGCAAAACTACATATTTATAGGAATAACTACATAAAAGATATACTCAATAAAGCAACAACAAAACTAGTAAAAGAATATGATGTGATATTTATGGAAAACATTTCAATTCATGAACTAGTAAAGCAACAAGAGAAAAAAGCTGTAAGAAGAAAAATAATGGAATCATCACTTAACTCAATTAGAGAAATGCTTATATATAAATGTAAGATGTATGGAAAAAAGTTGATTTTAATAGATAGATTTTTCCCCTCAAGCAAAATATGCTCAGAGTGTGGCTTTAGACATGATCCAAAAGATGAAGAAACATTTATTTGCCCCGTCTGTGGACTTACTATAGATAGAGATTATAATGCCGCAAAAAATATATATAATTATGGTATGAGCAAAAAACAAGAGTGAATTATAGTACGGAGGCTAGCTTCGGAATTTGCCTGTAATACAGGAACTAACTAACATAGTTACTCTAGAAGATCAGTAGGCTGAGTATAGGTTCGGATAACCATTAAGTTAATTATTAACTTAGAATCTATGAGAGTAGAAGTCCACGCAAAAAAAATAGAGAAGGGTCAAACCTTCTCTATTTATCTTTTTCATCGTAATTTGAAGCTATCAATCTACCATCTTTATAAATGCTGTTTTCATCTGAATCTATCTCATCTTTGATTATAGACATAAGTAGTGCTACAATTAAATAAATTCCACCAAATATTAAACTTATAATACCTAATGTAACAAATACAACCCTAGCTGCATCAGTTGCACCTAATACAATGAATACAACACCAAGAGATATCTTTGTGATTTCTAACTTTAATTGTTCTTTTTTATCTTTTGCAGCTAAAATTGATAAAGTAGGTAGTGCAACAAGAATCGATCCAGTAATAATTAATAACAACTTGCTTTCAGTTACTATGACAAATATACCCATGATTATTTGAATTATCGAAATAATTAATACTGCAATATATGATTTATCTTTTCTAATTCTTGGCAAACAATCAATTAAAACAAGCCCATTAAATATTATTAATAAAACGCCTAAAATTATAAATATAAACTTGAATATATCTTCAGCAGGAACAGCAATAAATATTATTCCAATAACTGCATAAAAAACTCCCATTATAAATAAGGAAATATCATTTTTGTTCAAAATAAATCACCTCGTATATAATTATATAATAAAAAAACTATTATAAAATATGAAAACGTTTATTGTTTGACATATATCAATTATTGATATATATTTGTAATGGTAGGAGGCGATATAATGACACAGATTAAAGGATTAGCAATCAATGATATATCGTGTTTAGGAAGATGCTCACTTACAGTTGCATTACCTATTATTTCAGCAATGGGAATTGAATGTTCAATTTTACCAACAGCTGTTTTATCTACTCATACAGGAGGATTTGATGGCTATACTTATTTAGCATTAGATGATCAATTTGAACCTATTAGAAACCATTGGAAAGGGTTAGATAGAAAATTCGATTTCATTTATAGTGGCTTTTTATGCTCTAATAAACAAATCGATTTAGTTTCAAAATATATTGATTCTTTTTCAACTAAAAACAATATTGTATTAGTTGATCCAGCAATGGCTGATAACGGAAAGTTATATGGCTTATTTAATATGGATTTTGTTGAAAAAATGAAAGAATTATGTCGCAAAGCAGATGTAATAGTTCCAAATATTACAGAAGCATGCTTGCTTACAGGGATGGCTTATATTCAAGGCGTACAAACAAAAGAATATATTACAGAGTTAATTTATCATCTATCAAAGCTTGGTGTAAAAAATATCGTTTTAACTGGTGTTTCATTTAAAGAAGGAATGATAGGCGTTGCTACATATGATGTTGATAGAGATGAATGCAGATATTATTTTAGAGAAGAAATTGAAGGATATTTCCATGGAACAGGTGATATTTTCGCAAGTGTTCTAATCGGTGCATTAGCTAAAGGCGGAGACTTATTAGATAGTGCACAAAAAGCTGTAGATTTTACAGTTGATTCAATAATTGAAACGAAGAAAATGGATAACTATGATGCAAAATACGGAGTATGTTTTGAAAAAGTGTTATCAAAATTGATGGAAAAATAATGTGCTATAAAGTAGCACATTTTATTTTAATATGATATAATCATTTTGGAGTGGTTTTATGAATGATGAAAAGGAAAAAGATGAGGTTGAAGAAATATTTAACCGAGCTTTAGAAATACAAGATCAAAAGAAAATTGATGAAGAAGAAGAAAAGGAAGACGAAATTCCTAATACTCATAATTTAGAATATATTGCCCCAATTGTATCAATAATTCTTGCTGTTGCATCTTTTTTTGATTTGTTTTGGTTTGCCGCATACTTTGGATTAATATTTTCTGGAGTAGGAATATTTATGTGCAAGAAAAAAAGAGAATATATACAACCTTGGGTAATATTACTTAATGTTATCGCCCTTGCTATGTGTGTTATAATTGGTGGCTTATGGATAATTATGTATATTTCAAAAAATATGTAATTTTGAAAACATTTTCCATCTTTCATTTATTTTCATATATGATATTATATAAACTATGGAGATGATTTTATGAATATCTGGCACAATATAAATCCTAAAAGAATAAGTAAAGATAAGTTTATAGCTTGTATTGAAATATCAAAAGGAAGTAAAAACAAGTACGAATTAGATAAAGAAACAGGTAGACTTTATCTAGATAGAATACTTTATACATCAACTCACTATCCAGCAAACTATGGATTTATTCCAAGAACTTATGCAGATGATAATGACCCACTAGATGTATTAGTAATATGTTCTGAACCAATACTACCATTAGCACTTGTAGAATGTGTTCCTATTGGTGTATTAAAAATGGTTGATGATGATAAGGTTGATGAAAAGATAATTGCTGTTTGCTTACATGATCCAGCAAATAACTGCTATAAAGATGTAGCTGAACTTCCACAACACTTATTCCAAGAAATAATGCATTTCTTCACTGTATATAAGCAACTTGAAGGAAAACAACCTATTGTAAAAGAAGTTCTAGGGCCTGATGAGGCGAAAAAGACAATTCAAAAGGCATTAGATGAATATATTTCAAAGTTTTGCGTATAAAATGATTTCTAAATGAAGTCATTTTTTATTTTTAAAAAAAGGTGTATAATATATTAAAGGATAGTGATCAATATGGAAATAAAAAAAGACAAGAAATATTTCGGTATTTATTTAGCATGTGTTATTATTGCGACAATCTTAACTATTTTAGTAATAATTTTCATGGTTTTTATGGCAAAACAAGATGATATAAAATGGTTTATATTCTTTATCCCAATTTTCGCTATAATTGGCGATTTATTTGCTTATAATTCTTTCATTGGTTATCTTAAAACGCCTGATTTAATTTTGAAAATTGATGAGGATTCTATAACTTTTACGCCAGATAAAACAAAAGAAACTGTTACTTTAAAATTTAGTGAGGTAAAAGGCCTTCAAGTTATTAGACCACTTATTTGTAGAAGTGGAAAGACTATTGTTATTAACACAGAGAATAAGAAATATAACCTAGAAGATGTTAATAATATTGATGAAGCTTACAATTTGCTTGTTGAAAAAATAAAAGGCTAAAATAAGCGATTACTTGTTATTATAATAGACAAAATATATCATACTTTTTTAGTATGGTATTTTTTTGGTAAATATTAGGATAAATTAAAAAAATAAGGTTGAAATATTAATAAGTATTTATTATAATATAAATATGTAAGCGTATTAACATATTTTTTTACATTTTAAAATTTGGAGGGATGAACTATGTTTAATGCAGATCCAGGGCGTTCTCGCCGTATGCTTTATAGAAGAATGGGTAATACAGGTATAAAAGTATCTGTTGTATCACTTGGTTTAAAGCATAACTTTAATACACCAGAAGATTTCAAATCATGCCGTGAAATCGTATTAACAGCTTTCAATAATGGTATTAATTATTTTGACTTAGCTGGAAACTTTGGTGATCCTGAGGGAATGACTGAACAATTATTTGGAAAAATTATGCAAGATGATTTAATGCCTTATAGAGATGAAATAGTAATTTCTACAAAGGTTGGAGGTAGAACTATGTCTGATGCACCTATGTCTGAAGGTGGATCTAGAAAATTAATTTTATCTCAAATCAATAAATCTTTAGCTAGATTAAAAGTTCCTTATGTTGATATTTTATTCCATGAGAATTATGATCATGATATCAACCCAGAAGAAACTGCACTTGCTTTAGCTGAAGTAGTTAAACAAGGAAAGGCATTATATATCGGCTTAACTAATTATACATCACTTGAAGCTAGAAGAATGGCTGATTTACTAAAGAAACTAGATGTACCATTTGTAGGTGGTCAAGTTAGATATTCTTATCTAATCCGTGATCCTGAAGATGATGGTGTAATTGATACTTTGTTTGAATTCGGTGGAGGAACAATGGCATATCAATGTCTTGCTCAAGGTATGTTAACTAATAAATATATTAACCAAGATATTCCAAAGGAATGTAGAGCAACAAAAGAATTTATTCCAACACTTAATAAAGAAGATATTACAGAAGAATTAAGAGGTACTTTAACTAAATTAAATATAGTTGCAGCTCAAAGAGCTCAATCAATTGGTCAAATCAGTTTAGCTTGGGTATTAAAAAATCAAAAAATTGCTACAGCAGTTGTAGGTGTTTGTAAGATACCTCAATTAGCTGAAAACATCGGTGTTCTTAAGAAGTTAGGATTTACTCCAGATGAATTAAGAAAACTTGATGGTGATGCACCAACAAAAGGAAGAAAAAGATAAAAGATGATTGCAAAATCATCTTTTTAAATAGTAGGAGGATTAAAATGAAAGCTATTTGTGGAATTGATGTAGGTGGAACAGCTATTAAAATTGGCTTATTTGATTTAGATATGAATATTATAGAAAAATATCAAATCAAAACTACAAAAGATATTTTTAAGGATGTTGCAGAAAGTTTAAAAGGCAAAGATTATGAAATTGTTAGCTATGGTGTAGGTGTTCCTGGACCAGTAGTTGACGATGTTGTAGATTGCCCAAATGCTAACTTAAAAAATGTCAATGTAAAAGAAGAATTAAAAAAATATGTTGGCACTGACAAAATATTTGTTGGTAATGATGCAAATATGGCTGCACTTGCAGAAGCAAAATGTGGCGCAGGGAAAGGCTTAAAAAGTAGTGCAACAATAACAATAGGAACAGGAATTGGATGTGGAATTGTTATTGATGGTAAAGTCTTAAATGGTGATTTTGGTGCTGGTGGTGAAATTGGACATATTAAAGTAACTGATGAAGGACAATGTGGATGTGGAAATATAGGATGCCTTGAAACAACATGTGCTGCAAAAGGTATAGCTAATATCGCAAGTAAATCACAAAAACTAAAAGGTCTTTCTGTTAAAGAAATAGTTGATATGGCTAGAGAAGGTGACTCAGAAGCATTTGTATTAGTTGATAATGTTTGCTATTATTTAGCTTATGCAGCTAGTATTATGGCTTGTGTTGTTAATCCATCTGCAATAATCTTTGGTGGTGGAATCTCTAATGGTGGAGCAATCATTATTGATAATATTCAAAAACATTTTGATAGAATAGCATTTAAGAATGTTAAAAACACTAAAATATTAAAAGCAACTGCAGGAAATGATGCAGGTATAATTGGTGCTGCTTATCTTACTCAATGCTAAAAAAAGAGGATGTAATTAAACATCCTCATTTTTTTTATCCTCTTTTTCTAAATCTATTTCGTTATTCTCTAGGATAGGTTCATTATTAATTTCATCTTGATTATCTTTATTACTGATTTTACTATCATATTTTGCAAGTATGAATGTTACAAAAGCACCACCTACTAATAGGACAATGCCAAGTAGGAACTCACTAATTCTAAAATCAGAAGTATCCATTTTTATAATGATGCTTACTATACTAGCTATTACAAAAGCAAGTATACCAAAGTATGATTGAACTGGGAATTTTTTTAATAGCCATCTAATTATTCTTGCGATTATAATTAATCCAGCAATAACGCCAATTCCAAAAGGAAGAAGAACACAAATATTATGTCCTAATTGACTTAAATCAGTTAATCCTTTTATTGCTGCTATTATGTTATCATAATAGCCTAAATTCATTAAAACAAGAGATCCACTAATACCAGGAATAATCATTGTACCAGCAGCAATCATTCCTACAGTAAACAATCTAATTATTAGTAGAAAGTCTAATTTTTCAAATGATACAACTCTATCCATACTCCATAGACTTACAAGTATTACTAATGCTGCAATTATAATAAATATACAAACATTAACAATACTATATTTTTTATGAACCTTTGCGTATATAAATGGGATTCCGCCTATAACTAATCCAATGAAAAACATTGTTGTTGCTATAGGGAAATTTGTTAACCCCCAATCAATAACATAAGAACCTAAAATAATAGCAATTCCCATGCCTAAGAATAATGGGATAAGAAATTTTAAATTTTCTTTAATATTTTTCCATAAGCAACTAAGTATATTAATTAACTTTTCATATATGCCAAGTATTATGGCAAGTGTACCACCACTAACACCAGGTATTATATTTGCAATTCCCATTATAAATCCTTTTAGTAGTAAAAGAATTGCCTTCATTTTATCACCTCAAATTACATTTTTGATATTGTTTCCATAATGTAATTTGCGAATTCTTCACAAGTAGCACCTGTATCTCTACCAGTCATTACTAATTTCTTTTCAGTAATAGTACAAATATCTAATGCCTTATATAGTTTATTTGCTTCTTCAATGTATCCAATATGATTTAATAACATTGCACCAGCTCTAATTACGCTACATGGATCAGCATAAATATCTCTACCTTCAGCTACCATTCTTGGAGCAGAACCATGAATTGCTTCAAACATAGCATAACGTTTACCAATATTTGCAGAACCAGCTGTACCAACACCACCTTGGAATTCAGCAGCTTCATCAGTAATGATATCACCATAAAGGTTAGGAAGAACAACAACTTGGAAGTCTTTTCTTCTCTTTTCATCAACTAATTTTGCAGTCATAATATCTATATACCAGTCATCACAAGTAATTTCTGGATAATCCTTAGCAATTCTATAGAAAGTATCTAAGAATTTTCCATCAGTTGTCTTAATGATATTAGCCTTAGTAACGGCTGTAACTCTAGTTTTTCCATTTGCCTTAGCAAATTCAAATGCAGCCTTAATAATTCTATCGCAACCTTGAGAAGTTACAACAGTAAAATCGATTCCTAAATCATCAGTAACATTGACTCCCTCTTTACCAGCAGCATATCCACCTTCAGTATTCTCTCTATAGAAAGTCCAATCAATTCCTTGTTCAGGAATTCTAACAGGTCTAACATTAGCAAACAAATCTAATTCTTTTCTCATAGCAACATTTGCTGATTCAACATTTGGCCATGGATCACCTTTTCTTGGAGTAGTAGTAGGCCCTTTTAAGATTACATGGCATGCCTTTAACTCAGCTAATGTATCATCGGGAATAGCTTTTAATAATTCTGCTCTACGTTCAATAGTTAATCCATCAATATATTTGAATTCAATCTTACCTTTTTTAACTTCGTCCTTTAATAAGAATTCTAAGATTCTTGCAGCTTCATGAGTGATTCTAGGTCCAATACCATCACCACCACAAACGCCAATTACAATTTTATCTAATTTAGAATAATCAATGAAATCTCCTTGAAGTTTCATTGCTTCAACTCTTTTTAATTGCTTTTCAAGTAATTTTCCAAATTGCTCTTTTGCAGCTTCAATTTCTTTCTCGTACATAATTATAGCCTCCTTAATATCAACATTGTTATTATAACATATATTTATGGAAAAACAAAATAAATTATTGTATAATTATTTTGAGTGGAGTGATTCAATATGTCAAGAATAGTACAATTAGATGAACATTTATCCAATATGATTGCCGCTGGTGAAGTCGTTGAAAGAGTATCATCAGTAGTAAAAGAATTAGTAGAAAATTCACTAGATGCCAAGTCTAGTGAAATTGTTATTGAACTAGTAGATTCAGGTATTAGATCTATTAAAGTTTCAGATAATGGAATAGGTATGGATAAAGAAGATTTAAAAATTTGTTACCTAAGACATGCAACAAGTAAAATAAAAAATCAATATGACTTATTTAGAATAAATACCTTAGGCTTTAGAGGAGAAGCTTTACCATCTATAGCGTCTGTTAGTGATATGACTATAAAGTCAAATGATGGAACTATGGGCTATTATATTCATTTAAGAGCATCAAAATTAATGGATGAAGGTATTGTTTCACTTAATAAAGGAACAGAAGTATCAGTCTCTAATCTATTCTTTAATACTCCAGCTAGACTAAAATATTTAAAAAGTGAAAATATAGAATTAGCAAATGTTTGTGAGGTAGTAGATAAACTTGCTATATCAAATCCAACAGTTAGATTTAAATTAATAAACAATAATAAAGTGTTACTTCAAACAAACGGAAATAATGATATGAAAAGTATCATAGGTAATATTTACGGCCTAGATTCTATCAAGAAAATGATGGTAGTTGAAAACGAAAGTAATGGCATAAAAATCAAATGTTATTTATCTCATCCACTTGTTAATAAATCGCGTAAGAACGCCATTACACTTATAGTAAATGGTAGAGATGTTAAAAATTATTCAATAATAAATTCAATAATTGAAGGTTATGATACATATATTCCTATAGGACGTTATCCTCTTGCAGTTGTATTTCTTAAAATAGATCCAATGTTAGTAGATGTTAATGTACATCCAACAAAAAAAGAAGTAAGATTATCAAGTGAAGATTTAATGAAGCAATTAATTACTTCAACTATAAAAAAGACTCTTAATGAAGCTATGTCTATACCTGAAATTGATATTAAGCCAAAGGCAAAAGAAGAGTTTGTTCCATTTGAAAAAGCAAAAGAAAATACAGAAAAAAAGTATGATGAAAAAATAATACAAAAAATGGAATATGAAAAACAAAGTTTTTTAAATGAAAATGTAGACAAGTTAGATAAAAAGCTTCCATATTTAGAGTATATTGGTCAGTACGCAGGTACTTATTTAATATTTCAAAATGAAACTGGTTTATTTTTAATGGACCAACATGCTGCCGCAGAAAGAGTAAGATACGAAAAGTATTTAGAGGCTCTAATTAATCCTACAAATATAAGCCAAGAATTATTAGTCCCAGCGATTATAGAAGTTAGTAAAGATGAAAGAATATTTATTGATAGTCATATAGAAGATTTTAATAAACTTGGTATTACATTAGAAGATGCGGGAATAAATAGTATGTATTTAAGAAGCGTTCCTGTTTGGGTTATTGGTGATGCTATTAGCGTTACTGAAGAGATGATAAAATACATAATTTTAAAAGGCACTATAGATTTAAAAGCAATTAGAGATGATTTGGCAAAAAGAATCTCTTGTAAAGGAGCTATAAAGGCAAATAGAAATATGGAAAAAGAAGAAATAAATAGCCTAATTAAGCAATTATCTGAATGTAAGAATCCATTTACTTGTCCGCACGGAAGACCTACTATTATAAGTATTACACAAAAAGAAATTGAAAAATTATTCTTGAGGATAATGTAATGAAAAAGATAGTATGTATAGTAGGACCTACAGGAGTAGGTAAAAGTGATATATCACTATTGGTTGCTAAAAAATATGGCAATGAAATAATAAATGGAGATTCAGTTCAGGTATATAAAAGGCTTAATATTGGTAGTGCAAAATTAACTGATTTTAAAGGAATCAAACATTATCTAATTGATTTTTTAGATTTAGGAATTGATTATTCAGTTTGTGATTTCCAAAAAGATGTTAGAGATTTAATAGAAAAAATAGATAGACCTTTAATTGTTGGAGGTACTGGTCTATATGTTAAAGCTGCTCTATATGATTATGAGTTTGATGATAAAAAAAGAGATTTAGATGAAGATAAAAGTTATGATGATGTTGAAACAATAAAACTATATGAAATGCTAAAAGAAATTGATCCAAACACAAACGTTGATCCATTTAATCGTAGAAGAGTAATTAGAGCTTATATACAAGCAAAAAACAATAATATATTATCTAGTAGAAATGGCAAAAATAAGCCACTATATGATATTCTAATGATTTGTCTAACTGCCGAAAGGGAAATTCTTTATGATAGAATAAATAAGCGCGTTGATAAGATGATTAGTATGGGTTTAGTAGATGAAGTTAAAGCACTAAGAGATGAAGGATTTATTCAAAAGGAAATAGGATATAGAGAAATAAACAATTATTTTGATGGATTATATGATTTAGATACTGCAATAGAAGAAATTAAGAAAAACACAAGGCATTATGCTAAAAGGCAATTGACTTGGTTTAAAAACCAAATGAATGCTCATATGGTAGATATATTAGATAATCCACTTGAAAAATGTTATGAATTAATTGATGATTTTTACAAAAAATAAGCCAAATTGTTGGCTTTTTTCTTTTTTACTATTTGAAAAGTAATACTATTGTGATATAATATCATAGATATTAAAAATTAAAGGTGGTAATAAAAAATGACAAGTAATGAATTTAAAAACGGAATGACTATCGAATTCGATGGTAAATTATTAAAAATCTTAGAATTTATGCATGTAAAACCAGGTAAAGGTAATACATTCATTAGAACTAAGGTAAGAGATATGCGTACTGGTGGAGTACTTGAAATGCGTATTAATGCAGGTATCAAAATTGAACAAGCTATTCTTGATAAGCAAGAAATGCAATATTTATACGCTGATGGAGACAATCATATTTTCATGAATACTGAAACATATGAACAAGTTGAAATTCCTGCATCTCATTTAACTGATGAATTACATTTCTTAGTTCCAAATATGCTAGTTAATGTAACATTCTATAAAGGAGAATTACTAGGTGTAGATTTACCTGATAAGGTTGTACTAGAAATTACTGATTGTGATCCTGCTGTTGCTGGTGATACAAAGACTAATGCAACAAAAGATGCAAAACTTGAAACTGGATGGACTATTAAAGTTCCTCTATTCATTGAACAAGGTGAAAGAGTAATCGTTAGTACAGAATCTGGAGAATATGTATCTAGAGAAAAATAATTAAAGTAGGTGAAGTTTATGGAGGCAAGTGCACTGATTTACAGTGATGTTCCTGTTCCCCCCGTCTTGTGGGTTGTATTCGTAATCTTATTATTTTTATCAGCGTTTTTTAGCGCGTCTGAAACTGCATATTCATCACTTAATATAGTTAGAGTAACTAATTATGCTGAAAATGGGAAAAAGAGTGCTGCTAAAGCACTAAAAGTACATCAAAACTTTGATAACACTTTATCAAGTATATTGATTGGAAATAATATAGTTAATATTGCAATGGCAACTATTGGTACATATATTGCAGTAAAATTAATTAGTGATGATACTGTTGCTGGAATTGTTTCTACAGCTGTAGTAACACTTATTGTATTGATTTTTGGTGAAATAATGCCTAAAAGCTTTGCTAAAAGGCATGCCGAAGGAATGGCTTTAAAGACAGCTTATATTTTAAGCTTCTTAAATATATTATTTTTCCCACTAAATTTATTATTTAACGGATTAAGTAAATTAATTTCTAGAAACAAAAAAGAAGATGACACACCAACAATTACAGAAGATGAGTTAGAGACAATTGTAGATAATATGGCTGATGAAGGTGTTATTGAAGAAAATGATTCAGACTTAATAATTAATGCGTTAAAATTAAGTGATAAAATTATTGATGATATAATGATTCCACGTATTGATATGGTCGCAATTGAAGTTGATCAACCATTAGATGAAATAAAGAAAGTATTCTATGATAATCAATACTCAAGAATTCCTGTTTATAAAGATGATAAAGATAAGATTTTAGGTATACTTTACGAGAGAGACTTCTTCACATATTTAATTGAAGGGAAAGATTTTAAAATTATTGATATATTAAAACCAGCAAAATATGTAAATAAGAAAATGCCTGTTGATGATTTCATTAGAGAACTTCAAAAAGAAAAAGTACATATGGCTATAGTAAGTGGAAAGTTTGGAGAAACTGCTGGATTAGTTACTATGGAAGATGCCTTAGAAGAATTAGTCGGTGAAATTTATGATGAGCATGATGATGAAGAAAAAGAGTTATTTACACAAATAGATGATGATGAATACTTAATTGATGCTACTGTAGACTTAAAAGTTTTATTTGAAGAATTAAACTTAGGAAAAGCACCATCAGATCACAATAAATTAGTTGGTTGGCTATATGAACAAATAGATGATGTACCTAATGCTGGAGAACAAATAGTTTATGAAACTTCATATATTTCAAAAGCAGATGATGATTATGTTGAAATTAAAAAGAGATTGACATTTACTATTAAAGAAGTTTTAGGTAGAAGAATTACTAAGGTAATTTTAAAAATAGAAAATATTAATGAAGAAGAAAACTAGGCATCACCTAGTTTTTTGAATATAGGAGGGTATTATGTTAGCAAGATATCTTATTTATATAGGTGCTGCATATGTCATAAGTTTTATTCTATGCTTAATGATATATAGACTACCTAGAGAAAAGAATGTAATTAAATATCAAGCAGTATGCGATGAATGCGAAGAACATGTAAGCTGGTGGCATTTTATACCACTATTTGGCTATATTTTTTCAAAAGGGAAATATGGTGCTTGCGGTCATAAGATGAGTATATCTAGACTATTAGTTCCAATATTTGCAATGGGACTTGCTGCATTAACTGTTTTTACGATAAAAGATTGTGAAACTTATAATGCTACTGAATTATATAGGATAATTGTGTTATTATTCTCTTTAACAATGCTTATTGTTGTATTTACAGATTTTGAAACATATATTATTCCAGATACATGTCATATTATTGTTATTATACTTGCAATTTTAGCAATGGTATTTAAATTTACTGATGTTTTATGGGGTATTCTTGGTGGTGTTATATTCTTTATATCATTTTATGTAATCGCTTGGATTGCTATTAAAAAAACAGGAAATAAAGATGCCCTTGGTGGTGGAGATATAAAGCTAATGGGAGTATGTGGTTTATTCCTTGGCGCAGGTAAATGCTTACTAGGATTGCTAATAGGTAGTATATTAGGTTTTGTCTTAGAAGGTATAATTTTAAGAAAAATTAGAAAAGAAAAAGGTGTTGCTTTTGGACCATATTTAGCATTTGGAATGATGATAGCAGCATTCTATGGAGATGTTATAATTAACGCTTATAATCATTTGCTTGGAATAGAATAAATTTTATGGAAAAATACTATGTATTTTATAGTAAAAAAAACAAAAATGTGTTATTATTAAATTGTAAGGAAATATGGAGGTGATTTAAGTGGCGACTAAATACAAACTGAATGTCAAAAAAACAGTTGTACCAGAAAAAGAAAAATACAAAATGGCTACAAAAGTCGATACAACACCATCAACTCCAATTACTGTTTCATATATTCCAACAGAAGGAGATATTGTTAGAGCATATAAAGGCAATGTAGCCTTCTATCTTGATAAAGCAATCGGCAAAGGTGGAGAAGGAACAGTATATCAAATTGATAAAAACTTAGCTTGTAAAATATATAGTTTAAGCAAGCTTACAAGAGCGAAAATAGAAAAGATTAAATTAATGATTTCAAAACCAATATATGATCAAGATATTTGTTGGCCAATTGATTTAGTTTTAAATTCATATAACGAAGTTGTTGGTTATACAATGCCTATCGCAAAAGGATTCCTTTTACAAAAAATCCAAAGTAGACCATTTGTTCAAGAATATTTTCCAAAATGGAAGAAGAAGGATATTGTACAATTAGCATACACTATAATTCAAAAGTTTTACTATTTACATGAAAGAAATATTATTGTTGGTGACATTAACACAAGAAATATAATGTTTACATCACCTACACAAGTATATTTCGTTGATACTGATAGTTATCAAATTGAAGGATTCCCATGTCCTGTTGGAACTAATGAATTTACATGTAGAGAATTACTTGAAAAAGGCTCAAAATTCTCTGAAATGCTTAGAGAATGGGGACATGAAAATTTTTCATTAGCAATACTTATCTATGTATTATTTATGAATGGTAAACATCCATATGCAATTAGAGGTGGATCTGATCCTGCAACAAATATTAAGCAAGATAAATTCCCATTCCCATATGAAGCTAATAATAGTAAAGGTGTAATAATTGCGGATACTAGATATGTTGATTTAATTCCAGTTGGGCCTTGGAAATTATACTGGGAGATGCTTCCTGAATATATTAGAGGTGCATTCTATTCAACATTTAATGATAAAGGTAATTATCATAATCCAACAAAAAGTATTAGTAGTGAATCATGGTTAATACTTATATATCAATATTTAGATGACTTAAAACTTGAGAAGAAAAATTCGCTTAAAAACGAGATTTTCCCTGGTTTACCAGAAGTCGATAAGAGTACTATTAAAAAAGCTAAGGCACCTGTTATTATGCATAGGAATGTCGAAAGCAGCAATTTAAATAGATATAATTTAAAAAGAAAAAAGTAAAGGAGATTCGTTATGAGTAAAATTGAAAGAGAAACTGATTTTTTTGAAGAAGATGATTTAGCCACTAATCCCGCCCCAAGAGTACCTATTTGTTTATGCTTAGATACATCTGGTTCTATGGAAGGTAGAAGATGTGAAGAATTAAGAAAGGGTGTAGAAAGATTCTATAACTCTATTAAAAGTGATGATGTAGCTGTTAACTCTGCTGAAGTATGTATCGTTACATTTGGTGGAAAAGCTAAATGTATTTCTGAATTTAGAACATTATCACAAATTACTGAACTACCAGCATTTGATGTTGCTGGTGAAACACCACTAGGTGAAGCAGTAAATCTTGCTTTAGATAAACTAGATGCAAGAAAAGAAGAATATAAAGATAATGGTGTAGACTATTTCCAACCATGGTTAGTTATTATGACTGATGGTTATGCAACTGGTTTACAATCAGAATTTGATAGAGCAGCAAAAAGGATTGAAGCATTAGTTGAAAAAAGAAAGCTTACAGTATTCCCTATCGGTGTAGGTTCTAGTGCTGATATGGAAGGATTAAATAAATTATCACCAAAGCGTCAAGCTTTAAAACTAAGAGGATTAAACTTCAAAGAATTCTTTGAATGGCTAAGCCAAAGTGTTTGTAGAGTTAGCCAATCAGTTGTTGGTGAAAAGATAACTCTAGATGTAGAAGCTATTAAGGCATGGAGTGAAATCGATTTTTAAAATAATTAATTAGTTTTGAGGTGAAGAGTATGTGGAAAACTCTTAATTATGAGGTAATAGGAAAAAGCCACATAAAAGCAAAGAAAGTATGCCAAGATAAGACATTTACATACAAGGAAAATGGCGCAATAGTTTCTGCCTTAGCTGATGGTGCTGGCAGTTACGAATTTTCGGATATTGGAGCCATTATTGCGTGTAAGTCTATATCTAAATATATAGGCGATAATTTTGATGAATTAATTAATATTAGTAACGCAAATGAAGTAATAACAAGAATTGTTAATCATGTTGTTAATGATATTGAAAATAAAGCAGAAGAAATGCACTGCGATAAAGAAAAACTTTCTAGTACACTTTTATGTGTCGCAATTAAAAATGAAGATGTTATGGTATTTCATGTAGGTGATGGGTTAATCGCAGGACTAAAAAACGGCGAATTAAAGACTCTTACTATGCCTGATAATGGTGAGTTTGCTAATGCTACTTATTTTATAACTTCACCAAGAGCATATGAAAAAGCTAGACTTTTAAAAGGTAAAACTACGGGTTTCCAAGGCTTTGCACTTATGTCAGATGGATCTAGTGCATCCTTATATAATAAGAAGCTACAAAAGCCTACAAATGCCATTGCAAAATTAATTGTTGGCTTACAATTCACATTCCCACAAGCATATCTAGATACAGTAAAATACTTGATGGATTATGAAATACATGAGCGTACAACAGATGATTGCAGTATCGCATTAATCGCCGCAAATGAAATTACAAAAGAAGAATTTGATTCATTCCCTAAAAAAGATAAATGCAAGTTATTTGATGTTAAATTAAATACAAAAGATGTATCTATTGATGAAAGATTTAGAATTTTAAAATACACATCTGAGACAAAAGAATTATTAGATATCTCTAAATATATCAATTTAAGCAAAAGAAAAACTTTATATAGATTAAAATCTCTTGCTAAATTAGGTATGATTGAAAGAAACAAAGACGAATTTACTAGTAGTATAAAATGATAATAAGCACAGCAATGTGCTTTTTTCTTTTATTCTCTTTCAAAATAATATTATATATGATATAATATTTAGAGATTATAAGGTGATTTTATGGAAAGACTTCAAAAATATCTTGCCTCATGTGGTGTAGCTTCTAGAAGAAAATCAGAAGAGCTAATTACTAGTGGGCATGTTAGCGTAAATGATCAAATAGTTACTGAACTTGGAACTCAAGTTACAAAAACTGATATAGTTAAAGTTGATGGAGTAATTATTAGTAAAGAAGAACATGTATATTTTGTTTTAAATAAACCAGTTGGCTATGTTACTACTGTTAAAGATGAAAAGAATAGACCGACAATATTAGATTTATTTGAAGAAAAAGATAAACAAAATAGAATATATCCTGTAGGTAGACTTGATTTTGATACCGCAGGAGTATTACTTGTAACTAATGATGGCGAATTTTCTAATAAACTTATGAAAGCTAATTATGAAGTAGAAAAAGAATATGTTGCTAGAGTTGAAGGAATAGTTACAAAATTAGAATTACTTGATTTAAAAAAAGGTGTAACACTTAAAACAGGATATACTACTAAACCTTGTAAAGCAAGAAAAATTAGTATTGATAGAAAGAATAATTCATCACTTATAAATATAATTATTCATGAAGGGAAAAATCATCAAGTACGTTTAATGTGTGATGCTATTGGGCATCCTGTAAAAAAACTTACTAGAGTTAGAGTAGGTAGTATTACTTTAGATGATATTCCAAGAGGTTGTTATAGAAGATTAAAAGTACATGAAGTAAAAGAATTAATGGGAAGGTGAAAATATGAATTTTACAGTAGCAATTGATGGACCTGCAGGTAGTGGTAAATCAACAATCGCAAAAAGAGTATGCCAGGAATTAGGCTTTACTCATATTGATACAGGAGCTATGTATAGAGCTGTTGGTCTATTTGCTTTAAATAAGAATGTAGATATTTACGATGAAGAAAAAATAAACGCAATATTAGATGATATTGAAATCAAATATGTAGATGGAAAGATTTATTTAAATGGTAGTGATGTTTCAGGCTTAATTCGTACTCCTGAAGTTTCAAATGCCGCAAGTAGAGTTTCTAGCTACAAATTAGTTAGAGAAAAGTTAGTATATCTACAACAAAAAGCAAGTGAAAATGGTAAATATATACTTGATGGTAGAGATATAGGCTATAAAGTATTACCTAATGCAAATTTAAAAGTATTTTTAACTGCATCTATAGATTGTAGAGCAGAAAGAAGATTTAAAGAACTTCCAAACGCTAATTTAGAAGAAATAAAAGAACAAATAAAAATTAGAGATCATAATGACTCAACAAGAAAAGAATCACCACTTAAAATGGCTGATGATGCCATATTAGTTGATACTACAGAAATGACTATAGATGAAGTAGCAAATAAAATAATTTCACTTATCAAAGAGAGGATGTGTTAATATATGAGCGAAAATATGACAATGGCTGAACTTTTAGCAGCTGAAGAAAATCACAAACCAAAAAGAGGAGAAATCGTAAAAGCAAAGGTAGAATTAGTTAGAGAAAATCAAGTTGTTCTAGCTGTTCCTGGATATGCTGGATATGATGCATATATGTTTAAAGACCAATTCTCATTAAATCCTGATGAATCAATTAATTGTCTAAAAAAAGGTGATGAAATTGATGTAGTTATTAATAGAATTAATGAATCAGAAGATTCTATGAGCATTTTTGTATCTAGATTACCACTTTTAAGAAAACAAAATCAAGAATTAGTACTTGATGCCTATAATAGCAAATCTACTATTACTGTTAAAGTTACAAAAGTAGTTAATAAAGGCGTAGTTGCTGATTATGCAGGTTGTGAAATCTTTATTCCTGAATCACTATTATCAATTGGTGAAAAGCCAAATCTAAATAATTTTATTGGTAGAGATTTAGATGTTAAAATAGTTGAAAAGAAAACTGATTCAAAAGGAAAAGAAAGATATGTTGCATCTCATAAGGCTATTTTATTAGATGAAATGCAAGAAAATAGAAAGAAAGAAATCGAAGGAATAAATGTTGGTGATACAGTTAAAGCAACAGTATTAAAATTTGAACCTTATGGTATTTTAATGCAAATTGGTTTAGCTAGAGGAATAATGAAATATAACCAAGTATCACACTACAAAGAAGATAGAGCTGAAAAAATACTTGCAGTAGGTGATGAAGTTGCTGTAAAAGTATTAGCTAAAGATGGAAATAGAATTGAATTATCTAGAAAAGAATTAATTCCATCACCATATAAAGTATATGTTGCTAAAAATGAAGTATCTAAAACTGTTAGTGGTAAAGTAGTTCAAAAGATTCCTGCTGGATTAATTATTGAATTAGATAAAGGTGTAACAGGATTACTTCATAGAAGCGAATATTCTTGGAATCCAAATGATAATTTAGATATGTGTGTTAAAATTGGTGATGAATTAGAAGTTAAAATAATCAAAAACGATGATGAAAAACAACGTATTTCATTAAGTAGAAAATTATTACTTGATAATCCATGGAAAAATGTTGATTGCAAAAAAGGCGATACTATCGAAGTAGAGGTTCTAGAAGCATCTTCAAAAGGATTAAAAGTTTTAGCATGTGGTGTTGAAGTAGAAATACCTTCAAATGATTGCATGGCTGAAAAAGGAAAAGTTGAAGATTATTTTGCTAAAGGCGATAAAGAAAAAGCAAAAGTTCTAGATGTTAATAAAGATAGATGGATTTTAAAATTAAGTATAAAAGCAATTAAGCTTGCTGAACAAAAAGAAGAATTTGAAAAATATAAAGAAGATAATGATGAAAATAATGCGACAATAGGAGATATTGTTGGAAAAATAGAGAAGTAGGTGTTTATTATGCCTGTTAAGGTAGCAATTGTTGGAAGAGCCAACGTAGGTAAATCCACTTTATTTAATAGAATAATTGGTGAACGCATTTCCATAACTGATGACCAACCAGGCGTAACAAGAGATAGAATTTATGGTAGAGCAAATTGGCTTGGCAAAGATTTCTCTTTAATTGATACTGGTGGTATTGAAATAAAAGATGCACCATTCCTTCAAGAAATTAGAGCTCAAGCTGAAATAGCAATTAATGAAGCTGATGTAGTTGTATTTTTAACTGATTGTAGAAATGGTATAACTGTTGAAGATGAAGAAGTAGCTAAGATACTTTATAAATCTAAAAAGCCAGTAATACTTGCTGTTAATAAGGTTGATGATGCTAAATATTATGATATGCTATATGAATTCTATGCACTAGGCTTTGGAGATCCAATCGGAGTTTCAAGTGCACATGGTATTGGTATAGGTGATTTATTAGATAAGATAATTTCATATTTTCCTAAAGAAGTTGATTCTGATTATCCTGATGGAACAATAAAGTTTTGTTTAATAGGATGCCCTAATGTTGGAAAATCAAGTTTAGCAAACACACTAATTGGTAATAATAGAAGTATAGTTTCTAATATTGCAGGTACTACAAGAGATTCTATTGACACAGTATTTAAAAAAGATGGTGTTAATTACGTAGTAATAGATACTGCAGGTATAAGAAAAAGAGGAAAAGTATACGAAAATGCTGAAAAATACAGCGTTTTGCGTGCTGTTTCTGCAGTTGAAAGAAGTAATGTTGTATTATTCTTGCTTGATGCTGAAAAAGGAATTATTGAACAGGATGCCCATGTTGCATCATATATTGAAGAATATGGTAGAGCAGGCATTATTGTTGTTAATAAATGGGATGCAGTTGTAAAAGATAATAATACAATGAATAAATGGATAGATAATATTAGAGAAACCTTTAAATTCTTAAGGTTTGCTCCAATATGCTTTATTTCTGCAAAAGATAATAAAAGAGTTCAAACTCTTTTTCCTGAAATAAAAAGAGCATATGAGAATCATAATAAACGACTATCAACTAGTTTATTAAATGATTGTTTAGCTGAAGCTGTAGCTATGAATCCGCCTCAAATTTATAATAAAGGAAAGGCGAGATTTTACTATGCTACACAAATGGGTGTTGAACCACCAACATTTATCATATTTGTAAATGATACAGAATATGTTCATTTCTCATATGTTAGATATTTAGAAAATTGTTTTAGAGAGGCCTTTGATTTTACAGGAACTCCAATAAAACTATTTTTAAGAAAGAGGGATTAATTATGAATGTTTCAGTTTTAGGTGCTGGTGCTTGGGGTATAACAATAGCTCAAACTCTAGTTGATAATAAGCATAATGTTGCTATATATGATGTAAATAAGGATTTTATTGACTCTATTAATAATGGTACTCATCCATTTTTTAAAGAAAATAAAATCGAAAATATAAAAGGATTATATACTTTAAAAGAAGCACTAGATTTTGCTGAATATATTGTTATATGTGTTCCAACAAAATTCACTAGAAGCCTTTTAAAAGAAATAAACCCACTACTTAAGGATAAGAAAGTATTTATCAATGTTTCAAAAGGAATTGAACCTGATACATCTAAATGTGTTAGAGAAATAGTAATGGATGAAATTGATAAGAAATTTATTAGAGGATATGCATCCCTTTCTGGGCCTAGTCATGCTGAGGAGCTAATTCTTAGAAAACTTACTTTATTAGTTAGTGCATCAGATGATAAAGACATTGCTAAAGAAGTACAATTATTATTCGCTAATAATGAATATTTAAGAGTATATACTTCAAGTGATGTTATTGGCTGTGAAATAGGTGGAGCTATTAAAAATGCTATAGCAATAGTTAGTGGTGTTTTAACAGGTGTAGGCCTTGGAGAAAATGCAAGAGCTGCATTAATTTCAAGAGGAATTCTTGAAATAGAACGTGTAGTTGTTGCTATGGGCGGAAAGAAAGAAACTGCATATGGCCTAACTGGTATGGGAGATTTAATAGTTACAGCTTCAAGCTATAATTCAAGAAACTTTAAAGCAGGAATTGCTATTGGAAAAGGTGAATCTGCAGCTGATGCAGTTAATAATTCAGTGCAAACTGTTGAAGGTGTTAGAGCTGTTTTAGCAGCATATCAAATTGGTAAGAAACATAATATTGAGCTTCCTATTATAAATGCCGCATATTCTGTTTTATACGAAAACGTAGATCCTATTACTGCAATAAAAGGTGTATTATCAAGAGAACTTAAAGCAGAATAAATGTGGAAAAGTAAAGAAAACGAGTAAATAACTATATTATTTGCATTTTTATTCTTGAAAACGATTTTATTTAATGATACAATAAAAGTAGAATGATATAAAATAGGAGGAATTTAAGTATGAACAAAGCTGAATTAATTTCAATCGTTGCAGAAAAATCACCAGAAACTAAGAAAGTTACTGAAGAAATCATCAACTTATTTTTAGATGAAATTCAAGAAACTTTAAAGAGTGGTGAAAAAGTTGTTTTATCAGGATTTGGAACTTTCGAAGTAAGAGATAGAGCTGCTAGAAACGGGTTAAATCCACGTAATGGAGAAGTTATTGCTATTCCTGGACAAAAATCACCTGCATTCAAAGCTGGTAAACTTCTTAAAGAAGCAGTTAAGTAATTAATTTTTCATAGTAACATATATAAAAATGCCTAACATTAGGCATTTTTTAAGTGAGGAGGGGAAAATATGTTTGGTAATGATATCTTTTTATGTGCAAAAATAGATGATACACAATCACTACTTGAAGAAATAGATAAAATAGATCCAAATTTAAAAGATGATGATAATGAATCTCTTCTTCACTATGCAGTTAAATTTAATTCTATAGAATTTGCTAGATTATTATTAATGCATAATGCAAACCCTGATGTAAAGAATAATAATGGTGATACACCACTTATGCTATCTTGTAAAATGGGTAAAGAAAACTTCATTAAATTATTCATTAAATTTAATGCTAATATAAATGAAAAGAATAATTTTGGTGAGACTGCACTACATATGGCATTATTAAACGGAAATATTGATATTATTAAATTGTTAATAAATGAAAAAACAAATTTATTACAACTTACAGAAAGTAATAGATCAATGGCTCACTATGCCGTTAAAAGCGGTAAGATAGCAATACTTAAATATGTAATTGAAATAACTAATTCAAGTGTTAATGAAGTAGATGGATTAGGAAATACTTTGTTACATTATGCATGTCAAATAAATAATTTTGATATTGTTGAATTTTTAGTAAGCTTAGGAGCTTGCTTGCATATAAAAAATAAGCAAGGAGAAACCCCACTTTTCTATGCTGTTAGATATTCTACATTAAATGTAGTAGACTATTTAATTCAAGAAGGAGCTATTGCTGATTTAAAGAATATGTTTGATGAAACAGTCCTAGATGTAGCAAGCGAAGATATTAAAGAATACATAGATTCCCTTAAATATAACTTAGATTATCAAAGCTATTTTGTTGATTATCCACTACATATTGCTGTAATACAAAGTGATTACGCTTATGCAGATAAACTTATAAAGTTAAATTCAAAACTTAACAAAAAAGATTCGTTTGGACATTCTGCACTTGATTATGCGCTTTGTATGAATGATGAAAAAATGGTAAAGATACTTACAAATAAAAAATAGACTTCAAAAGAAGTCTTTTTTTGTTATAAAACTAATGTAATAAAACTTATTAGATTTATTAATGAATGAGCTATAATTGTTACCCAAATATTTCTTTTTGATAATTTATAGGCTAGTGAAAATATAAACCCTGCAGCTAAATAAGGGAATATATGAATAAAATCAAATGATGATAATACATGAATAAGGCCAAAGGCAATAGTTGATACTAATATAGCTATCCAATCATTATTAAAATAGGAGAAGATGCATTTTCTATAAACTATCTCTTCAACAAATGGTGCAAATATAACACTTGATAAAAACATTAAAAAGGCGCTTTCTTTTATTAATGATTCAACAGCTTCTTGATTTTTTCCCATATCTTGATTTAGTGAAGAATATATCCAAGTAAATAATAAATCCGTAAGCTTAATGGTAATAATCGTTCCAACAATAATTGATAAGAATATTAATATTTCCTTTCCCCTAATTTCTTTTAAATCATTATATAAATAATTTCTAAGAATTATTATAAAAATTATTGCAAGTGATAAATAACATAATACATTTAGAATTGCTTGTAATAAATTTGTATTATCTACTGTTTTATTAAAAGCCATATATAATATTGGCGTTATTACTAAAACTATAGCAATATAAGCTAATATACAAGTGGTGGATTTTGTTTTTAATATATAAGATTTTTCATCCATATTAAACACCTCCAAAAAATTATAACATATTTAAAAAAATCATTCAATAAATCGCTATATATTTAGAAATATGATATAATAATATTAGGTGATAACAATGGATATTATATTTGCATCAACAAACAAAGGAAAAATAAGAGAATTTAATGAAATATTAAAACCATATGGAATAAATGTCATTTCTTTAAGTGAAATTGGTTTTAATGAAGATATAGTAGAGGATGGTAATACTTTTTTAGAAAATGCGATAATAAAAGCAAAAACTGTTGCTAAGTATTATAATAAACCAGCAATGAGTGATGATTCTGGTATATGCGTTTTAGCTTTAAATGGAGAACCTGGAATACATTCAGCAAGGTATTCTCCAAATAGAGATGATAAAGAAAATAATAAACTATTACTTAAAAACTTAGGTGATAATAAAGATAGAAGAGCTTATTATGAATGTGATATAGTAATATATTTACCTAATAATAAATATTATTCTTATATGGGTAGATGTTATGGAAATATAGATTATAAGGAAACTGGTAATCTAGGTTTTGGGTATGATCCTTTATTCATTCCTGATGGATTCGATATATCTTTTGGCTTAATAAGCGCAGAAGAAAAAAATAAAATATCTCATAGAGGTATTGCTATTAGAAAAATGTTAGATGATATAAAAAATATTTTTTAAGGAGGCAGCTGTATGGATTTTAGTAATTTAGCTTACAATGTTGATTCAATTAATAAACTTACTGAAATTATTAATGTATCTACTAGTAATGATGAAATACTAGAAGCCTCTTTTTATCTTGCTAAAATTAATTATGAACTTAAAAATTATGATGATGCTATTAAAGTAATAATAAAGAATATAAATAATGATGTAAAACGCGCAAATTATGATTTATATCATAAGTTTTATGATTTAATTATTGAAATATATATTAGTACTTTTAACTTAAATGATGCAATTAAATGGATTAATAAAAAAAGGGAAAATATAGCCGTTTTTGATATGTATAAGGCTGATATTTTACTACTTGAAGTATATAAAAAAGATGGAGATTTAGTAAAGTCAGTTGCACTTGCTAATAAGATTTTAACTGAACAAATAGATGCATTAGAAAAAACTAATATTTTAAAGTTTTTAATAGAAGTTAATTTAAAAGATGAAAAATATGATGATGCGTTAGTCTTTATTAGAAAATTAAAAGAAAATACTTATGAATTAGATAATTATAATTATTATTATGCCTTATATTATGAAGCATATTCTACATATAAAATAGGTGAATTTAAGACTGCGCTTAAATTAAATAATGAATGTATGGATAATAGAATGTTTATCACTGAAGATTTATCAGTTAAAGTATATGTATTAGATTTAATGATTTATATTGGATTAAAAGAATATAAAAAGGCTGTCTTAAAAGAATCAGAATATGAAAATACAATTTTAGATTCTACATATGAAAATAAAGTAGAATTCTTTAATGCATGTATAAAATTATATACTGAAGAATATAATAAGCCATCACTTGAATTATATAAAGAAAGATTAGCTTTATTAGAAAAACCAGCTGATGATATTAGGCAAAAAATAAGGATAGATTTAAAGCCTGTAAAATTAAAGGATGAAGTAAATAATAAAAAAGAAGATAAAGAAGTTGAAAAACCATCAACTTATAATATAATAAATGGCATTATTTCTTTAGAAGAAAGTGTATTATTAAAAGGGATAAAGCCTAAACTAAGGGATAATATACTATCAGTATTAGATAGTACTAATGAATTAGTAGCATTTGATGTCTGTGTTATTGTTTTAAATAATAGGGCATTTAGTGGCTTTTATTATAAAAAAAATAGACTTTATGAAAAAGAGTATAGAGATATTAAAAATACAGTAATATATGATGTTATAAAACATAAAAAAGAACAAATTTATCCATCTAGAGATGAATTATATAATAAAAGGGATATATATCTAGATAACTTATATGAAAATACTGACATAAGTAATGTTATAGCATTCCCTATTATGACTAGTGATAAAGTAAATGCGGTAATATATTATTATACTTTTGATGAGACTTTATCTCTTGGTTATAATTATGAACTACTAAAAATATCTTCAATGCTTATTGGAGATAGAATAATTAATAAAGATTCTACTGAAGAATTAAGAATAGAAAATAGTAGTTATCAAAAAGCTTTTATGGAAGCAGATGTTTGCTTAAAGTTTATGTGTGGCGATGATATATATTTAAATAATAAAGCTATGGAACTTTTAAAACAAAAAGCAAGATTAAAACTAAACGAATATATGATAAATATATCAAATGAAGATTATAAACCTTATAAAGAGTTTTTAAATAGTAATGTAGAAGAGTTTAAATATAGATTTGATGAATTAGATATTATTGAAAAGAAGAAAAATATTGGTAGTGATATTATTTCAATTTTAAATAATAATTCTCTATTTGCTAAACTAGAAAGAAAAGAAAATGAGTTGATATACTTAGATAGTGAAACAAGAGTTAAAAATATGTATTCACTTAAAAAAGATTTAGATGAATTCATAAAAAAAGAGAAGTTTTCTCTATTGTATCTAAATATGAAAACATATAGTAGAATTGTTGATTGCTATGGCTCTGAATATTCTAATAGAGTTATAAGAAATACGGCAATGTATTTAAAAGAATTCTTTAATAGTGATTATATTTATCATTTTAATAGAGATGAATTTTATGTAATAGTTGATGGAATTAATGACTCTAGAACTATAGAAAAGAAGGCTTTAGAATTAATTGATTATTTAAGATTAAATGTAAATAAGAATATTTCTAGAATAGAAGCTAGATATAATGTTGGTGCTCTAAGATATAGATCACAAACATTAGTTAAAGATATTGATTTATTATTAGATTATGTTGGATTTGCTTTGAAAATGGCTTCAAATAGCGCTAATTCATTTGCTTACTTTGATTTAGATTTATATAAAGAAGATTTTAATACAACTTCAGTTATCGCAAATATTAATGAAGCGATTGATACTAATAAAATAGGTGTTTCTTATAATCAAGTTGTTGATTTAAGAAATTCAACTACATCCTTTTATAGAATAAATCCTATTATACCTTCACTAAATATAAGTAGTGCTGAAATAATGAATGTTATACAACTTAGAGGCTTACAATTTAAACTTGAAATACTAATGATTAGAAAATCTATATCAGAAATATTAAAGATTTATGATAAGAAGAAAAAGTATGTAAGAATAAGTTTAAATATCACATATGATACATTATTACATAAAGAATTCATTCCATTTATGAAAAGATTAATAGTTGATAATAAGCTTCCAAAAGGATTAGTTATATTTGATTTAAATGGAAAGAGAAAAGATATAAGAAAAGAAGTAGATGAACTTAATAAAATGGGTGTTAGATTTATGAGCGCTAATATCGAAGATGCAATGTATTTTGATATTAATTATTTTAGAGTATCATATTTATTACCTCACTTAAATACTGATAAGGGTAAATTAGTATTAGAATCCTTAAGACAGATGAGTGAACCACTTAATATGAAACTTATAATTGATGGAGTAACTCCAAATGAATTAGCGTATGTAAAAGAACATGATATAGATTTAGCATCTTACGGGAAAGAGTTAGTATTAAATGACATTTTAAAGAAGATGGAGGATTAGTTATGAATGATAATAATATAAAAATTGATCGTTTCTTTAAGGCTTTTGAAAATCCTAACTTTTTAACTAATAAGATTTCATTTCATCTTACGAAATCTAGTTTGGAGACTTTAAGGAATGTAAATTTAATAATTGATAGTTATATTAATGGTGAAACTAACGACCAAGCTGAAGTTCTTTTAAATATTTTTGGAATGCTTCAAGCTCTATTTGTTGGTGTTGATGCCTTATATGGCTTATCATATGGAGTAACTAATAAAAAGTGGAGCGTTAATGTCAATAACAATCCAGAATTACGTGAAATCAAATATGTTAGAAATGATGTTGTAGGGCACCCAACAAAAAGATTATATAATGACAATAAAATAGGCTATTGTGATTTAGATTTAGATAAAACTACATACTTTGAACTAGTATATAGAATCGCTATACCAAGCGATAATTCGGAAGATATAACTAGTCATACAGTTGATCTTAAAAAGACTATTGATAGTTATAACTTTGAATCGTCAAAGGTATTAGATGAAATATATAAAAGAATGTTACTAGAAAATGATATTGTTAGTATTGGAAGTAATGAATGCAGTTATTCTTTATATAGTTATCAAATCTATAAAGATTATAGAAATGGAATAAAAAGTTATGATATTTTAAATACTATTAAAGAAAACTATTTAAAAGCATTTAAACTAGATGAGAAATCTACTAACCGTTTCCTATGGCGTGTAAATCATTTAGAAGAATTATTTAGATGGGATGAAATTGAACATAATGAAATAATTACTTATTTAACATACTATATAATAGAGAAATTATTTAGAATGTGTAATTCACTAGAAAAAGAAAAGCTTAATCAAGAAGAAATAGATTTTTCAAAGATAGTTTTAACATATAGTATGCCAAAGAGAGTAAAAGATTTTGTTGATTTTGTTAGAAAAAATAGAATTGATCCTAAACCATTAAAAGATCCAATTGATCCATACTTTATGCCTACACTTGAAAAGATGGAAGTTCTAGCAAATAAAAATAGAAATATATTAAAAACTATTGATATGTTTAAAAAGAATAAAGATAATCAAACTAGAATATATTTATTAGGATGTATGGTAAATTATGAAGATTAAGCTTGTAAATGAATCTATTAATTCATTTTTAGATAGGGTTCATCTATCTAAAAAAAAGATTAATGAATTAAAACAAAATAAAAAAATAGATTATGATAATTATGATGAATTATTAAATAGAGAAATAAATATAAATCTAGATGAAGAAATAAATTATAGTGCAGAAAAATACGACTTAGATATAATTTATGAGGATGATAATTATTTAGTTGTTAATAAAAAAAGAGGAATAATTATTCATGATGAGGCTAATTCACTAGCCAATAAAGTTGCGTATTATTATAGTATTAATAACATAAAAAGCGCTATAAGATACCCTTCTAGATTAGATAAGGATACTACAGGTGTAGTGATATTTTGTAAGAATATGATAAGCGCGTCATACCTAGATTTTCTGTTTTCTAGCGATTTAATAGATAAAGAGTATGTAGCACTATGTCATAAGAAGTTTAGTGAATTGAAAGGTAAAATTACTTATAGTATTTCTACAGATAGACATAACAATAATAAAATGGTCACAACCATAAATGGTAAAAAATGTAAAACTCTATATAAGGTATTGTATAACGGAGATGTAAGCTATCTATTGCTTAGAATTAAAACAGGTAGAACTCACCAAATAAGAGTACATTTATCAAAAATAGGACATTCAATATTAGGTGATTCTATTTATGGTGATGGAATAGGTGAATTAATGTTGCATTGTATGAAAATAGAGTTTGTTGATTTTAATGGGAAAAAGATGTGCTTTATAGCAAAATTAGATGATAAATTTGAGACAAAACTTAAAGAAATGGGTGCTAAATAGCACTTGTTTTTTTGTAAATTAAAAGTTAATATTGAAAAAATACTAAATATATATTATTATATTTATGTATTTTGTTTAAAAAGTTAATAAAGGGGGTGAAACCTTGAAAGACTATGAAGCATATAGAAATAATGGTAATAGTGAAATAAAAGATAATGAGCGTTTGAAAAAATTAGATAACTCAAATCTTTTAAAGGAAATCAACAATTTACCAGGTGAATATTTCGATATTAGAGAAAATCAAATAGAGTGTGAACTTGAAGATAGTGATAAAGTAGCAGCCAATCCAAATGAAAGTGGAAATGCTGAAGCTAAGAATTCTTTAGATAATGTGCAAGATTTAACTAATGCAGTTAATCCAGGCATATCTTCAAGTGGTTCAATAGTAGAGAGTGCTGGGGCAATAGCAACTGGGACTGCAACAGTAGTTGTTGGTGCTTCAGCTGCTGTAGTTGCCTTTAATGCAGTTGGAAAGACTACACCAAAGATGGTTGTTAATCAGCTTGAATCAGGATCTTCATATGTTCACTATAGCCTTGAATTAAGTAATCTAGACTTAGATAAAGATTATGATATTGTAGTTAAAAATAGCCAACAAGAATTTAGGCTTGAATGCGTTAATGGTATAAACGATGAATATGTTTATAATTTAAAGCCAGGCTTACAGTACTCTTTAAGTTTAGTAGGATATCATGAATTATTAGGTGAAATTGAATATTCATCTAAAACATTCTATACTTTAAACTCAGAAGAAGTATTAGGATATTCAATTATTGATATTGTTTATAATGATGATTTAACTTGTGGAATTAAATATTCTACTACCCTAGTAGATGATAATAATACAATTAGTGATACTTATATTATTGTTAAAGAATTAGTTGATGGCTTTGCTGAAGAAGAGTGGGAGATATTCAATTCACTTTATGCTGAAGACTTTATGAGAGAAGAACCTGATAAATATACTTACTCATATAAGAATAAGGTACATAGTGGAACAATTAAAGAGGTTTATGATGGAAAGATCATAGTTGAATTATATAAGAAAGGCATTAGTGATGATGAAGAAGATGATGAATTAATTTCAGTTACTACTAAAGATGTTAAAGCTCCTTTAAAACATGATGCTGGTGCTAACTATATTGAATTTAAGGGTAACTATGGATTAATTAAGGATATTAAAAAGATTAATATCAAGAAAGATAATTTAGTTGCTAAGATTGTTTTATATAATGAAGAAAATGTTGAAACAAAAATAGAAAGAATTATTGATATAACTGATAATTTATTTGAATTAAGACAACTTGTTAAGCAAGATAGTAAATATTATAGTTATCAAGTAGGCTATTATAAGGCTGATAACTCATTTGTAGTCGTTAAAGAAGAACAAAAAGCAGAATTATATGGTAGTGGAATATATGACGCATATTATGAGCCAGTATTTGACGCATATGATTTTGAAAAGATGGATATCAAATGGAATTATGATAGTGAAGATAAAGAAACAATGGATTTAAAGGTAATAACAGGCTTTGATAATTTTGGAAATGAAGATTGTTATTATCAAGTTGATTTATTAAAACAAATAAACCGTGATGGTAGTGATCCAACTTATGAATTGGTTGATACTTATATAGGAACAAGTGATGCTATTTTCTATAATGTTCCTACATCAGAATATGATGAAGCATATGATAGTAATATGCCTATATTCTACTGCCTAAATTATACTTCTATAATGAATTATTATGATGAAAATGAAGGAATTGTTAGTACTATAGTAGATACTCATAATTCCGATGGTAATATATTCTTCTTTAGAGAAGATATGAAGGTTAATGAATTCAGTGGTTTAACATTTAGAGGAGATGGAACTTTCGCAGTATCTCTTGATATGGACTATGAAGGTGGAGAATTACCTGTTGGTGAATTTGTCAATGCATCAATGGCTACACTTCATTTCTATAAAGATGATTATAATATGATAACTGATACTTTAACTGTAACAGGTGCAGTAGCAAAATGGATAGATAATTACCCTTATATCATATTTAATCTAGATTTCCCAACTGATGTTTATGGAAGCTATATAACTTATGAAATATATTATAGAGAAGCTCATGGTAATAATATAAGAAGAATTAAGTCAAGTGAAATGATTATGTTAGGTGACTTAGGATATAAAGTTCAAGCATCTAATGAAAATGTAACTTATTTTAGTGGATATGCAAATGGTGAAATTCAACTTGTATCATACATGCCAGAAGGATATACCCTTAAGGCTAGAATTACTTATGATGGTGTTCCAGAAGATGTTCCTATTGTTGATGGAAAATATGTATACAAATTTGAAGAGGCTCCTCTTGAACAATCAATTTATGTTGATGTATATGATTCAAGTGGTAATCAAATGACAAATCAAGCGTATAGCATATATTTAAATGGCGTTCCAAACTATGATTATGAACAAGGATATGTAAATTTCTATACTAGTGATGCGTTTGAACATGTAACATTTACATATAATAGTGATGGAACAGTTAATTTATATTGCGACACAGGCTTTGTAAGTAACCCAGATCCTACTGTTGATGCAAGCACTTATACATTAGATGTATATCTAGAAGTAACAGATGATTCGCTACTTACTACTTTATATACTGGTAGTGTTACAGGACTTAATGATGATAATACAATGGCTATATTTGAAAATATTCCATATGTAGGAACTTCAACAAGTTATAATTTTAGATATGATTATACAAGTGATACTATGGTTAATTATGAAGCAAGACATAGAATTGTAAAGGTTTCTGGTGATGGTTTTTCTATGTTTGAGAGCAATATGGGCTCAATGAGCGCATATTTCCCTAATACAATTAGTGCTAATATAGTAGCTGATGATGTATTAGGTAGAAATGTTATTGCATTAGAAATACATTCTAGTATGATATTTGATATGGATCAAACAATTAGATTTGAAAGAGCATTTGATGCTGATTCAGATCCAGAAATAATAGAAGTAAAATTAAGTGATTATTTTGTTGAAAAGACAGATGAAAGATATTACTTCAAATTTGATCTAGGTACAGATTTCGTTGATGGTGTTGGAACACATTACTTATACATTAATTTCAACTACACATTGACAGAAGAAAACTATGACAAGATAGTAGATAATTATAGTGGTAATTTATATAAAGAATACTCAGTGCTATAATAGGGAGGATAAATAGATGAAAAAAGAAAGAACAAAAGGGCAAAAAATATGGACCGCAGTCCAAATAATAGTAGGTTCATTATTATTAATTGCATTTATTACATGCATTATATTAGAGGGAGTGCTTCCAGATAATGATTTCACTATTTGGATGCGTGATAATGTATGGAACATTGATAAGACAGCAGCAGCACTAAAATCTCATGTTTCAACATTAATTAATTGTATTATATGGTTTATTATAGTATTTGCAATTTGTAAAATTGTAAGAATTATATTTAGAGGATATATGGAAAAGAGTAAGAGAGCTAAAACTGTTATTACACTTCTTGATGGATTTGTAAAATATGGTTGCGGTTTAGCTTTAATCATTATCTTCTTAAAGGGTTGTGGAGTAAATACAACAGCATTAATTGCTTCAGTTGGAATTTTAACACTAGTTGTTGGTTTAGGTGCTCAAAGTCTAATTGCCGATATTATCGCAGGTATGTTCATTGTATTTGAAAACGAATATAACGTAGGTGAAATTGTTGCTATTGATGATTTTAGAGGTGAAGTTGTTGAAATTGGTATTAGAAGTACTAAATTATTAGATACAGCTGGAAATATCAAAATCATTAACAATAGTGATATTAAATCAGTAGTTAATATGTCAAGAGAATTATCACTTGCTATTATTGACTGTGAATATCCTTATGATGTACCACAAGAATTAGTAGAAAAGATTTTAATGGAAAACTTAGATACTATTAAAGAAAAGATTCCTGCAATTATTGATGGACCATATTATAAAGGTGTATCTTTATATGAAGATAGTAATGTAGCTTGTAGATTAGTTGCTCAATGTAAAGAAGTAGATAGATTCCAAGTACAAAGAGATTTATTAAGAGAATATAGAATGTTATTCGTTAAGAATGGATTTGATTTATCTTATCAACAAGTTGTTATTAATAAGCCTGAACCATTTACTCAAACAGTAAGTGAATCTGAAAAGAAAAAGGTTGAAGAATTTGTTGAAGAACAAAAAGAAACATCTAAAGAATTAGATGCTCAAGAAGGTGAATAATAATGGAATATGAGAAAATTATATTTATTGCATATTGTGCAGTATTAGTAATCATGAGTTTATTTACATTCTTCATCTTTGGTAAAGATAAGAAGATGGCTACTAATGGTGGTGGACCAAAAAGAATTAAAGAAAAAATATTACTTGGTGCTTGCGCACTAGGTGGAGCTTTAGGTGGATTTTTAGGTAGAATTAGATTCCATCATAAAACAGATAAGAAATATTTCTCATTCACTATTTATTTAGGATTGTTAGCTCAAGTAGCAGTATTAGTATTCTTAGGCTTAGTTGCCTTTACAAATTTCAGTAAGTAGGTGATAGTATGGCAAAAACAAGTTTAGAAAAATCTCATTCAAAAGCAAGTAACTTTAAACTTACTTTAATATGTTTATTAACAATAATATTCTTTGCAGTACTATGGGTAGGCTTAGTAGAATTAAGAGTATTAGATACATTTGGATTGGTTTTAACAATTGTTGGTGGCGTTGGAACTTTAGCATGTATTTTCTTATTAAATGCATTTAGTAGAGGTTAATATGTTACCTACTGATAATTATATGTTACTAAGTTTTATTAATATGAAACTTAGAGATTTCTATGATAGCTTAGATGCATTATGTGATGATTTAGATGAATCAAAAGATGATATAATAAGTAGATTAGAATCTATTGGTTATATTTACGATAATATTTTAAATAAGTTTATAGAAAAATAAAGAACGGCTAATTTTAGCCGTTTTACTTTGCTTCATCTTTTAATTTTTTCATAAATTCTTTTATAGCTCTTTCATAGCTACCTGTATCTTTGGCATTATAATAAGTTTTTCCTATTAATTCATCAGGTAAGTATTGTTGATTTACATAACCATTTTTATAATCATGAGGATATTTATATTCATATTTACCACTTTTTAGTTCTTTATTTAATATGTGTGGTGGTATTTTCATACTTGTTAAGTTGTCTAAATCAGCAAGTGCTTCATTAATTGCTAAGTATGTTGAATTGCTTTTTGGAGAAGTAGCTAAATCAACAACAGCATAAGCTAGAGGAAGTCTAGCTTCAGGCATGCCTAAATGAAGTGCAGCTTCACATGCTGCATATACTCTAGGACCTACATTAGGATTACCTAGCCCTATATCTTCATATGCACTACATAAAAGTCGTCTACATATAAACTCTAAATCTCCTACCTTTAAAAGTCTTGCCATATAGTGTAGTGCCGCATCAGGATCAGATCCTCTAATTGATTTAATCATTGCGCTAGCACAATCATAATAGTTTTCGCCTTCTTCATCAATTAGAAAACCTTTTTTACCAATTAATTTAATTGCATTATCAAGTGTTAATTCATTACTATCTAGCATAGAAACTATTTCTAGCATATTAAGTGCGGTTCTAATATCATTAGAAGCAGCAATAGAAATATATTTAATAATATCTATAGGAATAGGTTGGAAGTTTTCAGACTTTATTGTTTTGTTAAGTAAAGTTATTATATCACTTGGTGTTATTTCATTCATCCTATAAATATGACATCTAGATCTAATCGCAGGGTTAATCGATCTATATGGATTTTCAGTAGTCAAACCAATTATAATTAGTTTACCACTTTCCATATAAGGAAGTAAGAAGTCTTGTGTATTTTTATTCATTCTATGTATCTCATCAATAATACATATAGTATCATCATAATATTTAGTACTATCTGCGATATCTTTTAATTTTTCTTTGTTGTCGGTAGAAGCGTTAAATGAGAAACTACTCATAGGATAAAAACTAGCAATAATCTCAGCAATACTAGTTTTTCCACATCCTGGAGTACCATATAAAATCATAGAAAAAATCTTTTCTTGATCAAGCATTTTTGTTATTACACCATGAGGGCCAACTAAGTGGTCTTGCCCAATGATATCTTCAAATTTTTTTGGTCTAATACGATATGCTAGTGGCATCATTTAATATCACCTCCACATATTATTATAACATAAAAAAGCGTAGTATAAACTACGCTATTTTTTATTTCTTTAAACAAGAAGTATAAATATTAATACAATCTTCTTCAGTAAGCTTCATAAAGCCATCACGAGCCTTACCACTAACACCTAATTTTTTTACCATATAAGGAATATCTTTTTTCTTTGCACCTATTTCTTTAAATGTTAGAGGCATTCCAATTAGGCTCAAGAATTCTTGGAATTTCTTAATACCCTTTAAGCCATCAGCTTTAGGATCGCTAGTTTTCTTAACACCAAATATTCTTACTGCCATTTGTTGGAATCTTTCTGGGTCATGATCAATAGTATACTTCATCCAATGTGGCATAACAACAGCAAGTCCTGCGCCATGAGCTACATCATATAAAGCTGATAGTTCATGTTCAAGCCCATGACTATTCCAATCTTGACTACGTCCCATACCTATTAAATCATTATGAGCAATAGTTCCTGCCCACATTAGGTTTGCTCTATAATCATAGTTTAGAGGATCTTTCATAACTTTAGGCATATTAGTTATCATAGCAAGTATTACAGCTTCACATAATCTATCAGATGTTTCAACTTCCTTAGTATTTGTAAAGTATCTTTCAAATACATGAGCAATGATATCTGTAGCACCACATGCAGTTTGATATAATGGTAGAGTTGTTGTTAATTGTGGATTTAAAATAGAAAATACTGGTCTAATTAAATCACTTGTAAATCCACGTTTTAAGCCAAATTCTTCATTTGTAATAACTGATGAACCACTTGATTCAGATCCTGCAGCAGCAATAGTTAATATTGTTGCTACTTTAAGTGTTTTAGTTGGACTATAATGTCCACTATAAATGTCCCAAAAATCACCATCATAGCATACACCCATACCTATCGCCTTAGCACTATCAATAGTAGATCCACCACCAACAGCAAGAATAAAATCAATATTATTATCCTTGCATAATTTTATTCCTTCATAAACTAAGCTTGCTCTTGGATTAGGTTTAACACCACCTAGTTCAATGTGTTTTATAAAGTTTAAGTCCAATGATTCTTTAACTCTATCTATTAGTCCTGATTTAACTGCAGAACCACCACCATAGTGGATTAGTACTTTAGTCCCACCGTATTCTTTAATTAATTTTCCTACTTCAAGTTCAGTATCTTTACCAAATACTATTTTTGTAGGGTTAGAAAATATAAAATTATCCATATAAACACCATCCTATAGTCATATTGTATCATTTATTAATTCTTTTTTGTAATAAAAATATTAGGTTCATATTATTTATATTTGTAAAAGTAAAATGCTTTCACATATTATTTCTTATCATTTTCCTTTAAATTGTGAAAACAATTTAGTATAATATTATGCGGAGGTAAGAAAAAATGAAAAAACCTGTTACTTTAATTATTATGGATGGATATGGCTTAGCACCTGCTGGTGAAGGTAATGCTATATCATTAGCTAAGAAACCAAACTTAGATAAAATGTTTAAGGAATATCCTAATGCAATATTAGGAGCAAGTGGAGAAGATGTAGGATTACCTGATGGACAAATGGGTAACTCTGAAGTAGGCCACTTAAATATCGGTGCTGGAAGAATCGTGTATCAATCTTTAACTAGAATTAATAAATCTATTAAAGAAGGATCATTTGATGAGAATAAAGCATTTTTAGATGCAATTGCTTATGTTAAAAAACACAATTCAAAATTACACATTTTTGGATTAACATCTACTGGTGGTGTTCATTCACACACTAACCATATGATTGCTTTAATCGAACTTGCAAAAAAACATAATGTAGAATGTTATGTACATTGTTTCCTAGATGGTAGAGATGTACCACCAAAAAGTGCAAAAGAATACTTAGAAAGCATTATGAAGCATGGAACAATAGCTACTGTTTCTGGTAGATATTATTCAATGGATAGAGATAAAAACTGGAATAGAACTCAACTTGCATTTGATGCAATGACTATTGGTAAGGCAGAAAAATATGGTGTTATTGAAGGATTAGAGAAATCATATGAAAATGGAGTAACTGATGAATTCGTTGTTCCATATATTACAAATGAAAAAGGTATGATTACTGATAATGATGCAATCATATTTGCAAATTTCCGTCCTGATAGAGCAATTCAAATAGCTACAGCATTCTCAAATCCTGAAGCTATTAAGGTTGGAACACCTTTAGTAAAAGATGGTACTACACCACTTGATACTACTAACGCTCCAAAGAATATTTTCTTTGTATCAATGATGTTATATGCTGAATCTGTTAAAGGTGAAATAGCATTTGGACTTCAAAACTTAGATAATACATATGGTGATATTTTATCAGCTTATGGTAAAAAACAACTTAGAATTGCTGAAACTGAAAAATATGCACATGTTACTTTCTTCTTTGATGGTGGTGTTGATAAACAAATTGAAGGTTCAAAGAGAGTTTTAGTTAACTCACCTAAAGTTGCTACATATGATTTAAAACCTGAAATGAGTGCTTATGAAGTTACTGAAAAAGTATTAAATGAAATTAATAATGATACACCAGATGCAATAGTACTTAACTTTGCTAATTGTGATATGGTTGGACATACTGGTGTTATTCCTGCAGCTGTTAAAGCAGTAGAAGCTGTTGATGATTGTGTAGGACAAGTTGTAAATGCTGTTATGGCTAAGGGTGGTGTATGTGTAATTATCGCTGACCATGGTAATGCTGATAAGATGTTAGATGAAGAAGGTAAACCATTTACTGCTCATACAACTAACCCAGTACCTGTAATTGTTACTGATAAGAATGTTACTGTAGAAAATGGTATTTTATCAGATGTTGCACCTACATTATTACACTATTTAGGAATACCACAACCAAAAGAAATGACTGGCAAATGTTTAGTAAAGGAGAAATAATATGCCAAATATTACAGATATTTATGCTAGAGAAGTTTTAGATTCTAGAGGTAATCCTACTGTTGAAGTAGAGGTGTATCTAGAGTGTGGAATTAAAACTAGAGCTATAGTTCCATCAGGTGCTTCTACAGGTATGTATGAGGCTATAGAGCTTAGAGATGGAGAAAAGCGTTATATGGGAAAAGGTGTTAAAAAAGCCGTTTCTAATGTTAATGAGATAATTGCTCCAAAGATTATTGGTTATGATTGTAGATGCCAAGCATTAATAGATAATGAAATGATTAAGTTAGATGGAACACCTAATAAATCTAATTTAGGCGCTAATGCAATTTTAGGAGTATCACTAGCTGTTTTAAAGGCAGCTGCTGAATATTCTGATTTACCACTATATCAATATATTGGTGGAGTAAATGGTAAAACATTACCTACACCACTAATGAATATATTAAATGGTGGAGCACATGCTAACTTTTCTACTGATTTTCAAGAATATATGATTTGTCCAGTTGGATTTAAAAAATTTAGTGATGCACTATGTGCTTCAGCTGAAGTATTCCATACATTAAAAGCAATCCTTAAAGAAAAGAAATTAACTACAACTGTTGGTGATGAAGGTGGATTTGCACCTATACTTAAGAGTAATAAAGAAGCTCTAGCTTTAATAAGTGAAGCTATTGAAAAAGCTGGATATGTTTTAGGTGTAGATTTTGTATTAGCACTAGATGTTGCTAGTAGCGAGTTCTATAACTCTGAAACTAAAAAATATGATCTAAAATGTGAAAAGAAGAGTTTAACTAGTGAAGAAATGATTAAATATTATGAAGATTTAATTAAGAAATATCCTATTATATCAATTGAAGATGGACTAGATGAAAATGATTTTGAAGGCTGGAAGTTATTAACTAAAAAGTTAGGTAATAAGATTCAACTTGTTGGTGATGATTTATTTGTTACTAATACTAAGAAACTTAAGTATGGTATTGAAAATGGATTAGCTAACTCTATATTAATTAAAGTTAATCAAATAGGAACTGTAACTGAAACTTTTGATGCTGTAGAAATGGCTAAACGAGCAGGTTATACAGCAATTATTTCTCATAGATCAGGCGAGTCAGAAGATACTACAATTGCTGATATAGCTGTTGGATTAAATGCTGGATTAATTAAGACTGGTTCATTATCTAGAACTGATAGAATAGCTAAATATAATCAACTTCTAAGAATAGAAGATGAATTAGATTCTGTTGCAAAGTATGATGGATTAAAATCATTCTATAATGTTATTAAATAATAATTGTGCCTAACAAAATGTGTTAGGCTTTTTATTTTTTTACATTTTTATTTGAATGTAATGGCATATATTTAAGGTAATTAATAAATTTAATAATCAAGAATATTTTAATAAAACTATTAAAGAAAAAAAGTAGTTGTTTTAAAAACTAGCATTTATATATTGTAAAATAAATTTTTTTTTGATATAATAACTTTTGTTGAGGGAGTAGCAGGCACATATATGTGTAGCTTATCAACAATCTCGGCTTTTAGGCCTGGTAAGTTTTAAATTGTGAGACTCATGCTTTTTTGGCATGGGTATTTTTTAAACCCATGTAAATGGGATTTTTTTTTGGAGGTGTTTTTATGCTAGATTTTTTGTTTAACATATTTAATAAGGTCCAAGGCTTTTGGTTTATATTAATTTGTATATTATGCTTGGGAGTGGGTTTAGTATTACTAATTAAGGGTGCTGATTTCTTTGTATCAAGTGCTTCAACACTTGCTAAAAAGATTGGTGTATCAAGCTTAATTATAGGTTTAACTGTTGTATCTATAGGTACAAGCCTTCCAGAAGCATCAGTTTCAATATCTAGTGCTATAAAAGGAAGTAATGGTCTTTCTATTGGTAATGTTGTTGGGTCAAATATTTTTAATATACTAGTAGTATTAGGTTGCTCGTGTATATTTGCTCCGATTATTATGGATAAAGGGTTAAAGAAAAGAGATTTGCCAATATTAATTGGAACTGGTTTGCTTTTACTAATATTTACACTTTTATTTAACAAAACAGGAAAATATGATATATTGCGATTTGAAGCGATTATTCTATTGGTATTGTTTATTTCATATATTGTATTATGCATATTCACAACACCTAAAAAAGAAGAAGAAAATGAAGAAAAACCTAAGATGAAAGTATGGCTTTGCTTAATAATTATTGTTATATCAGGCTTTGCAATTGCTTGTGGTGGGGAATTTGTTACTTATGGAGCATCTAAACTTGCTATAAAGATGGGCGCTGATGATATATTAGTTGGATTAACTATTGTTGCTGTAGGTACAAGTTTACCTGAATTAGTTACTTCAATAATGGCTGCAAAGAAAAAAGAAAATGAAATTGCAGTAGGTAATGCGGTTGGTTCATGTATTTTTAATGCATTATTTATATTAGGTGCTGCGGCAACTATTTCACCATATTATAATATAAATCCTGATGTTATTGTTGATATTATAGTAATGTTAGCAGTATTCATCTTAACCGCAATACTTGTTGTTGTATGTAAAAATGGTATTGGAAGAAAAACAGGTATTCTATTTGTTTTATTGTATATTTTATATCTAACATATATAATACTTAGACAATATTGTTTCTAAATTTTAATATTTACCCAAGATTTTAAGCACATCCTTCGTATATATAAGTATAGAAGGAGGTGCTTTTTTTATGCGGTGCTTAGCTTGTAAAAAGCTTTTTAGAATAAGAACTACTTGGGAAAATTTGTTTGTTGATAAGAATTATTATTTGTGTGATGAGTGCATAAGTAAATATCCTGCCAAATATACTTATGTTACTATTCCCTTCAATTCTTTAGTACATGTTTTTTCTGTTTTTGATAGTGAGCACATAGTTAATCCTGATTCATTTATTCTAGAAAGAAAAGTACTTATGGAATTAGTAATGAGCAAGTTTAATTTAAATAAAGTTTTATTCTTATATTATGATACTTTCAAAGAGATGATGAATGATGAAAAAAATATTAACTATTTAGCGTATTTTAAGCTTGATATAGTAGTGGTTTTAACATATTTTTCAAAGTTTTAAGAAAGGGCTTACATTTTCAAGTAATATGTGCTATTATAAATATAAGAAGTACTATAATTTAATAAGAAGAGGAGTGATTGTATGCGCGTTGAAATTGTAGGAAAGAATGGATTTGAATTTCATGAAAGGACTGAGGAACTTGTTAGAAAGAGACTTCAAAAAATCGAGAATTTCTTCAAAGATGGTGTAATAGATACAGCAAGAGTAGTTCTTAAGAAATACAATACTTACTATGCTTGTGAAATCACTATTCCAGTAAAAGGACTAATCCTTAGATCTGAGGTTAAAGATAAGGACTTCAAAGCAGCAATAGATATTGCTTGCGATAAACTTTTATCTCAAATTAGAAGAAGAAAAGATAGAGTTAAGAATAAACTTGAAAAAGAAGGTATTAAAGAGGTTTACCGTTCTAATCAATTAGATATGGATGATATTTCAACTGATGTATTTGCTGGTACTTTAGTTAAGAATAAGAAGATTAATTTAACACCAATGACAGTTGATGAGGCGTTAGATCAAATGGAATTATTAGGACATGATTTCTTTGTATTCCAAGATGCTTCAAGTCATAAAGTTTGTGTAGTTTATACTAGAGATGATGGTAACTATGCAATAATTGAAACAACTGAAGACTAGTACTTTTTGGCAGGATTAATTCCTGCCTTTTTTTTCGCATAAGTAGTTATAATTATGAAAATATTTAAAAAATATTTTACATAAGATACTTTTTTTAGTATAATAGAATAGATGATTGATTTAGGAGGTATTTTTTATGAATAAATCTTCAATACAAAAAAAGTTTAGATTTGTTATGATTATTGCAGCCATTGCATTATTTATTACAATATTTTTGCCTGCATATATTAGATTTGGTAATCTTGACACAAATCCTAGAGTATGTATGATGTGGACAGTTTTATTTGGTACTGGTGGAGGAGCTAAATTAAATAATGCATTTGAATTCTCATGGATTGCATTTATCGGATATGCTTTAGTATTAATTTTACTTATCATTTCACTAATTAGAAAGTATATTTCAGTTGAGGGTAGTGAAGAAAAAATGAATAGTGTTGCTGATGCATCATGTTTTATATGCTCATTGTTATCACTTGTAATGTTTGTTTTACTTCCTTTAACTATTACTAAAACTTCAACAATTGGTAATGGTGACTATTTAGTTAATAACTACTATACACTTGGAGTTGCATATATTCTTGCATATGTAATTTTAGTTGTAATGACAGTATCAAGCTTTATTGTCCTTTACGCAGAAACAATAATAAAAATTAAAAAAGTTAGAAATAAAAACCAAACTGTAGAAAAAAATGATAATACAAACGAATAAACGACTTGGTCGTTTTTTCGCATTTAAAATGGAGGATGTTTATGTTTAAAAGTTTATTTGATGATGGTTATAAAGAGTATAAAAGATGCTGGAAAATCCAAAAGAAAGTTGTTGCCCTAGAAGAAGAAATGGCAGCAAAAACTGATGAAGAATTAAAAGAAAAGACAACTGAATTTAAAGAAAGATATAAAAATGGTGAATCACTTGATCATATGTTACCTGAAGCATTTGCGGTAGTTAGAGAAGCTGCTAGGCGTGTAACTGGTATGTTCCCATTCCCTGTACAAATTGCTGGTGGTATTGCTATTCATGGTGGTAACATCGCAGAAATGAAAACAGGTGAAGGTAAAACTTTAACTGCTGTTATGCCAGCATATTTAAATGCCCTATCTGGTGAAGGTGTACATATTGTTACAGTTAACGAATACCTTGCAGCCAGAGAAACTGAAGGTGAAATTGGTCAAATCTATAGATTCTTAGGTTTAACTGTAGGATTAAATGTTCATGACATGAGCCAAGAAGAAAAACGTGCAGCATACAATTGTGATATTTTATATTCTACTCATGCTGAACTTGGTTTTGATTATTTAAGAGATAATATGGCTTTATATGAAAAAGATACTGTACAAAGACCACTTAACTGTGCAATAATCGATGAAATTGACTCAGTATTAATTGATGAAGCTAGAACACCACTTATCATTTCTGGTGGTGAAAAACAAGGTGCTAACTTATATGTTATGGCTGATAGATTTGCTAAAGCATTAAAAGATGAAGATTATGAAATTGATATAGAAGCAAATAGTGTTGCTCTAACTGAAGCTGGTATTATAAAAGCACAAAGAATGTTTAACATTGAAAACTTATATGATTTAAAAAATGTAAGTTTAGTTCACCATATTAATAATGCCTTAAAGGCAAATTATACAATGACAAGAAATAAAGAATATGTTGTTGATGATGAAGGTGAAGTATTAATCGTTGACCCATTCACAGGACGTGTTATGAAGGGTCGTCAATGGTCAGAAGGATTACATCAAGCAGTTGAGGCAAAAGAAGGTGTTAAGGTAAATCAAGAAACTATTACTTTAGCAACTATTACTTACCAAAACTTCTTTAGAATGTATAAAAAGCTTTGCGGTATGACAGGTACTGCAAAAACTGAGGAAGAAGAGTTCTTATCAATCTATAATATGTATGTTGTTGAAGTTCCAACAAATAAACCTGTTATTAGAAAAGATGCTACTGATATTTTATATTTAACTATGGATCAGAAGTATGCTGCTTTAGTTAAAGAAGTAAAAGAACGTCATGAAGCTGGTCAACCTATTCTAATTGGTACTATAGCTGTAGAAACTTCAGAAGTAATTAGTGATTTATTAACAAAAGAAGGAATTCCTCATAATGTATTAAACGCTAAGCAACATGCAAAAGAAGCTGATATTGTTGCTCTTGCAGGACAAAAAGGTGCTGTAACTATCGCAACAAATATGGCTGGACGTGGTACAGATATTAAGCTAGGCGAGGGTGTAAAAGAATTAGGTGGTTTAGCTGTTATTGGTACTGAACGACATGAATCACGTAGAATTGATAATCAGCTTAGAGGTAGATCAGGTCGTCAAGGAGACCCTGGCTATTCTAGATTCTATTTATCATGTGATGATGAATTATTAGTTCGTTTCGGTGGAGATGTTTTCAAAAAGAGAGTTCAAACAATGATTAATCTTCAAAACAATGGTGATGGCTCACTTCAATCTAAAATGTTTGCTAGATTAGTAGAAGGTGCACAAAAGAAGATTGAAGGATTTAACTTTGATGCTAGAAAGCAAACTCTAAAATATGATGATATCATGAGAAAACAAAGAGAAATCATTTATGAACAACGTCATTCTATCTTAGTAAAAGATACTATTGAAGAAGAAGCTAAGAATATGATGAAGAGAGCTTGCGAAATTATAATTGATAGACATATAACAAGTGATGGTAAAAACACAATTATTGATGATGAAGCTATTGCTAATGATTTAAATAATACTATTTTTGCTCCAAACACATTCTCTCAAGCAGATATTGAAAAATTAGATCAAGATGATATTTATAAGGTTGCTTATGAAAAAGCTGTAGCTGAACTTGAATCTAAAAAACAATTCTTAGATGAACAAAACTATCAAGAAATGATTAAGGCATTTGTTTTAAAAGTTGTTGATACTTATTGGACAAAGCATATTGATGATATGCAAGCTTTAAGACAATCAGTAACATTAGAATCTTATGCGCAAAAGAATCCATTCCAAACATATCAAGAAGATGGTATGCAAATGTTTGAAACATTAAACGAAAATATTAATATTGATGTTTGTAAATATCTTGTAAGATCAAGAGTTAGAGAAGAAGTAGTAAGAGAGGCTGCTATTAAAGCAACTGGCTCTAACCAAGTACTAGATGAATCAAGAGAAAAGAAACCAACTGAAAAACTTGTTAAAGTTGGTAGAAATGACTTATGTCCATGCGGTAGTGGAAAGAAATATAAATTCTGCTGTATGGGTAAAGATGGTAAATAATGGAAAGATACGAAATTAATAAATATCTTACAGGATTTAAAGAGAAATTAAATGAACTTAAAGCATCTATAAACACAGATGAATTAGAAAGTAAAATTGCTAGTTTAAGCGAAAAAACAAATGAAGAAGGATTTTGGAATGACCAAAACAATTCTAAAAAAATATTTGATGAACTAAATAGCTATAAAGAAAAATTAAAAGGCTATAAGGATATAAAATCTAAGTTAGATGACCTATTAGTATTAGATGAAATGGCTTTAGAAGATGAAACACTTAATAGCGAATTAGAACAAACTATTATTAGTTTTAATGATGAATTAGAAGAATTTGAAATTAGTGTTTTATTAAATGAAGAATATGATGACTCTAATTGCTTCTTAGAATTACATCCTGGAGCTGGTGGAACTGAATCAATGGATTGGGCAGAAATGCTTTATAGAATGTATTTAAGATTTTGTCAAAAGATGAATTTTAAAGTTGAACTAATTGATTACTTAGCTGGTGAAGAAGCAGGTATTAAAAGTGTTACTATTCTAATTAAAGGTAAGAACGCTTATGGATATTTAAAAAGTGAAAGAGGCGTTCATAGATTAGTTAGAATATCTCCATTTGATTCTAACAAAAGAAGACATACTTCATTTTGTTCATGTGATGTAACACCTGAAATCACATCTGATAATAAAATAGAAATAAACACTGATGATGTTAAAATAGATGTATATCATTCAAGTGGTGCAGGTGGACAATCAGTTAATACAACTGATAGTGCTGTTAGACTTACACATAAGCCTACAGGCATTGTTGTAACTTGTCAAAATGAGCGTAGTCAATTAAAAAATAAAGAAGTAGCTTTTAGTATTTTAAGAAGTAAATTATTACAACTTAAACTAAAAGAGCAAGAAGAAGAATTAAATAAAATTAAGGGTGAACATATGAATATTGATTTCGGTTCACAAATTAGAAGTTATGTATTCCATCCATATAGTTTAGTTAAGGATCATAGAACAAACTATGAGGTTGGTAATACTACTAGTGTAATGGATGGTAATATCAAACCATTTATTGATTCATACCTTAAATACATTAAAAAAATGTCTTAATCAAGGCATTTTTTAAAAAGGAGTGAATGATATGGAAATGAGCAAAAAAACTAGATATGCTCTATTATTTGCTTTTTTAACATCACTTATAGTATTTTTTATTGTTGGTTATATGCTAGGGCATGTTAAACCAAGCAAGATGAATTATAATAGTGAAATAAGAGAAGTTACTGACTATTTAGATGAGTATTATTATAAAGATTATGATAAAGATAAGTTTGTTAAATCATATTTAAAGGGTGGAGTATCATCACTAAATGATCCATATACTTATTTTTATTATACTGAAAATACTATTGGTAATAAAGGAAGCTATTATGGATATGGTATTTCTACATCTACTAGCAACTTAGGATTAAAGGTAGGAAATGTAATGGTTAAATCTCCTGCATATAGTGCTGGTATTAGAAGAGGGGATTTTATCATTGGTGTTGATGATTTAAAAATTACTAAAAATACTATTGATGAAATTTCAGATTATTTAACTAATGCTAAAGATGAAGTAACAATGTATCTACTTAGAAACTATAAGGAATATAGTGTTAAAATTAAAAAAGACAATGTTATAGCAAATGATTTAATAGAATATAAGCTATTAGGTGAAATAGGTTATATTAAAATTAATGAATTTGATACTAATTCTAGTGTTAAGTTTAAAGAAGCACTAGATGATTTAGAAGATAAAAATATTAAAGGATTAATTATTGATGTTAGAAATAATCCAGGCGGCTTAGCTAATGAAGTTTCTTCAATACTTAGAAACTTCTTAACAGGTACTGAAGCATTCTTATATCTTGATGGAAAAGCTAGTGATACACCTACTGTATATAGGGCAGCAGATGTAGAAAAAAAGAGCTATGATATTAAAGTGTTAATAAATGAGAATAGCGCTTCAGCAAGCGAAGTTTTTGCTCTTGCGATGAATAGAATTATGAATTATGATTTAGTTGGTGCAAAGACTTATGGTAAAGGTGTATTCCAACAAGATTTTAAACTTACATCTATTGAAAATGCTTATCTTCATATAACATGTGGATATTGGTATGGTCCAAAAAATAAAGATACAAATGAAAGAGAATGTATTGACAAAAAGGGAATAGAACCAACAATTGAATTTGATACTTATGAATATATTGCTCTTCCAATGAATGAGGAAACTTATTCATTAGATATGGCAAATGATCAAATTAAAAATATGGAAATAATGCTTAATAATATGGGTTATAGTGTTAGAACTGATGGATATTTTGATAATGTACTAGAAGAATTGTTAGAAACTAATTATTCATCAAATGTATTAAATTATTCTACACAAAAGAAAATATATTATGATTATATTTTATATACTAGTGATATCAATAATGATTCTGTTATAAATAAAGCAATAAGCTTATTTGAATAAGGTGGTATATTGAAAAAAATATTAGATATAAAAAAGAAAAAGAATAAATATATTATTACTTTTCAAAATGAAGAAATAGAAGTATTTGAAGATGTAATAATAAAGTTTATGTTACTAAAAAAAAGAGATTTAGAAGATAGTGAATATAATGAATTAATAAAGTATTCTAAATATATTGATTCGCTAAATCTTGCAATTAATTATTTAAAAAAACCAAGAACAGTTTATGAGGTAAAAAAGTATTTAAAAGATTTAAAAATATATGATGAAGAAATTATAAAAAAGCTTTTAGATATGGGATTACTTAATGATAGATTATATACTGATATGTATGTTGATTATCAATCTAGAATTAATTTAAAAGGCCCTAAGTTAATAAAAAAAGAATTAGAAATAAAAGGTGTATATTTAGATTTTGAATATCCTAATTACGATGAAAATATTAATAGATTAATAGATAGGTATATAAAAAATAATAAGGATAAGCCAACTAAAATGTTAAATTATGGTTTGAATAATTATTTGATTACTAAAGGCTATGAAAAAATAGATAAATTATTTTATAATGATGATGAATCATTAATAGAAAACGATATAGATAAATTATTAATTAAATTTAAGAAATTAGATAAGAATAAACTAAAGATGAAGCTTTATTCATCATTAATATCTAAAGGTTATGATTCTAGTTTAATAAATGAATATTTAAATAAATTATAATGTAGTTTTCACAAAACTATCACATTTCTATGTTATTATTTTTTTAAGGTGGTGAGACTATGAAGTTATTAATTGTTGATGATGAAGTAAAAATTCAACAAGTTTTAAAAGAATATGCATCATTTGAAGGTTATGATACTGATTTAGCTAGTAATGGAATAGAAGCTATTAATATGGCTAAAGAAAATGATTATGATTTAATTATAATGGATGTAATGATGCCAGTACTTGATGGGTTTTCTGCTGTAAAAGAAATTAAAAAATATAAAGATATTCCTGTATTAATGTTAAGCGCTAGAAGCGAGGAATATGATAAGCTTCATGGTTTTGAAATGGGTATTGATGATTATGTCACTAAACCATTTTCACCTAAAGAAGTAATGCTTAGAGTAAATGCTATAACTAGACGTAGTAAAAAGAAAACTAATATTAAAAAGTATGATGGCTTAGAAATTGATGTTTTAGGAAGAAATGTATATGTTGATGGGAAAAAGATAGAATTAACTCCAAAAGAATATGATTTATTATTCTATTTAGTTAATAATGAGGGTATTGTTATTACAAGAGAAAACTTATTATCTAATGTTTGGGGTTATGATTATTTTGGTGATGATAGAACAGTTGATACACATATAAAGATGCTTAGAAATAATCTTGGTAATTATAGAGATTATATTGTAACATCTAGAGGGGTAGGTTATAAATTTGAAGGCGAAAAAAAGTAGATCACTAAGATTTAATGTTGCTTTCTATTTTTTCCTTCTAATTGGCATATTATTATTAGTTATCTGGCTATTTCAAACTTTTTTAATTACACCATATTATGAACAAAGAAGTAAGTCTAATTTAAAAAATAGGGCTAATAAATATTATAATGAATATGTCTTGGATAATTCAACAATTAATGAATTATCAAGAGATGCGATGATGGATAATATTCACATATATGTTGCGAGCATTGAAATTAATGATAAAGGTGAAAAACATTTAGTACCTAAAAATGGTGAAATGATTGGTAGGTTCTCATTTGATTTTAATGAAAGAGAATTATTAAATGAATATGATAGTAGTAAAACTATTTATTCTGATAGTAAATTTGATTTATATATATTTATAAAAGAAGTTGATGAAACTAATGATTTATTTATTGCATCAACTAGAATTACACCTATTACCGCAACTAAAATGATTATTACTGAACAACTTATTTTTATTACTATATTTGCTGTAGTAATTGGCTTTGTTTTCACATTTATTGCATCACGATCATTGTCTAGTCCACTAGAAAGTTTAACTAATGAAGCTAAAGAATTATCTAGTGGAAATTATGATGTTTCATTCTCTAATAAAGGATATAAGGAAGTTGTTGAACTTGCTAATACTTTATCTAATGCAGAAGTTGAAATTAAAAAAAGTGATGAATATAGGCGTAGCATTACAGCAAATGTAAGCCATGATTTAAAAACACCACTTACTATTATTAGATCATATGCAGAAATGATTAAAGACTTATATGGTGAAAATGAAGAAAAAAGAAATGAAGCGTTAGATATAATTATTAATGAATCAAATAGATTAAGTGATTTAGTTAATGATGTATTATTATTATCAAAATTAGAAAGTGGATCTTTAAACTTAGAAATTATGGAAATAAATCTATCGAATCTTTTAAAGGACTGCCTAAATAGTTTTGATGTAATGAAAAATAGTGGATATATTATTAATACAAATATAGATGATGATATTATAGTAGATGCTGATAATAAGAAAATGAATGCAGTATTCTATAATTTAATTGGTAATGCGATTAATTATTCAGGGGATAATAAAATTATTAATATTAGTTTATTAAAAGATGGAGAATTTGCTATATTTAAGGTTACTAATTATGGAAACGTAATTGAAGTTGATAAGCAAAAGAAAATCTGGGATGAATATTATAGAGATGAAAATAGTCATAAAAGAAGTACAGTTGGTACTGGCTTAGGCTTATCTATTGTAAAGAATGTATTTGAACTACATAAATTAGAATATGGTGTTACATCAAATGAAAAGGATGGAACAACATTCTTCTTTAAAATAAAAATGAAATGTGATTGATTTGTTCAATCACTTTTTCTTATATTTGCATATATTATTCACAAAGTTATCACAAAAGCTTGTTATAATAAGGCTACAAAATAGAAAGGTGGAATGAATATGAAATTAAAAAAATTATTATTACCTATTTTAACTTTATCTTTAACATTTGCTTTAGTAGGATGTAAAGATAATAAAACTACAACAGCTACTAATACTTCTAATAACGATAATGTAACATCATTTAACCCATTTAGAGGTCCGTTTGATAATATGGGTGGAGGTAGTGAAGGAGTTGTTCCAACAATTTCAACTACTAATTCAAATTATGAAAATGTTGATAATGTAGTTAGTGAATTAAAGAAAAGTGATATAACAGAGTACGATTTAACTAGTGCTATAGAGATAACTAGTGGTGGTAGTATAGCTAGTAGTGGAGTATATCTATTAACTGGAAATATCAATTTAACTGAAGCTATAAGCTTTACTAAAAAAGCAACTGATGTTCATTTGATTATAAAAGATGCGACTATCAATATAACTGATGATAAAGCCATTTCTTCTAAATTAGATTTAGAAATAACTATTCTTGGAGAAAATACTATTATAAATAGTTTAGGCGAGGCTAATAGTGATGAAAACTTAATTAAGTGTGGTGGTAATTTAACAATTAATGGTAGTGGAACACTTAATTTAACATCAACTAAATCAGGGATCAAAGCTGATGGATTATGCAATTTGTTTGGCGCAACATTAAACATAAATGCTTTAAGTCATGGTGTTAGTGCTAGTCAAATTTATGTAGATGGATCAACACTAAATATAACTGCCAAAAAAGATGGCTTACATGCAGAAATAGATTATGATGAAGTAGAAGATGAAAGTAGTGTAGTCTATGATATAAATAAGGGCTATATTTATATTAAAACTGGTAGTATTACAATAGATTCAGTTGAAGATGGAATTCAAGCTGATACATTTGTTAGAGTAGATGGTGGTAATATTAATATTACTACTAATGGTGGAACACCAACAAAAATAACAGAGACATCTAGTGATAATGCTAGTGGTAAAGGTATTAAGGCTGGAGGTATTGATTACTCTTTAGCAAGCAATCCAGATACTGAATTAGAAATAGATTCTACTGAATATGGCATTATTATTAATGATGGAACAATTAACATTAATTCTAATGATGATGCAATTCACTCTAATGGATTCTTCATTATAAATGGAGGTAGTGCAACTATTACTTCAGGTGACGATGGATTACATGCAGAAACAATTGGTGAAATGAATAATGGTAGTTATACTATATTAAATTCTTACGAAGGTTATGAAGCAGCAAAGGTACAAATTAGTGGTGGAGAGCTTAATATAACATCAGCTGATGATGGAATTAATGCAGCTGATGGAACTGATACTAGAATGGGTGTTGGTAATTCTAACTGCTATATGATTATAAGTGGTGGAACAATAACTGTTAATGCAAGTGGAGATGGAATTGATTCTAATAATTCTATACTTATAAGTGGTGGAACAATTTATGTAGATGGTCCAACTAATGGTGGTAATGGTTCACTTGATAGTGAAACAGGTATAATTGTTAATGGCGGTACATTAGTAGCTACAGGTGCACTTGGTATGGTTGAAACTCCAGCATCTAATTCAAGCCAATATTCAATTAATTATACAAGCAGTCAGTCATTAAATAGTAATACTTTAATACAATTAGTAGATTCAAGCGATAATGTAGTAGTAGAATATACAACTATAAAAACTAGTCAATCAGTTATTATATCATCAGATAAACTAACTAAAGGAAATAGCTATAAATTATATATTAATAATAGTTTAGTTGAAACTATAACAATAAATAATATTATTACAACTATAGGAAGCAGTAATAATAGTACCAGACCTGGTTTTCCTAGATAAATAAAAGGGCTTAATTTAGCCCTTTTATTTCATTATAAATATTTTGCGCAATATTACTAATTTCTTTTATTTCATCTATTTTTAAGTGCTTTATCTTGCATACTTTAGGCTTACCATATACTCCAAAAATATGAGGACCTATCCATTCTAAATAAGAAGTATTAGTACTAATTGCTTTTATAATAGATCTACTAGCTTTCTTTTTGCCTTGAAAAAGAAGTGACATAAATATAATAATAAATATTTTAATAAACTTATTATAATTTTTTGTCATATTAGTTAAAGTGATACCAGGATGAGCAATACTAAATTTATCTAAGTTATCCTTATATAACTCCATTAAGCTAGCCATTAGGAACCTTTTAGAATTAGCATACCTTTTATTCTTAGATTTATAGTTTCTATAATCTATATCATTAATATTTAATTTAGCCCATTTTTGAGATACACTGCCTAATACAATTACTTTTTCATTTGGAAGATTATTTTCCTTTAATCTATTAATAATATAATAAGGTGATACGAAATTAGTTGTAAATACATTATCATAATTAAAATTTGTTAAATGTTTTTCTTTTGTCAAAACTCCAGCATTAATTATTAAATAGTCAATTTTTAAATCAATTAATTTATCTGTTGCAGCTTTAACTGAATTATAATCTTCCATATTGCAAATAATTATATCTATTTTTGCATTAGGATTAATTTTAAGTAATTCTTGTTTTTGTTTTTCTGATTTTTCTATATTTCTATTTATTAAAATAAGATTATAATCTTTAACTAATTTTTTTACAGCCTCATTACCAAGGCTTCCAGTAGAACCGCTAATCGCAATAGTTTCCATGTAATCACCTATTATAATTATAATATAAATAAAAAAGACTTCAATAGAAGTCGTTTCTTTAAGTGGTACACCCTTAGGGACTCGAACCCTAGACCCACTGATTAAGAGTCAGTTGCTCTACCAACTGAGCTAAGGGTGCATTTTAATACTGCATTATTAATTATAACAAAATATATAAAAAAGTCAATTAATATTTTTAAAAAAATACATCCATTTATAGTAAAAATACTATAACATAAAAAGTCATTATGATACTTATAAGCATCACTTATTAAAAACCGTTTTTCCATAAAAAAAATTTATATTTTGTTCATTTTTTTATTGAAAATATAAAAAATTATATATATAATAGGTTGCGTAGGAGGATTTTATTATGGAATTTACAAACGCTTATTTAAAAGACTTATTCGAAAGAGTAAGCAAAAGAAATGCAGGAGAAAAAGAATTTTTACAAGCTGTTGAAGAAGTATTACTTTCACTTCAACCAGTTGCAGATAAAAGACAAGATTTAGTTGATGCAGGTGTATTTGAAAGATTCGTTGAACCTGAAAGATTCGTTATTTTCCGTGTACCATGGATGAACGATAAAGGAGAACTTGTAGTTAATAGAGGATTCAGAGTACAATTCAATAGTGCTATTGGACCATACAAAGGTGGAATTAGATTCCATCCATCTGTTAACCAATCAGTTATTAAGTTCTTAGGTTTTGAACAATGCTTAAAGAACAGTTTAACTACTCTACCTATGGGTGGAGGTAAAGGTGGATCTGATTTTGATCCAAAAGGAAAATCTGATAGAGAAATTATGGCATTCTGCCAAAGCTTTATGACAGAATTATTCCGTCACATTGGTGCTGATACTGATGTACCTGCTGGAGATATCGGTGTTGGAGGAAGAGAAATTGGCTTCATGTTTGGTCAATACAAGAGATTAGCTAATGAATATACTGGTGTTTTAACTGGTAAAGGTTTATCTTATGGTGGATCTTTAGCTAGAACACAAGCTACAGGATATGGATTATGCTACTTCACACAAGAAATGTTAAAGACTATGGCTAATACTTCATTTGAAGGTAAGACTGTAGTAATCTCAGGATCAGGAAACGTTGCTATTTATGCATGTGAAAAAGCTCAAAGCTTTGGTGCAAAAGTAGTTGCTATGTCTGATTCAAACGGATATGTTTATGATGAAAACGGAATTGATTTAGCTATCGTTAAGCAAATCAAGGAAGTAGAACGTGGAAGAATTAAAGAATACGCTGAAAGAAAAGCTGGTGCTAAATACTTTGAAGATAAAGATGGTTCAAAAGGT
>Ga0247611_10000529_pt1 | contig 77791 bp, 139 predicted proteins | sample 177DNAGHGhighgp2_FD_192422 | JGI IMG/M metagenome (GOLD analysis project Ga0247611, IMG submission 192422) | Sheep rumen microbial communities from Palmerston North, Manawatu-Wanganui, New Zealand - 1770 DNA GHGhigh gp2 | ecosystem: Host-associated > Mammals > Digestive system > Stomach >... | reverse complement strand
CGAAGGGAGGCTCGCATAGGGCCTCTTTTCCTTCTCTGTGGATGGGTATATGGTGTTAATATTCGGGATGGGCTAGGGGTTTTCGGAGGGAAAAAGAGACCCACCCCCCCCTCAAAAAGACTGACACTACCCACCCCCTGGGGGTAGGCAGCGCCGCCTTTCGTCAAGCGCATCGCAGCATCAGCAGGAATATCCCTATGAGCATCGCGCCGTAGATGACAGCCATTATGACGCCTCCGACCGACCTTATCTCTTCGGCTTTCCTATACCTTTCGGCTAGGCTCATTCCTTTCTTCTTGTGGGTTCTCTCGCTTTCCATTTTTCCTTTCCCCTCTTTCTACATATATAGTACACCAACCTAGGAAGAAAGTCAAGGGTTTTACTTAACTTCATGAAACATCTTGGCAACTCACATCGAAGCTGCGGCGGATGCTGTTGACCGTGCCATACATCGGCGCCGCGATGCGACCGGATTCGTTGCGCGCGTATACCTTATATAAAAAAGTCAAAAGAAAGTATTGACAAGTCGTATGGTAGTGGTATTATATAGGTGGTTAGAGAAAAGGAGAAAAACCAAATGACCAAAAGCAAGTTCGAGAAAATCTATGCCACCATCAAGAGGGGCGCGTTCACCAAGGCTAGTTGGCAAAGCGTAGCCCAAGTCAACGGGGACGAGTACCAAAAGGTGTCCCAAGGCGTTGTGAGATTCGTACGCTATGGCGCCATCAAGGGCGTTGTCGTCAAAGGCAAGGCGAACCCAAACGAGACCTCGCCATTGCCGAATGCCCTCTTCCACAATTCGAATACGGGCAGTTGGCTCGTCCAATTCGCCACCACCACCATCAAGCCTAAGGTGAAATACTTCATCAATGGCGAAGAGGTCGACAAGAGCCAATTCGAGTTGGGGGTCAAGCCAAGGAAGTCGAGCCAAGACTCACCCGTATTCAGGGTCAGGTTGGAGAACGTCCTATCCCTCGGGTAGGCGAAAGACGGGGCGCGAAGCCCCGTTTTCCTTTGCCTTCGATGACCGTGCTCAGGATGGATCCTGGAAAAGAAAAGCCACCCGGGGAAATTATGCGAAACCCGGATGGCTCTTGGAAGGCATGGGAATGGAAGAACCCACCCTTCCTGAAAAAAGGAGGTTATCCCCATAGGTCCAACTATCCTATGGTTGGCATTATGTTAGCACACAATACAGCATGTGGCAAGGAAGGAGCTGAGATCCGCCGCATGATCGTATGCCGTGCTTAGGATGTGGCTGCGTAAGCTGAGTCATGCACATCGAGGCCCTTGACATCGATGGTGTATGGTGTTAATATATATTCAGAAAAGGAGGGACGCCAATGGAGAAAATCATATCCGACCTTCGGTTCGAGTCCTTGGGCAAAGACAAGCTGATGATTCTCGTCGACCTCGAGGATGGCTCTGAGAGGTCCATCGCCGACTTCGAATACAAGGACCATGGGAAGGCGCCATACGAGGATGTCTACAACGAATGCCTTGAGGTCGCGCATGACCTTGGCTACAGACTTCAGGGCGAATGCGACGAATGATTCGGAGAGGGGTGGCTGATGAAGCTGCCCCTTTTCATCTGCCTTCAGTACCGTGCCGACGGTATGATCATGAGCTGCGTCCGATGGGAGCCGAGCCCGACGCTCAGGAGACGGTCATCTGCCGCCGGACAGGGAACTGTTCTGGATCCGGCATCCTGTCATGTGCCGTGCTTACGGTCCCGATCATGCGATGTGCGGCGTCTGAGGAAACTGTTCTGGGCGGAGTCATCTGAAGCTGATGCCAGATGAGCTTCCATCCGGGATTCGGGACCGTGCTCACTGTCCCACATCGGAAGACAGGTCCCATCTGGACTGTACAAAGAAACCCTTGACAGACATCATATATGGTGTTATTATATAGTCAGGAAAAGGAGGAAAGCCATGGCTAAGCGAAATCTGGGCAAGTACGAGCGAACCAAGCATGCCGAGACGCATAAATGCGTATGGTGCGGAACGAGGCTTGAAGCCGATGAATGCGACTTCGAGGTCGAATTCGATGGCTGGTTGTGCCAAGACTGCCAAGCGGCGTTGAGAAGCCGAGGGGAAAGGCTGATATTGGTCAAGGAATGACCAATGGGAAGGGAGGTCGGAAGGCCTTCCTTTTTTTTGCGTCCCGCATCCTGAACAGCGGCTTCCGGCGTCGTCTGCCGTGCTTATGATGGGATCTGAAGCTGATCATCTGGATGAGACATCTTTGGAAAAAAGTTCAGCAAACCACTTGACAATGTATGGTGGTATGATATAATTATCTTGCAAGGAAGGAAAGACTTGCGAAGTAAGTGGTGAACTTTCTCCCCCATAGCCATCAGAAGCAGGAAAGTCGGTATCGCCCATTCCCATTGGACCGAAAGACGGGTTAAGCATAGCGTTGGAGGAATCACGTCTATGCGAACTAGGAGGCACAAAGGTTGCCTCCTTTTTTCGACTCTGATCATCTGGATTCTCGCCGTGCTGGATCAGGACGCCGCATCCTGAGCTGTTCTGAAGCAGGTCCTGGGTGGCAGCCTCTCCGGCGGGATGTGCCGTGCTCAGGATGGGACGACGGTCTGGCATCCGGCGTCTGACAGGCAGGAAAATTTTTTCTCAAAAACCCTTGTAATCATACGTATATAGGTGTAATATATAGATAAGATAAGAGGAGCCAATGTCATGAGAAACCAATTCGCAGACAAAAACCTTGAAATCCAAGTCGCCAAAGAGATTATGGAACACACTATGAAGACGGACATGAAGTGTGGCAAATGGCCATACAAAAGAGAATACACCCTTGACGAAGCCATTGAGGTCGTCCGCGACATAGTGGACAGATTCGAGAAGGCATTCGACGATGGCAAGACCCTTACGGAGGCAAGATTAAGGATGGAGCTAAGCGGCGAATTCCAAATCAAAGCCATACGAATCGTACAATGGGGATGGGGCATACCGAAATGGGGTTGGGCGAGAGGCTGAATTTCGCAGAACCTCTGAAAGGCTTGGGATAACCCAGGTCTTTTTTTATGCCCTGAAAGCTCAGGACGCCGCCTGGATGCATGCCCGTGCTGGATCCGGGATGCATCGGCTTCGGCGTCTGGAGTCAACGGTCCCTTGATGTGACTCATCTTCCTGATGTCAGAAGCAGCTGGGATGCCAGATGGAAGCTGACCGTGCTTACGGTGGCAGACGAAGCTGTTCATCTGGGTGCGATGTCTATGAAAAAAAGTTCAACAAATCCCTTGACAATATATAGGTGTATGATATAATGTATGCGTAGGGAGGGGAACTTCCCTATGGAGCAGAGCCCACAGGGTCTCCTAAAACCCATTGGGGGTGGGGTGTGGCAAACGAACGCTGCCAAGTAACGCATAGGGAGCTTCTAAGCGAGGATGCCTCGCCATAGGAAGAAAGTCCCTAGGCGGCAAGGAAAAACCGTCATCAACCAGTCGGGGGGCTGAACCCCCACCTAGGGCGACCATTGGTGCGAAAGGGGTCGAACAAAAATGGGAGAAGGCGATTCGCCTTCTTTTTTTTGCGTTCGGATGAGCCAGATGCCTTCCATCCCAGAACCGTGCTATGAATCCACATCGGAGCTGAGCCGGATGAGCTTCTGCCTGCGGCGGGACTGTCCTGTCCGAAGCCAGACGCCTTCGGATCTCAGCCGTGCTATGACGGTATGATCATGGGATGCGGAGGTCCACTCAGGACCTGTCTGACCTGAATTCCCCACCCAGAGCCAGAAGCGTTCGGAGCTGAGTCCGAACTGTCTGGGCGTCGACCGTGCTTTCCATCCGGTTGCGGGATGTTCGGACGCCCATCGGCATCCCAGTAAAAAAAGTTCAACGAAACGCTTGACTTATGGTTATATAGTGTTATTATATAACCATAAGGAGGGGATAAAATTATGACCCTAAAACAGATAATGAAGAAAATCGAGGACGCCAATGGAACCAATGAGATGTTCGGAGTCGGTCTGATGTACGAAATCAGCATCGAAATCGATGGTCTCTCAGCCTGCTATGGCAAGTCGTTCTCCAGCTACAAAGCCATCAAGAAAGCCATTGATGTTGAGTACGTCAAAGGATACGCCAAGAGCGTTCTCGAATGCGAGTTCTCTTCCAGGGAAGACAAAGGCGTCTTCGATGGCGAGTTCAAGTACCTGTCGTTCTTCGGCAAAGAGGAATCCTCGAAGGTGACGCTGTACTTCTCCTCAAGGCGAATCTAACCGCCTGACCCGACCGATGAGTCGGGTTTTCCTTTGCCTTCCAGAGCCGTGCAAACCGTATGATCATCCAGACGCCGCGGGAGCCAGACGCCGCGATGTGCCCAGGACCGTGCTTTCCATCCCGCATCTGAGCTGAGTCGTCTGGGTGCTTCGGTCAAAAGATTCGCTTGACATACATCATATATTGGTGTACTATATATATAGAAAAGGAGGGAAGCAATGAAAACCTACGAAGAGCTTCCACGATGGTTCAGAACCCAAATCGAAACCATAAAGAAGCACAACAAATACGAAAGCCTCGGAATCGAGGGCGCAACCGCCACTGAGTGCGCCAAGCATGACAAATGGTCGCCATGTGACCTAATCATAAGGGAGGAACTCAACAATGGCGGCGGAAGCGCGAAAGGCTTCCTAGGGCTCACCCCAAGACGCTGCCACAATGGGTACGACTTCATCGTCAAGCACCAAGAGGAACTCAAGGCGATGGACATGTACAGCAAAGACGGTTGGAACAACTCCGGGTTCCCATTATGGCATGACTATCGGCTCTAACCCATCGCAAGCCTAAGCCCAGGTCAAGGCGACCTGGGTTTTTCTTTTGCCTGCGCCTTCGAATTCGACTGCCGTGCTGACTGTCCCGATCTACAGCTCATCCGGCGTCATGATCATCTGGCTTCCCACCGTGCTTACGGTCCCAAAAGAAAACCCAGAGCTGAGCGCTCCGGGATTCCTATTTGCCGAGAAGGGATTTCTTTATGAGCTCCCTTACGTAAGCCGACTTGTTCGGAATTTTGTTCAAGGCATCGATGATTTCCTTGTCCTCGACGTTCCTGAACTTGAGGTTCACAGAGGTGTAATGGGCTCTCTGATACTTCTTGATGTAGGCTTTCTTTCTGGCGTAGTATTCGTCTGACGGTACCATCTTTCTTTCCTCCTCGCATATAATGATAATACTTATATGGGAATAAAATCAATAGGCAAAAAATCATTTGACTTCCATATATATAGTGGTATTATATAGGTAGAAAAGGAGGAAGCCGATATGATGGACTTCGATGAGAACGATGGCTGCGAAGAGAGCGTCGCGAGAACCTTGAATGCCGATGGCATCGCCGAGACCTATGAAAAGGCATTGGAATGGGTTCGCGACATCTACGACACCTTCGAGCTATGCTGCGACAATGGCTATCCCATTGAAAGAGCGAAGAAGATGCTGGCGGAGAAAAACTATCCCCAAGAAGCCGTTGATGCAGTCATCAAGGAATGGGGCATTGAATCCTGGGAATGGTGATTCCGGATGCGGCAGGTCAGAAGCCTGCCGTTTTCTTTTGTCTCATCCCACCGTGCTTACCGTATCCGCATCTGAGCTGCCCGGCGGAGCCAGATGCCGCATGACGCATAGCCGTGCTGATCGGAGCCGCGGCGTCCCAGACTGCTTCATCGAATCCTGTCAAAAAAAGTGCTTGACTAACCATATATATAAGTTTAATATATAGGCAAAGGGAGGTAAGCTATGAAGAAACTGCTCACATTCAAGACGAGGAACCTCAATGAGGTATCCGTCTACGACACCGAGACCGACTGCTTCGGCGAGAGAATCTACTCCATCATGTCGGTGGACAACAGGGGGAAGGAACTCGTCCGATTCGGGAATGCCACCCAAACGCTCTCGATACTCAATGGCTACAAGTATGGCGTAAGGCAATGCGATGGCTATGCCGAGTACGAGGCGTTCATGGAGAAGCACTATTACAGAGAGGAGAGGATGTCATGAGAATCTATGTCCTTGTGAGAACGTTCGTCAACACCTGGAAGGATGAGAGCTTCACAAGCGTCATCGGCGCGTCCATCGACCGAAAGGATATCGAAGCCAAGAGGGATGGGCTAATCCCCGAGGCGAGGGAATCCTTCTACGAACACGACTCATCTGAGCGAAAAGACGATGATGGAACATGGTGCATATGGGAAGACGAACACAGCGTTGACCATTACTGCGAGCTTCAGATAGCCGAGTGCGAAATCTAGGATAGGCGTCCCGCATCGGGGCGCTTTTCCTTCAGGACTCATGACCGTGCTGGATCCGAACATCGGGGGACTCCGATGGCGCATAAAAAAAGTTCAAAAAACCTATTGACACCCATCTTATATAGGTGTATTATATAATCAAGAAAAGGAGGTGCGCTTATGAGCATCGTAATATGTAGGTTCGAAGTCCCAAGCGAGAACACCATCGTTGAGCTCGAATGGGACAAATACGAGCCACACTACATCATCAATGTCCTCAAGGGAGGGCAGCCCGACCACATCGCCAAAGTCCTCTCCAAGTTCAGGACGGGCGACAAGGAGGCAGCCGAGAAAGCGTTCGACAAGGAGGTCAGGTTCGCTAGGAAGGGGAAGTACAAAGATGAATGAGGTCACCTGCTACGACAATGAGACCAAGAGAGTCTTCGTCAAGACATTCGACAACATACGCGAGCAGCGTAGGTTCATGCTCAGGTGCAAGCGCTCGAAGAAGATAACCCTCTTGGGGTTCACCTGGCAGAGCTCAGCCGAATTCGATTACCTCGAATACGGGAGATAGAAAGGAGGGACCGGGGTCCGGAAGGGCTCCGGTTTTTCATATGCCTCCGCCTTTATAGCACGGTGACCGGATCCGGATGATCGGAAGCTGCGCCGAAACCGTCTGGATCCTATGCCGTGCTTGATCCTCCCTAGCTGCGGGCGAAGCCGGCGTACGGTGGATGCATCTGGCCTTCCGTGCTTCCGATGTCGATGAAAAAAACATAACATTTTTCTAACTTGGTACTTGACAACATATAATAAACCTATATAATGGAAGCATAGCAAGGAGGTTTTCTAAAATGGAAAACAAAATCTTAAAACCAAGAGAAATCCTAATCTCCCTCGCGCTTAAGTATGAGGGTGACTGGGACAAAATCACCGAGGCTATCAAAGCCAAGGAAAGACCTGATGAGGCTTTTATCGAGGAAGCCTCGTCCACGAAGGCTATCACCCTTCTCGATGCCGAATACCCAGCGGCTTTGAGGCAATGCTACAAACCGCCTATCGTCCTGTTCTATGAGGGCGACATATCCCTTATGAGAGATATGAACACCTGCGTTGCGTATGTGGGCTCGAGAGATGCCACCCCTTACGGAAACGAGATGGCTAGAACCATTTGCCAAGGGCTCGCCAAAGAGGGCTACAAAATCGTCAGCGGACTTGCTAGGGGCATCGACACCCAAGCCCTCGCATCGGTTGTCAACGAGGGCAAAGCCATCGCTGTCCTAGGCAACGGCATCGGATACTGCTATCCAAGCGAGAACACCGACCTCTATGAAGCCATCAAAGCCAAGGGCTTGGTAATCTCCGAGTATCCGAAGATGACGAAGCCAACCCACGAAACCTTCCCATTGAGGAACCGCATCGTCGCTGGCTTGTCCAAAGCCTTGGTGGTCGGCGAAGCCTCTAGGAGAAGCGGAACGATGATTACCGTCAACTATGCCCTAAGCTACAACAAGGACGTCGGTTGCGTACCATTCAGAGCCACCGAGGACAGCGCCTGCAACTCGCTCATCAAAGAGGGCGCGTTCATGGTCGAGAGCGCGAAAGATGTCCTCGATATGCTTGGCATCGTCAAGTGACGTCAGCCGAAGCTGGGCACCTCCGAAAGGGGGTGCTTTTCTTTTTCCCGATGCAACCCAGCACGGTGGCGTCCCCAGATGCTGCGGGAAGGCGGATGTGGGCTGACCGTGCTGATCGCGATGAGTCGTCCCGAATGAATTTGGTCAAATAAAACGCTTGACTATGCAGTAGGTTGGTGTATTATATAAGAGAACAAAGGAGGTAATATTTATGGCAAACATTTGTTCAAACTCAACGATTATCTACGGACCGAAAGAGGACGTGGAATGCTTCATCAAAGACATCAAGTCCGCCTTCGACAAGACCGAGTACAAGACTCTTGAAAAGGTGTTCGAGGCGCTTGGATGCCACATGAAGGAAAGCGACGTCGGCGCATTCAACATCGATAGGGCTTCTCTTTACAAAGACGAGAAATTCGACCTCAAGGAGAAAGAGGGGCGCTGGTACGTCCAACTCGACTACGAAAGCGCTTGGTCGCCTGCATACGAGGGCATAGACGCTATGCTCAAGGAACTCTACCCAACCCTCAAGCAGGTTACTTGGGCGGAAGAGGGCGGCTGCCAGATATTCATCAACACCGATGACGAGGGTTTCTTCTTCCCAGAGCGCTTCGAGGTCGATGCCTCGGTGTGCAATAAGTACACGCTCGATGAGGGGCATGCCCTTGTCGTGGACAGAGAGGATGCCCTTGGGGTAATCAACCACCTCCACGAAAGGGCTGGACTCAGGAAATTCGACACGCTTGAGGAGGCTGAGAAGTGGTACGAGGACGAGGACAACAACCCCCAGCCTGGCAGCGACTTCTTCCTCAACATCAACGAATACACCAACGAATAACGCAGACCGAATCCGAAGCCAGGCGAATCAGCCTGGCTTTTCCTTCTGTCCCCTTGCCGTGCTTGCGGCATCCACGATCCGTGCTGACCGAAGCTGCCGATGTGGATGAAAACTTTTTTAAAATAAGTCTAAAAAGTTCTTGACATATATAGGGTACTCATATAGTATTATAGGTGAAAGGAGAACAAAGCGAATGATACATATCGTATACGTTCAAGGCTATGATGAGAACAACGAAGTCGGCATCGATTTTAATCAGCAAAAAGGCTTTTTCTATAGCTACGCTGACGCGACTGCTTTCGCCTTTGGAAAACATTTCAAAGTCCCTGAGAATGTCCCACACGCATGCATTTTCATTGAGAAACGCAACAAGAGTGGAATGCTCGTAGACCTCATCAAAGTGAGGAACATAAAATAAATCTAAAAAGTTGTTGACAAGTCCCATATATAAGTTTAATATATAGGCATAGGGGGAAGAAAAAGAGACCTCTTCCCCCTAAATCAAAAAAAAGAAAGCGAGGAAAAAAACAATGCTTAAAATCAAACGTCTCAACCACAAACACGAGGAAACCGACGCCCTCATCGACACCAACAAAATCGTCGCCGTCAAGGAACTCAAGCTCAAGCCTACCAAACTCTTCGACGAGAATGGCAACGAGGTGAGAACCGAAGAGAACGAGAGCAACTACAAAATCGTCCTCGAGGGCGGAACCGACATCGTCGTCACCAAAGCCGTCTACGAGCAACTCGAAGCCAAGCTCAAAGTCGAGACCCTCTAAGCGAGGGTTCTCGCGAGCGCCCCAACGAGGGCGCTTTTTTTCATGCCGCGCCGGCGATGTGCCAGCACGGTAAGGGGATCCGATCCGGATGATCATGCCCCGTGCTGTCCTGAGCTCATAAGAAAATTAATAAAAGTCTTAATTCCCTATTGACATATGCCCTATATAGGTTTAATATTAAGGCAACAAGAAAAGGAGGGCATAGATATGCCGAACTACTGCGACTACGAGATGAAAATCAGAAGTAGCGACAAAAACATCATCAAGAATGTGCTTGAGTGCCTGAAAGCCGACTACAACTACGGTGAGGGCAAACCGGCCCACAAGCACCTTCAGAGAGTCTTCGAGGCGAACGCCGATGAAGTCCACGACAACGGGGACGGGACCTTCACCCAATTCGTCAGTGGGTACTGCGCTTGGAGCCTGTATGTCTGTATGTGCGAGGGCGAGCTCACCTACTACGACCTTCTGAAGACCGACCACCCGGACATCTTTATGGGAACCACCCTGAAAGAGCTCTCGAAGGGATGCGAAATCGAGGCCTTCAGCGAAGAGACGGGTATGGCGTTCAGCGAGCATCTCCTCTACAAAGACGGGGAATGCGTGACGAACGACACCCAGTCGATTCAGGAAGCCGGGCAGGATTCCGAAGGCAGAATCATCGAGAACCCCGACTACGACAAAGACGACTTGGTCAGCGTCGTCCTGAATCCTCACAGAAGGAATCAGACCGAAGACTACCTCTGGGTTATAGGCGATTAGGAAGGAGGGGAGGCAGACAGCTAGCTCTGCCTCTTTTTTTTATGCGCCCAAAGCCAGCACGGTAAGGGGATGACAGGCATCAGATGATCCTCCGTGCTCCGATCTGATCTGGATGAAAGTTAATAAAAGTCAAATAAACCTATTGACATATATCATAGGAGATGCTAACATATGGTATAGAAAAGGAGGTTCGTATATGAGAGAACCGAACACCGAAAACCACTACTGCGACGCATACGTCGAGCTCTTCAACTCACAGGAGCATTGCATGTGGGTGATGGCGAACTACCAAGGCGAGAGCAAAGCCATCTCCTACGACGACAACTTCTACACCCCCGTCGACCTTCTCAAGGCATACAGGGAGCTGACCAAGGACGCGGACGCGCCTGACGAGGCATTCAAGGAATGGCTCATCGACAAAGCCGGCTGCGAGCCTGAGCTCCTGGAAGACGAGGACTGACGGACAGCGTCGCATCGAGGCGGATCACCCGCCTCTTTTTTTATGCCTCCCGATCGCAGCACGGTAACCCATCTGGATCCGGATTCCCAGGCCCGTGCATCGTGATCAGATGAAATTCGTCAAAAGATTTACTTGACATATGCGTATGTAAGTGTAATATATAGTCAGAGGTTAAGAAAATGGAAATCAACATCTCAATGACAAATTCGAAGCTGGGCTCGCAGATACCAAGCGTGTCGCTGCCTCCCCAGATGAGCTGCAGGGAAGACGCGCCCTGCGCGCGCCTCTGCTACGGCAAGAGGGGCAACTTCCTATTCAGGAACGTCCAGGAGTCCCACAGGCACAACTATGAGCGCTATATGGCGGACTCCGACGCGTACTTCGGCGACATCGTCTCATTCCTCAATGATTCGCTCGTCTCCTATAAGTACTTCCGCTGGCATGCGGTCGGGGACATAGTCGACGACGCGTACTTCCTCGGGATGGTGAAGGTCGCGAAAGCCTGCCCGGGCGTCAAGTTCCTATGCTTCACGAAGAAGTTCGGCATCGTCAACGGCTACTTAGGCCGCGGCGGCAGGATTCCCAAGAACCTGAGAATCGTCTTCAGCGCCTGGAGCAAGTCATTCCGGGTCGACAACCCTTACAGGCTGCCGGTCGCGTATGTGCTCTTCAGGAAAGGCGAGCTCAACCCGGACATCCCGGACCTGGCCATCCCATGCGGGGGGCATTGCCCCGAATGCCTGGCTTGCTGGTCCCTGGAGAAAGGGCAGTCGGTCTACTTCAGGCAGCACTGACCGGATCGGGGCTTCGGCCCCTTTTCTTTTTGCGCCCGATCGGAGCACGGTAAGGGGGGTCCCGATCAACATCGATAATTTTTTTATTGACATTTACATATGATAGGCGATAGAATAAGGCATACACAGAAAGAGGTATATAAATATGGAGAACGCAAAGATCAAAGACATGGGGATAGAGAGGTTCCCGAGGGAGCTCAAGGACGCTGAGCTCAGCGAGAAGGCGCCTGAGGCGTTCTGGGTCGCGCTGGCCGGCGAGGGGGCTTTCCTGGCGGTCAGGCGCAAGCAGATCCGGAAAGGGTTCCCAAGCCACGTCGTCATATTCTGGTACTGGGGGGACGAGAGGCCGAAGATCGAGACGCCGGCCTACGACGTCTTCGGGATCGATTTCATGAAGCCTTACGAGAGGCTCACCGTCGAGGCGGTCATCAGGAAGGCGTTCAGGGAGCTTAGGATCAGGGCCAGCCTGAAAGCCTGCGTCAGAGAGGGGACGATCTTCGTCTACCTGAGGGAGAAAGCGGCATGAGGACCGAACTCAAAGTACTCAGGGTCAGGCATGATCTCACCCAGAGGGAGATGGCAGCACGGTTGGGGATCACGACCGCGAACTACTGTCTCATCGAAAACGGGAGATCCGGCGGCAGCCGATCGACCTGGGACAAGCTCAGGAGGGCCTTCGGGCTTTCCGCATCGGAGCTGATCAGGATGAAGGAGGACCTATGAGCCGGCACGGCAAGGCCACGTACGCGAGCAGATCCATCACAGTCAACCTCACCCCTGAGCTGGACGCGTACGTGAGAACCAGGTCGAAGAGGACCAAGAAGAGCATGAACGAGATAATGAACAAAGCGGTGATGGCGCTGAGAGGAGCCGGAAGATGATCACAGGATTCGGATGGAACGGGGGGCTGATGTCCCCATGCAAAGGCTGCGAGGACAGGCATGCCGCCTGCCACGACGGATGCGCCAGGTACGCGGCGTTCAGGAAAGAGCTTGAGAGCCTGAACAAGGCCAAGGAGCTCAGCAAGGCCAAGGAATCCTTCGCGATCCCCCTCGGGAAGAGGAAACGCAGATGATGAAGATCTACAGGAGCTCAGGCCGCAACGGCTCAAGCGGCATCGACCTGGACACGTTCACAGGGAGATTCCACGTCTTCGCCGACCCAGTCGTGGGGAAACCCGTCAGGAAAAGCTCGATGTTCTGGAAGAAAGCCGCCAGGATGTTGGGCAGGATCAAGAAAAAATACGATTATATGATCTAAAATCAAAAAAACCTCTTGACTTATGATAATCAATAGGCTAGAATGAGCTTGCGAAAAGGAGGATCCGCATATGAAGGATACCAAAAACAAGTTCACGAAAGGCCAGACCGTCAAGGCCTGGGATCAGAAGGGCCAAGGCTACTTCATCGGGAAGATCGAGGGCCTTGAGACGAAGAGGGGGATCAGGTTCGCCTCGGTCCGACCGGAGAGGAAATCCGGGAAGAAGGGCAACTTCATGCTCGACTTCATCGTCAGGGAGAGGATCCTATCGCTCGTCCCAGTCAGCTTCTTGTCAGCAATAAAAGAAAACGCTTGACAAATTAACATAAGTCAAGCATAATACAATACGAGGGGAGGCCCCTAACCTCCCCACCTCACTCAGAGGATACGATCCGCCGGCCCAAACCGGCATCGCATACCCGCGGCGGAAACCTCACTTTTCTTGCCAAACATTACCTTACCAAAAAATCCATATCATGCCGCGGGGTTCGGGACTCGGTCGTCAGGCTTATGCCTGGCGGCCGTTTTCCTTATGGATCGGCTGAGCTTCCTTATGTCCCCATCCAAAGCGGAGCACGGTAGGGCCCCCTGGAGGAATCGGAGTATCCTGAGCTGGGCCCTCTTCCTCCTGATCTCCCCGGCCCAAGCCGGTTCTTCGGGGTCGGTCTGGATGAGATCCCTCCTCCTCAGCATCTTCCGCACGGTGGAGCCCAGGGCCTCCTCGATCGGGACCCTCACCATCCTGTGGCGGCAGTTCGGCCTGGTCAGCAGGTACGCCGGCGCGCCCATCGCCCACTCGACCGTCCTGATATGCCTGTCCCTGATCATCTTGGCAAGCCTCTTCCTGAGCCTGGCGTCGCGGCACCTCTCCCTCCAGTGCGAGCTCACGTAGAGCCTCCCCTGGTATTCCAGGTGGCCTTCGGCGCATCCTGCGTGGGATGAGCACAGGTACAGGATCCCCCTGGACGCGATCCTCTCGGCCCTCTCGAGCCTTATCCTGGAGTCGGCGTCCCTTGAGAGCTCCCCGATGGCCCTCATCATCCCCGGCATCAGATCCCTGAACGCCAGGTAGGCCGCCTCAGCACGGTCATGATCCGACATCAGATAGCGGTCGGCCTTTCTGGTCAGCTCCCTCTGGAGCCCCGACGCGATCCGCCACGCCCTGGAGCATTCGTCCCTGGTGAGCGGCGCCCGATCGGGCAGCCCTGAGATCTCAGCACGGATAGCCTTCAGCGCAGGCTGCCTGCCATGCCCCGACGAGAAAACGCGGCATATCGCTGCCGCGCATCTGACCAGGGGCCAGGATATCCTATATCTCAACGTCCTCGAGAGCATCGTTGTGAGGGTTCTCCGCGCCCATCTCGCCATAGGCGCCCTGGGCGAACGGATCCTTCTCGGACTCCTCGCGCTTGGCCTTTATCCTGGCGAGCTCCTCGTCCTTCCTCTCCTTGGACCAGCTCTTGCCGTAGAGGTAGTCGACGGCCGTCTCGTCGCTGATCAGGCCTTCCCTCCAGCCTCCCAGCACGGATTCGAGCTTGTTCTCGAATGAGGAGTCGGCGAACTCGTCGTACGTGACCGAGATGTCGTAGTTATGGCAGGTGCACTCGTTGGTCCTCATCATCTCATCGGCGATCAGAAGGTCGTTCGCGACCCTCCTGAAGGTCTCGCCTTCCTCGTCCTTGACGGTGTTCCTGGTGAAGATCGTGACCTTCTCCTTCTCGCGCTGCGCCTGGGCGTTGTCCTTCTTGGCGATGTCTATGCCGAGGGTGGCCGGCGACATGATGCCCGATATGATCTGGAGCAATATGGCCGTGGCCTCCTCGCTGTACTGCGCGATGTCGAGCTTAGGCTGGGTTACGGTGACAGGGCCGGTCGTGCCGGACTGCCCGTCGCCTCCCCTGAAGCCCTTGAACGCGACGTACTTCCTGTCGAAGGCGTGAGGCATCTTAGGCATGCCGGTCTTCTCGTCCTTCTCGAGGTACATCGTGTCGAAGTACTCCAGCGTGGTGGATCTGCGCACGGTATTGGCCGACTGGGACAGGCACTGGTCGAGGTCGTCGAACAGGTCTATCTTGCCGGTGAATATCGATCTGCCGTAGGTGTCCGCGTTGCTGTCCTCGTATATTATGCACGGATATCCGAGGAACCCCTTGTAGTTGCTGACCCTGATCGTCTTTCTGACGTCCTTCAGCTGAGGGAGCGATTCCAGCTTCACCGGGGTGAGCAGATCGGAGGCGGGCGTCATCCTGAAGAGCTCCTTCTCGATGACGAGGTCCTTGCCGTCCCTCCTGCGTATCTCGAACAGGACGTAGTCCTTGCGGTTCTCGTCCTGGAAATAGTCTTTGTATATGATCGCCCTGAGCCTGCCGGACGAATACACGAAATCGACCGCGTCGGCGCGGTAGTAGAGCAGTATCGGGCAGTCCGATATCTCTTTGTCCCAGTTGATCTTCCATGCGCCCCAGCCCTCGACGAACGTCATCGGCCTGGCCTGCTGCATGACCATCCTCGTGAAGTGGTTCTCCCTGAGGATCTCCTGAAGCCTCCCGTCGAGCTTCTTCAGCTTGTCGCCGGACCCGACGCTTATCCTCGGGATGCCGACTATGTTGACCAATGTGTCGACGATGTTCCTCGGCTGCCCTGAGTGGGTCCTCTTTATGTCCTGCTCGACGGCGCTGACCGCCCAGAAGTAGGACTTCTTGTTCCTGTTGTAGATCGGGTCGTAGTTGAAATCGAGGACCTGCGCCCTGCTGTAGTAGTTCAGGATCTCCTCTGAGTCCCCGCCGTACCAGACGCAGTACTCGTGGAGCTTGTTCTGGATGTCCTCGTTGATGTTGTTGACGAACGTCAGCCTCTCCTCGCGGACCCGCGGGTCGATCGGCGTCTCTATGAGGCCGACCAGCCCAAGGGCTTTCTTCCTGATGTATTCCTGCACGGTTATGGACATGTCAGATCTCCTCCTCCCCGGCCGACTCGGATGCGGCCAGCTCTATCTCCCTAAGGTAATCGGCTTTGGTCCTCTTGGCCGCCTCGGCGCCCTTCTCGGGCACAGGGGCATCCGACCCCCACTGGTACGTGACCAGGGGCTTGTGGTCTATGTCTATCCCGAGCCGTTCCGCGGCGGACTCGATCTTGCCGCAGTACTTCGGGAAGTCTATGCCGAACCTGAGGACCAGGCCCGGGTGCTTCTTGGCTATGGCGAACATCGCGTCCGTCATCGTGGAGTTCCTCCTGACCCAGTCCAGCTCGGGGATGCGTTTGCAGAGCGCCCCCCAGTGCCTCGGCCCGGAGACGGTCACGCGGATGCGGACCAGGTCCTGCCCGATCAGGTATGGGAACCTCGGGTTGCGCCTGGGCGACCCCGCGGGTATGTATTGTAAGGAATAGCGCCCACGTGTCCCGCGTATGCGTGGATCGAGGCGCCTGAAGTCGTCCCGGGATATGGGTGTGTCGTCTATGGACACGATGTATAGGTACACATGGCCCGAAATGAAAAATTTTTGGCTAATCCCGCCCCCCATCGATCTGTCCATCGCATCGGCTTTTTTCCTCTGCGCCGCGGCGCTGGCCCTTCCGCGGGCCTCCTGCCTGGCCGCCCCGGCTATGATCGTCGCGCTATCCATCGTCTTCCTTGTCGTCGTCCCCGGTCGGCTTGACGCCGCTCGCCACGAACCTGATCGCGACGGTGCCCGCGGACTCGTCCTTCTGTATCGCCTTGTCTATTATGGCCAGGGCGCTGGCGTTCCCGCCCATGCCCAGGTCCCTCACGAGATGGAGGTATTCGTCTATGGTGCATTGCCTGACCCATTCCTCGACGGTCTTGAAGTCGTGGCCGTAGGTCTCCCTGCACCACTTGTCCATCTCGTCCGGGGTCTTATGGAACATGGAGAGTATCTGCGGCCTGGTCCTGCCGACGGCTATGGCCGCCTCGAACCTCTCGACGGTGAGCTGATATGATTCCAAGATGCTGTTTCCCATGCCGTTCTCCGCTTTCTCACCCGATTATAGCGCTTATGGGCGCGCCTTTGCAACACCCACGCGTGATCGGGCCTCCTTCCAGCGCCCCATCGCCTCGGCCCTGCGGATGCCCGGCTCGAGGTCCCTCATGAGGGCGAGGAACTCGTCGATCCATCCATGCCTGGCGCAGCTGTCCTCTATCGCGAGGCGGTTCTCCCTCAGGTACGCGATCCTCTCCGGGTCGGCCTGACGGGGTTTCTTCGGGGCGCGTTTCCTGGGTCTGAGCGCGAGCCATGCCGATTCGGCGCGCCCGAGCCTCCTCAGGTGGGCCCTGCGTTTGGCCAGGGTGAGCGCCCTCGGCGAGAGGAACCACCCCTCCCAGAGCAGCCTGGCGCCCCTGAACGAGTCGTCGTCGATGCCTTCTGGTTTGGACGCGAAATCCGACCCGATGAGGTTGATCAGGTCGAGGTCGGTGAGCCGTATGCGTATCCATGCGGACGGGTCGAGCGGGTCCGGCGCGTCCATCTCGAACGACTCGGTCGAGCTCAGGTATCTCATTCTCGGTTCCATAACATAAGTTTGGCGTTTCATTTGTTTTTTTTCAAGTGATTTATATATAAATCAGCCCTTCGGGAAGTTGAATCTTACGTTTTTTCCCTATTGTACTAATATTTTGTCTCTTGCTTTCCTATTATGCGTACAATAGGGGAAAAAGATAAGAATGAAGAAATCGCCCGGATTACCAATACCTCTATTATAATAATTATTATTATTATTATAATGAGGTATTAGTAAATACAGGAAATCTCTGGGAAGGGCCGTCCGGGGGGTCCGCATATATCTATCTAAGATATGATATATGCCTGCCCGAAACAGGGTATGATGGGGCGGTCCGACGCGGTTTAAGGCAAGGCGCCTATTCCGGATCGGGGATGAGCGTGCCGGCCTTCGGCGACATGAGGTTGACTTGCTGGTCGGCGTAGTCCTCGCCGAACTCGTATTTGAGGAGGTCCGATACGGCGGCGCTCCCGCAGCATGCGGCGAGCCCGAAGTCGATGACCTTGCATCTGACGGTGTCGGCCAGCCCGGTCGGCGCGGTTCTCTCTATGGCTATGTCTTTCATGGTTTTCGTTTTTCCTTTCTGTCTGTCTCGGCAAGCGGGGCCACGACGATCTCATCGCGATGCCCGTCGGCCTCCGGGAACAGCGCCCTCATGAGCGCGTCCCTGCATTCGGCGCAGTATCCCTCAAGCTGCTCGAGCGAGCCGTAGTGGCACTTCCCGCCGAATATGAACCAGGCGGTCACGATATACGGGTCCCCGTCGATGCATATCGAGCGGACGAACGGGAATCTTTCCTTTATCCCCTCGATCCTGGCTTCGCGTTGCCTCAGGTATTCCTCTTCGGTCATGGTTTGGCTCCTTTCCGTTTTATCTCGTTGAGGTATCCCCCGAGGTTGTACGCATGCACTATCGGGAAATCGCATTCCTCGAGCCACTCCTCGGCCACGAACCTCTCGCATATCTCCGGGGCGACCTCGGTCAGGAACGCCTCGATCTCCCCGTCGTAGTCCTTGAGGTCGCATTGGAACGCCCAGGCTTGCTCATCGTCCCCGAAGAACACGTTGCTGAACGCGTCGTCGGTCCCGGCCTTGTCCCTGTTGTACGCGGTTATCGCCCCGAACGGGATCTGGGTCGCGCGGGGGAGGCTCGCGAGATGCTTCGCGAAATCGTGCCTCTCGGCGAAGAGCTCCCACTCGTTCTTGCCCTCGGAATCCACGACGGTCGGTTGGCCCATGTCGAACAGTTTCTTTATCTCCTTGGCGTGCTCCCTTTTGAGCTGGCCGGAGAATCTCAGGTATGTGTATGTCCCCATGCTATATCTCCTCCACGTACTGCCACGACTGAGGCGGTCTCTTGAGAGTGTATCCGAAACGCTCGCAATGCTCTCTGTAGGTCTCTTTGGAATAAGGCTTGCCGGACAGCTCGACGAGCGATCTGGTCTGCTCGTATGTCGGGGTGCCGAATCCGACGAAGTCTTTCAGCTCTTTCGGCTCGTCGAAGATCACAAGGTTGTCGATATGCCAAGCGTAGCCATATCTTTCTTTGTCACAAGGAAGATATTCTCTAAGTTCGTCGCTTGTTAGGCAGGCTTTTTGGCAAATTTCTCCTTCTCTTCTAATGTCTGCATTGCTCACAAACATTTCGTACCCATATGGGAAGTTATGTATTTCACCGACTTTGTTTAAGGTGAACTTGGCAACCACTTTGCCGTTGAGCTTCCACTCATGGTCGTGCTGCGTCTTGTCAAAATCGTTCTTGTAGTATCTGTAGGCATCGCGCTCGCTTTCGTAGAGGCTGTAATCCTCATCGTCTTTGCTGGGTTTCTTGGCGAAGAGGGTTTTCGGTATGAGTGCGTATTCAGGGCTATAGTAACTCATACTATCGTAGTCATAGTCCTCATACGCGATGAGGATGTCCTCCCCCTTCGTCACGTATATGAACACCTCGCAGGGCAATTCGCATTTCGGGAATGTCTTGCGGATCTCGTCCTTCAGCCTCCCCTCAAGGGCGAGCTTGGCCCGTTCCGGGCTCATCGCCAGCATTATGCGCCTCATAGCAGCTCCCACCCTTCCCCGCTTGGGCTGAGCCTCGCGGCGTACCTGAGGCCCTCCTCGGTCTCGACGTATCCCCTTACGGTCTCTTTGAACAGGGCGGCCCCGAGGATGTCCCACGCGGCGTTTATGTCGACGAAGCGGAGCCTGTTCGCGCAGGTGTCCTTGAATATGATCCCGTCGAAGAGGCTCTCCAGGTCGTCGGATTCCCTGACGATATCCTCTGGGTTTGGGATGGCGTAGTTCCCGGCTTTCCTCTCAATGATCGAGCCGTCCCTCATCCTCGCGTATCTCATCGTCAGAACCCCTCCCTTGGCTCGGTTTCCATCTTGTCGCATAGGAGGGACAGGAGGACGTATGCGAGGGCCTGCCACCCGCCGAGGTCGCTCGGGACCTCGACCTTCTTCGGCAGCCTGAATGTGTAGGTGTAGCCGGCGGTGGCGATGGAGATCTCGCCGCGCTCGCTGACCTTGCGGCAGAGCCTCGCTATCTCGGGCTTTGAGAGGGTGACCCATTCCCCGTCCCTCTTCTCTTGGAGGTAGACGGTCGCCGAGGATGTCCACGTATCCTCGAAAAGGTATTCGTTGTATGCCTCCTCGAAGCTCTTGCGGGGCCTGCCATGGGTGACGCAGTCCGGGGCTATGATCTTCTCCAGCCTGTAGCTCATCGCTTGGCCCCCTTTCTGTACTCGCCGACGAGGCTCGCTGTGAGCTCGTCGATCGTGGCGAAGGCCCTTGACTCGGAGATCATCGTCATGGAAGAGCCGTTCCAGACGCGGTATGAGAGGTCCGTCACGATTTTCTTCTTGTTCGTTTTGCCGACGTCTATCTCGATCCCGCTGACGGTTCCTTCGTTGATTCTGTTCTCCCTGACGAAGTATAACTTGTCGCCTAAATTGAATTTCGTCTCGATTCTCATCTCGTTTCCTCCTTATGGCGTTTCCTTTCGTACGCGCCGTACGCTATGTCGGCTATCTTCCTCACCTCTTCCTCGCTGCATATCCCGCCGAAGGTCATGAAGCACATCAGGAAGAGGCAGTCTTTCTCGGTCGGCTCATTGAGCCCGTCGAGCCTGAGCTCCTTGGCCCTGTCCTCGGAGAGCTCGAACTCCTCCCACAGGCTCATAGGTGGCATTCCCCCACCTTCTTGAGCTCTTTGACGACGCTGAATCTGTTGCCTTTGGTGTTGACCAGGACGAACCTGCCGTCCACGCACATGATCGCGAGGTCGCTGTTCTTCCTGAGCCTTCCGAACGCGTTCAGCATCTCGTCGTAGGCCTCGGTGACGTCCATGAATCGCCCGTTTCTCATTCCAGTTCCTCCTTTGTTGCGGCCCAGGTTTCGCCGTAATCCTTGAATAGGAACAGCCTGTCCAGGTCGCCGATGTATAATCCGATGTTCCCGTTGCTTAGGCTGATGCAGCTTCCGATGTAGTATCTTCGCTTGTCGTAGATGCCTTCCGTCAAAGCCTTCAGCAGGATTTCGAGGGGGAAGTCGAACTTATCCTCGAAGTCCTCCAGCTTGCCAAGTTTCTCGACCGCGCTCTCCAGCGTGTGGGAGCCGAAGTTGATGCCATAGCCGCCGGCGTCGTCTTCGCTGAAATCCTGGTCTATGTTGTAAGACCAATGGCCGTTCGTTTTCTCGGTTATTCTTTCTCTCATCTCGTGATGTACTCCTTCCTTGGCTTGATGATGATCCTAAGCGTGGCCGACACGCACATATGCGGCTCGTTCTCGTCTTTCAGGACGAAAAACTGCGTGTCCGGGGTTTCCCTGGCGATCTCCATGCCTGCCTCGGCCAGCTTGGCCGCGACCTTTTCCATCAGGTCGGTCTGCTTGGACATGGTGATGCTCATTCGCATGGGGGTTTTGCTGCGGGCGCTCCCCAAGGCCCAGTGTTTTATCGGCATTATTTCAGTTCCTCCTTCAGGAGGTTGAACTCGTCGACGGTATACGGGAAATCGTAATTGTATAGAAGCTCTTCCGTCACCTCGATTTCGTTCTCCTCCCAATATTTGGCCATGTAGAGAAGGTATTTGAAGTGTTTTATATCTCTTGCGTGTTTCTTGATGATCCCAAGGGCTTTGTGCTCTTTCATGAGCGCCCCGATCTGCTCTTCGGCGTCTTTGTATAGGTTGTCCACGAGGCCCGGCATCCTGGTGATGGGGGTGGCCAGGCAGGCGAGGCTGTGCACAGCCTGCTCCAACGGGTGGTGGACGTATTCCATCTCTTCTTTCATAGCGGCTCGAAGCCTCCTTTCTCGGTGAGCGCGGCGACGTAGATGAGGCCCTTTTCGGTCCAGATCGCGCCGTAGATCCTCTCCCTGCCGCTTTGCCAGTCGAATCTGTTCTTGTTCGTCCCGGTCAGGAACTCATAATAGACCTTACCGTTTATCTTTGATATTTTGACCAAATATTCGTGTTGGTCGGGATAGGGGTCATAAAGGACGAACTCATCGCACAATTCCTCGATGGAAGCCGCCTTCCTGAGGATGCTGCTCTCTTTGATGCAGACAAGCTCGTAGCCTTTCCAGACGAGGGCTTTCCCGTCTTTGAGGCTGGCCAGCCTGTAGATCCTGCTTTTGGTCCTGACGTAGCCCTGCCCTTTGATGAGCCTTTTGGCTTCCTCTATGGTGAGGCGGTTCTCCTCGCTTGTGGAGGCGAATCTCTCGATGGCCTCCTCGACCGAGGGGCTGAGGCCGTAGACCCTTCTCATGAGGCCTCGGCTGTTTTTTATCTTTATCTCGCTCATCTCTCCAGCTCCTTCTTCGTAAGGGCCCATGTCTTGCCGTATTCGTTAAGGGGAAACGCGCGCAGCTTGAAGTCGATGTCGCAGCACTCTATGCGCCAGCCCTTCGAGAAGAGAGTGCCGCGAAGGAGGCTCAGAACCTCTGCCTCTTCCGGCTCGCGACCCTCTTCCTTGAACCAGATATATCCTGCGTCGATGGCTTTGGCCGCTTTGGTGAGGCTTATGCCGATCTTGTCGTTGCCCTCGCCTCTCTCAAGGTCCTCGAGAACGATCCCCGCCAGCTCTTTGGGGGAGTAATCGCGTTCCTCGCCCTTTGGTCTGATGCGGGCCGAGTCGTCGTTGTATTTCTTGGATTTGGCCAGCACGCATGTGCCTAGCGCTATGAATGCCTTCTTTCCGTCGATCATCCTCATTCCTCCCTGAAATCCTTCTTGGTGTATGCCCAGTTTTTCCCGTACTCGCCGTCTTTGAGCACGAAGCTCCTATGCCCGCTGGAACCCCGGTGGCATATCTCGCCTTTTATATGGAAGTCCTCGTAGATGTAGACGCGCTGCATCTGCCCGTTCGGCCATCTGTACCAGACCTTGGTGCCTTTGCTCATAATAGGTCCCACCCCATCTTTTCGTTGAGCTTGGCGACCGGGTTTATATGGGTGCCTTTTTCGTCTCTCTTGACTATGCAGGCGTAGAATGCGGTCTCTCCTCTAAAGGCTTTTTCCATGTGGAAATCCACCCACATCGTCTTTGTGATTATGGCCGGTACGCCTCTTCCGCAGTCCTCGAGGTAGCAGTCGCAGAGCTCGTCGACTGTGTCGGCTTGGTCGATAACGTCTAGGACAACATGGGGTGAAAACGCGCTCACCCCACAAAGGTAGAAGGTAATTTCGTGTGTCTCATCATTGCGTCCAAGCCTTATTCTTTTATCTTCTATGGTATCGTAGATTTTTCCGTTTTCGGTTCTGATGTATCTCATAGCTTCTCCTTCTTCCTTCTCAGGTTGCCTTTCTCGTCGTAGTAATAGACGGCTCTAGTCTTCGGTTTCCCGTCCTTCGGCCTCTTTTCCTTCCATCTTCGGTCGGCTGGGGCCGCAAGGTACGGGCTCTCTTTGTAGGGCAGGTCGCCCCCGGCCATCAGCGAGAGCATCGCGTCGGCCAGCATGATGCCTTTCAGGCTCATCTCATTCCTCCTCGATGAAGTACCCCTCGTCGAAGGGGTTGCCCTGCTCGCGGTCGAACCTCTTTAGCTCGCGTATGCGGGCCCGGGCCTCTTTCTTTGTGGCGAATCCGCCGTATTCCTGGTAGTCGATTTTGCTTTTTATCACGAACATTTGGCCTGCCCTCCGACGATCTCGGCGAGATCCCTGTCCCTATCGGACGTCAGCCCTTCGATGGTCAGGGCGTCGATTAGGTTCCTTGGCTTTGGCTGGATGGCTTTGTAGAGGCCGAGCACGTCTTTGTAGTGCGCCGGGTCCCTGAATCCGTCCATCTGGTAGAGCCATTCCTCGTCCATCTCGCGTTCGAGGAGCTTTTCGAGCAATTCGGCCTGCCCGTCGGTCAGTGTGATTCTTCTCATATGAGGATCCTCCCTTTTCTATGTGTACACATTTTAGTATGTAAAATATGAAAAGGTCAAGAAATTTTTTTTACTTCTTTATGTTTTTCGGGCTAGAACAGCTTATGCCACAATGCCCTGAGCGTCTTCTTCCACTTCCCGTTCCTGAGCTCATAGCCGTTGACGAAGACCCTGTTGTCCACGACGGAGCAGTTCGTGAATCCCGCGCCGTTCGGGAGGGGTGGCAGCTCGACTCCGTTCACGATTATCTTCTCGCTGGTTAAGATCGTGCTTTGCCTCATCGGTTTTTCCTTTCCGCCTCTTTTCTGAGCTCCTTCAATAGCAACCATTTGTCGAACCTGTCGCCCGAGCCGAACGCGTATGCCCTTTTGGCGGCCAGCCTGATGTCGGCGGGGGTTATCGTCTTCTGGGATTCCCGCAAGTAATCCTTGATCGCTTTCGTGTCCCCGTTTTCGTAAGCGCCGGGGCCGTAATAGCCATCGACGTAGTGGGCGGCGATGCGGTCCAAGGTCTCTCCGTCGTAGTCGCTTATGTCTATCTCGATGTCGAACCTGCGAAGCAATGCTTGGTCTAGTTTCTTGTTCAGGTTGGTGGCGCACACGACGACTGCGTTTGGGTTGTCTTCCGTGAGGTCAAGCCCTCTCATGAACGCGGTGACGGTTCTGGCCATTTCTTCCACGTCTTTTGAGTTGGTTCGGTTGTTGATTATGCTGTCCACCTCGTCGAAGAAGAACAATGTAGGTCTGTCGGCATGGCTGATGGTCTCGAAAACCTTGACAATGTTCTTGGGCGTTTCCCCCAGTTTGGAATCGATGAGCTGGACGCAGTTGATGGTGAAGAAGTGGGCGTCAAGCCTTTCCGCCAAGAGATGCGCCGCTTCTGTCTTCCCTGTCCCTGGTTTTCCGATCAAGATGACGCGGTTGATCCCGACTTTCTTCTTGATGCCTTTTATCGCGTTGTTGATGTCGTTCTTGATGCCAAAAGGAAGGATGAGCGGTTTGCTGGGCTTCTGCTCGAGGCGCATGAACTGATAGCCGCCATAGTCGTCTTTCCTCGTCACCTCATAGGAGAAGCACCTGCCGGAGCTCTCCTTTCTCTTGCGGACGATTTCGGCGACTTCCCTGTCCCCGTTCTTCTCGGCCAGCTGGATGACGTCGACCAACGCTTCCTCGATTTTCTCGCTGCTGATGCCGCAGTCGCATATGGAGGCGATGATCTTCTCAAAGTATTCTTTCTTCATCTTTATAACTCCTTTCCATTCATCAAAAGTATTTTTTGCTCGAAATCAGCGCATTCGCTTATCTCTGAGCAGCGTTTTTCGTGCGCGGAGCAATACCCGTAAGCGTGAGCCATGCCGATGGCGTGATACCCAACAGGCTTGTATCTTTGCACCCAGCAACGCTTTTTGCAATGCTCGCAATTCCTGCATACGCTTGCCTTCATTTCCCATCCTCCCCGTTCGTATGGATGACGAAGTTCGATAGGTTGTACTCAGGGACGAAGACCCTCTCGTCGAGGCAGAGCCGCATGGTGTCGTACTTGCCGTCGATGTCGAGCTTGACGACGGACATATGCTTTTGGACGAAGACCTCCACCAGGTCCCTTTCCTTGCAGTCGTCGAACCTGTAGAAGACCTCGTCTTCCATGCCCTCTTCCCAGTACGTGCCGATCACGATGACGTTGTTGTATCCGTTCTTGCCCCAGAACCCCCTGTATCGCCTGTGGGTGTTGAGGAGATAGAAGATCTTCATCGGCTTCGGGTTTCTGTAGTCGTAGGGAATTGCCTTGTCAAGCAACGCTTTCTCTTTCTTGTTCATAGCAGCTTGAAATCTCCTTTGTCTATCTCGTATTGGTAAAAAGCGATGGGCCTGTGATGCTCATCGGCGCATAGATAGCAGTAGTTTTTCCTGCTTATGCGATAAGCCACGCATTTGTAGATCCTGTTGTCCCTCGTGTCTTTCAGGCGGACGGTTTTCCCTGTCCTAAGGCGCTTATTCATTCTTCGCTCCCTTCTTTGAAATAATAGACATAAGTCAGATTATTCATAGGACTCCAAACCCAGTCATAGATGATATGCCATTTGTCATAGATCTTCATCTCCACAATGGCTATTCCGTATTTGTTGATGGTACGTCTGCACTCATGTTCGATACCTTTAAGGTATTCCATCAGCTGACCCAACTTTGGGCTAGACTTAGTAGGAACGGTGATAATGTCAAGTTGATTAAAGCTCATAGTAGATCTCCTCAGAAAATGACCCTTCCCGCCGAGACGATGACGCGCTTCTTCTTGCCGGCATTCAGGGAATGGTTTGAATAGAATCTCTTCAAATACCCGGAGAAAGAAGCCTTGCCTTTCGATTTCTGCGTGGGCATCCTAGCCTTGTCCAGGTGCCTGTTCGTCCCATCGGGATCCCAATAGAGCGTGTCCTGCCCGTTGATGGTGTTCTCGATGTAGTCGCTTATCTTCTCTTTGGCGTAGCCGTCGATTTCCTTCAGCTCCGTCTTTTTGCCGTCGGCGAAGACCCGGATGAGAAGCGCCATGTCGAATCCGCCGGTTTTCCTGAAGACGGCGCGTTCGCAGACGACGCGGTACTCGTGGCCGCTTATGTTTATCGCAAAACCTTTGTCACAGCTCATTCCGATTCCTCCTCATCGTATCCGTCGTCGTATTTCGGCTCGAATCCGTTGTTGCACTCCACGTATTCGCCCTTCTCGCAGGTCTTCAGTATGCCGCAGTCGCCGAAGTCTTTGCAGTCCTCGCAGAAGCTCGTCTGATCGGCTATGTCGCAGGCGTCGCGGTGCTCGCAGTCGGAGCAATGGTCCGTTTCGTCCCTGAATCTTCCGTAAGCCATAAGGTATTCCAATGCGCTCATTTCCTATGATCCTCCCTATTATATTCTTTGAGTCTCTCGAACACTTTTCGTGGAGCCCTTATCTTTATTAGCTGGTTGCCAACCTCCGATCCAGTGAGCGAACGCAGATGCTCTCTTTCGAGCTCTCGTATCGTCTTGGCTATCTCTGGGTGATCTTGCGCCAGAAGCCATGTGCTTTCTTCGAACGACACGCAGCATGTTTCGCCGTCTGGCGTTCTGAAATACTTGTCGACAAACCTCGCTTTGGGACTGGGATTCAGCGACACTGTGAACATAGGGCCGAGCCAGTTCGCGCCGAACGTGAACGATTCTGCGCTCATTCCAGCTCCTCCTTCGTGAGGGCCCAGGTCTTGCCGTAGGTTTTTTGCGAGGGGAAAACCCCATACCATGCGCTTGTGAGCTTAGCGTAATTGCTCATTTCGTCTTTGGTGATGAAGCCACTCTCGGTTTTCACCCAAATGTAGCCTTGCTTTTTGGCTTTATCCCACAGCTCACTATCGCTATCTTGTATGCTGATTATTGATTTCTTGCTCATCCCAACGCCTCCTTGAGTAAATCGAATTCTTCTGCTGATTTGCATTTATATTCTCTTTCGAAGTCATCACCATGAAGGAGCATGGTTTCGCTGCTGATAATATATTCAAGCCCCATTTCTTTTAACGCGTTCTTGATGATCTCAAGGGCTTTTCTGCATTTCGCGCCGTCTTTGAGCTCTTCCTCGACATATCCGATATCCTGTTTCCAATGTTTGCAGTTCTGGCTCATGAAGACCCTGATTCTCCCTAGCGCCTTTAAACCTTTAGTCATAATAGCTCAAACTCCCCTTTCTCGTTCATCTTGGCTCTGTAGATAAGCCCATTGTCCGTCCAAACCGCGCCGTAGATCTCATACGAGCATTTGTGTGTCGACGTCTGCGAGGCTATCGCGTCCTCAAGGATGATGTATTGGCTTCTGCCGTACAGAACGCCGCTTTCGATCCCGTATTCCAGCACGACGAACTCGTCGCAGAGCCTCTCGATGGAGTCGGCTTGCCTGACGTCGCGCGATTTTATGGTTCTTGTGTACCAGTCGTCGTTGTCGTAATCGTAATCCTTGACGAAAACGTTCTCTCCGTCGCTTCTCAAGACTTCGAAGAGCCTTCCGTCTTTGGTCCTGACGTAACTCATAGTGCCTCTCCTTCGTGGCATACGAACCCCCTGCTCGTGTATGGCAGGGCCTCGAAGAGCCCGAACGGGAGCGTCGCCTCGTAGAGCGGATCCTTCTCGGACCATTCCGCATCGACGTGGCAGCCGCAGGCCCTGACGAAGTCCCGCAGGTCGGTCTCGCTCAGGGTGTATCTGCCTTCCTTGCGCTCCCTGGCCCACGACTCGGCGCCGTATGACAGGGCGAAGCAGAAATTGGCGAATAGGACGTCCTGCGTCCATTCGTATCTGTGGAGCTTGGAGTATTCGAGCCATTTCCTCTCGAATCCGGCGATGTTGCTCGTGACGGCGATGTCGTCGATCTCCGGGCTGTAGCCGATGCTCGGGCCGTATACGGCCTCCCTCACGATGAGGTGGACCCTCGCCTCGGTGTGCCTTGACGCGATCCTGATTAGGGCGGCGAGGTCCTCCCTGTCCTCTTTCTTCATCTCGTGCAGGATGGCGGACAGGACGAACACGACGTGCTGGCCCTTGCCTTTCCTGCGGAGCTTGCCCATGAGCGGGGCGAATCTGTCTATGATGTCGCCTTTCACGAATAGGAAGCCGGGGGCGGATGCCATCCAGTCAGGGGCGCTCCCCTGCCGGTCCACGGCGTATGCCGACCCTTTGAACCCGCGCTCAAGGAGAAGGCGCTCTATGACGCATGTCCCCGCCCCGAGGTCGATCACGAGGGTGTCGGGCTTGTTGAATCTCATCACCTCGTCGGCGACCCTTTTCTTGCCTTCGTTGGCTATGTTCAGCCTTCTGTGGAATTCATCCATTCGCGTTTTCCTCCTCATCCTCTTCTTTCGTTCTTGTTTTGGGTGAAGTCGACCAAGGCGTAGTAGGTCCTTCTCTCTCTTTCCTCTTGGGAAGGTTTGCCTTGCCCGTTGTCCCTGTACTCGATGTGGGAGCATTTGAAGATGATCGTGCTCTCTTTGAGCAAGTAATGGTCCCTGAGCTCGTCAGGCACTCCGCTGACCCTCTCGACGATGAGTTTCATCAATGGGTTCGGGTATTGCGTCTCGTGTCTCTCGAGCGAGAATATGTTCTCCCTGTCCAATGACTTGTCGTAGTGGTCGTCGACCAGCGACTTGATCAGCGAGGAGCCGTCTGAGCAATAGCGAAACTCGTATCTGTCATGCCCGTCCCAGCTCTTGCCGTATCTGTTGACGGTGACGAGCCGGAAGTTGTCGTGGCTGAACTCTTTGAGCATCTTGACGATGGTCTCGATGAAGCCGTTTTCGTCTGATTCGGCGTATCTGTAATGTTCGCTCTCATAGGCGTCTTTGATGCTGATCTTGACGCGGTATTCGCTCTCGACGCTGAACCACACTGATAGGCTCGCGTAGTATTTGCTGATGTTGACTTCTCTCTTGTCGACGTCGATGGAGTGGATGGCCCACCCCTCGTTTTTAAGCCTCTCGGCTAAGGCTATCGCCCTTTCGTAATTCTCGTTCATTGTTGTTTCGGCTCCTCCTTGGTTTCCTCTCTGCCGTCGATGTATCCGAAGACGTACGCTCTCTTGATGGCGAGCGCCTCATCCGGCGTCTTGATGCCGCTTTGTATGGTCCAGCCCTTATCGGCTCTGCGGACCGTATAGGTCTTGTCGTCATTGAGATAGATGGCGACGCGGCTGTCGATGCTTTGCTTGTTCTCGTCTTTCATTGTGATTTCGGTTTCTCCTTTTTCGGTTCGGTGACATTTTCGCTCTTCCATTCATATAAGTCAAGCGTTTTTTTGGAATTATGATAAAGCAAACAAAAAAGAGCCGCGCTCTCGGCGCAGCCCTTTCAGATGCCCATCCCGCATAGGACGGGTGGGGGATAACCTGGGGATCCCATTATGGCACACCCTAGACGCGCTTGCAAGTCAGGGACGCGACCTCATCGGCCCTGAATAGGGTGTTCTCCCAGCTCACCCCGAACGTGGCCATCCTGTACCAGAAGTCGTCCGTCCGGCACTCGACGTGGCAGATCCAGTCGGACTTGGCCCCCGCCGCGTAGGCGGTGATGGCGTAGCCCGCCGAATCCTCCCCGCGCGTGCCTTCTATCATGGAATAGGTGTATGGCATGCCTTCGGGGTCGGTGCCGATTCTGCCGGCCACCGCCTCGACGCACCAGCCGACCGGGGTGAGCGATCTCTCCGAGTTGTGGGAGGCGCGGACCCCGATGGCGGCCCCGCATATCGCGAGGAGGGGCAGGGTTATCGCGGCCACGAACGAGGCTGCCATGAGCGATTTTCTGACGCTTTCCCTCATAATGCCTTCCCCCTGAACGCGGAGATCAGCCCGGAGACGGTGCCGGATATCGGCCTGTCCGGGTTGTTGCGGACCCATCTGAGGAACTTCGCGGCGTCTATGCCGAGCTCGTCCTCGATGTCCTCTATCGGACCGAGCTTGTCCTGGGCCTCGTTGCCCGACGCCCATGGGTTCAGGGCGTACTCGCAGCCGGTCAGGAACTCCTTCCTAGTCAGCCTCTTTGGTCTGTCTTTTTTCTTTCTCATAGGGTCTTTGCCCTCCTTTCTTTTCGGAAAATAATGCGGTTTTGCCGGGGATTTTAGGATTTTTTGGGAGTGAGGCATCTCAGGATCCCGGAGGCGATTATGTCCTCTTCGGACATCCTGAAGATCTCCACGCATTCCCCTTCTCCCTGCTTTCTCAGGAGATCGAACGCGCCGCGGGAGTTCGTCTCCACCTTATGCAGATGGTATGACTCGATCCCTTTGCTTCTCGCGTATGCGGCAATGTGTTTCCTGTAATGCTCCGACGCGGCTTTGTCGCGTTTTACGGCCAGCCACTCGGATTCCGTGAACGTATACTGGATGAGCGTGTCTCCCCTGTCTTCCTTGAAGGTCTCCATCACGACGCCTTCCGGGAGCATCGGGACGAGATAGACGCGCACGTCGCCGAGCCTGAATTCCATGTCGGTGACGGTCCCGTCCTCGACCATCGCGACGACGTCGCCCCTGCCGCATCTCTCGAGCGCGTCGAGGTATTTGTCGAACCTCTTGGCGTTTTTCAGACGCGAGCTGTACCCGATCGTAAAGCTTTTGAAGGAAGGGCCTTCGTTTTCCTCGACATCGGTCATATACATCGTGATTCCATGGGCCACGACCTTCACCACGTAATAGGTCATCTCTTACCCTCCTTGCCCAGCTTCGTCCAGTATCTCAGGACCTCTTTGCGGAGCGCATCGTAATCGTCGGCCTCCAATTCGATGGTTCTGTCGGGGAGTTTGACCGCATTCATCCCCGCGTGCCATTCGAAGTGCTCATAGGCGATTTTGATGAGGATGTCGCAGGCCTTGGATTTCCTCCTCAGGCGCTTGATGTCCTCCATCATGGCCTCGTAGGCGGGCTTGTCTACGGCGGTGTAGTCATGGTCGGCGAGGGCCTGGTAGATGCCGAGCCTCTCGTCCAGGTCCTTGAGGTCCTTGACGCCGTATTTATCGAATACGGCCTCGACGTCTTCCACAGTGCCGAGGGGCGGGGTATGCGCCGGCTCTAATTTATGGCGGTTCATTGCAGTTCCTCCTTGGTCAGAGCCCATTCCGTTCCGTAACCGTTCAAAGCAAGGCCCTTCTCGATGATGATGCAGTCTTCATAGGCGCTTACGTGAAGGAGCAAAAGTCCCTCATTAGGCAGATCAGGAGCTATGAATTGCGAGCCATCCGGCATGAATTCCTTAATATCGCCGGAGTATCCTTTGTAGAATAAGCCCTGCTTCATGGCTTTGAATAGGACTTCGATGGGACAGCCCATCTCTTCCTCTATATCCTCCAAATCGCCTAACTTATCCACAACTTCTTCTATGAGTGAATAGTCATAGCCTTTGAGCTTTTCCTTCCAATGGTACGCTTGGCCGCCCTCGATGTCGTGCTTGCGCCCCATGATGCTCATTCTGGTCGTGAGTCTGCTCATTTCGCTTCCTCCTCGAAGAGCTCGGGTTTTGGGCTCTTCTGCTGCTCGTATTTTTTCCCATAGCCGCGATCGATGACATAGGAGCGGAGCTCATCGTCGTTTTTTATGTTCGTAATCATTTCGATGGTCTTGTCAAGGTCCCTGTCGCAGCAGTCGTTCCATAGCATATAGATATGGCTTCCGTACAGCTCCGCCTTGTCAAGCCTCAGGACCATCTCGATGAATCTGAACTGATCCACATTCTTCATCACTTCCATGAGGAATGTTATGCATCCTGGGTTTCCCTCGCTCATTTTCGTGATGATGGCTAATAAATCGTCGTCTAAATCAAGTTTGCTCATTTTTTGTTTTCCTCCTTATGGTTCTCCGGCAGCGTGGCCACCGTTATTATCGTGCGCCGATTCGGCACGATGCACGCCAAGTAGAACCGCGACGCGCTTATGAAGTCGCCCGCGGTGTTCGGTTTGGGGAGCAGATTCGCCCCCATCATGAAGGCCATGACCTCCGCTTCGAACATTGCGTTGCATGCGCTGGCAACCAGTGAGTCGAATTCCGCCTCGCGGCCTTTCCTCGCTTTGAACATCATCTCGGAGAATATCGACATGAGCACTATCCTCTCGAAGTCTTCCACGTCGGGGACCTCGAACGTTTTCTTGCGTTTCATTGTCGGTGTTTCCCCGATCTGATTCCCTCTATTACGCTTTTCAGGGTTTCGGTGAGGCTTTCGCCGCCGGTGTCGGGTTTGGCGCAGATGTCATAGAGCCCACTGGCGTTCCTCACGATCACCCAATTCTCGATTTTGTGCTTTTGGATGTCTCTTATGGCTTCGCCGACGGTCCTGTACCCGACGTGTTCGAGGTCGAGATACGCGAACCCGTCTTCGCCTTTTTTCAGGATCTCTTTGCGCTTTGGCTCGTATCTGCTCATTTCTTCGGCTGCTCCCCGGCTTTCTCCTCGGTCAGCGAGAACCCGGCCTCCTTGGCCTCAAGGTCTCCCAATACGTGGAGCTTCATCGAGACCATGCCGAACGCCTGGAGCGCGTTGAGCTGGCCCGTGGCCATCCCTTTGGCGGCCTCGTCCATGAGCGCCGACATGCCTCTGTAGGCCAGACACACCGCGGCGTGGATCGCCTGACCCACGACGTTGCCGATGACTTTCGACTGTTCTTCGGTGAACGGGTTGATGACCTCGTTCTCCAATTTTTTCTTCGCTTTTGCTTTCTTTGCCATTGCTTTTTCTCCCTTCTAGGCGTCGCTGATGTCGACGCACTTGACCATTCCGGCCTCGACCACCGCGCCGTCGGAGGCCGCTATCTCGCCGATGAGCTTTTTCGCCTCTTCCTCGGTCTTGCCTATCGCGGCAAGGTTGACGACCGTCGTCATGAATACGGTGTTGACGACGCTGTTATAGAGTTTGACGTCGAGCTCTTTCAGCCTTTTCAGCGACGGCGATCTCTCAGCTATCAGGGCGATGCCCCCGAGTACGGCTTTAGTCGCGTCGGAGATCATCACGCTGTCTTCGCTGCCTCTGAGCTCCCGGACCACGTCCTTGATGGATCTTCTTTTCTCTTCCATGCCTGCCCCTCCTATCTGTCACAGAACGGGCATTTGTCCGCGATGAGGGCGATCTGGCTCGAGTGGAACAGGCATGTGCCCTTCCCCTCGATCTTGACCTGGATCTGGTCGCCGTCCTCGTAATCGGTCCAGCTCTCGATGCTGTAGCAGTGCCCCGTGGCGAACACGTGGACTTTCTCGAACTTCTGGTCGAAGTCGAATATCTGCTTGTTGCTCCAGCCGCATCCGGCGAGGAGCGTGGCCATCGCGGTCAGCGCGATCAATGTTTTTGCTTTCTTCATATGGGTTTTCCTCCTATGCTTCGTTCTCTTTGCCTTCGTCCATCATGGATCTGGCTTCGTTGAGTATGTCTTCCATCTTCTTCCTGCTTTCCTCGCAGACGAGGGCGAAGAGATGGCCTGCCGATCTCATCGCGTCGGCTGGCGTGGTCTTCCCCGCGGCTAGGTCGGCGGACAGCTTCTCGCATGCCATCGACGCCGCGGTCATGCACATGGCGACCGCCGTGTGGAGCGCCGCGTCGGCCATGAGGGTCTCCATCTTGCCTTTTTGGCTCAGCGCCTTGAACAGCTCTTCTTCCTTGGTCATTCCTGGGAGCCTCCTTTCGCCCATTCGTCGATCTTCTTCCAGTCTTCCTGTATCTTATCGATGTCCTTTCTGATGTTTTCGATATTCTCGGCTCTGGCGCGGTGTTTTATTAGATATGTGAACACGCTAGAGGGGTTATTGCTCTCGAGGACGACGTTGAGCCTGGTTTCCTCTTCGTAGTCGTCGATGTCGAGTTCGAAGCTCCCTCCCCTCCAGTAGGTCGCGTACCAATGCTTCCTCTTGAATATGAGGTCTTCCTGGGTGTTCATGCCCCAGGTGTCCGCCCCGTATGTGTCCGGGGAATAGATGGAATAGCGGTTCCCTCTGTGGCGGACCAATAGGTATGTGATCCCGTTCATCCGTTCATCACCCATTCGAACCGGCATTTGTCGACCTCTTTCAGGACGAACGTCGCCACCGTCCCGTCTTCGAGCACGAGATAGAGGATGTCGTCCCCGAATATGGCCTCGTTGACTTTCTTCCCGTAGTCCATCTCGTAAAGGGCGACTGTGACTTCTATGTTGTCGTCGCTGTATGCGGATTCCTTTGCGTAGGCCCTTCCCATGAGATAGCCGAATTGGCACCCCACGAAGTAAACCACGAACACCATGGCCATCGCCACGATGCCCGATATCCAGCGGAATGTGTTTCTTCCCTTCATTTCCTTCTTTTTCCTTTCGCGGCCATGCCCAGTCCGATCCCTATCAGGAACAGGATGGCGGCCATTATGAACGCGAGCTGCCATATCCCGAGGATATCCCAGCCCATCACTTCGCCTCCTTGCGGCACGCGCTGACGAAGCGGCTGCAGGCCGTCTCGTCGCCGCGCCTGTTGCCTTTGTTGCGCTTGTCCCTGCACACCCCGAAATACGGCGAGAAATGCATGCAGTCGTTGCAGATCGGCCCCTTCTTTTCCATCGCGCGGCCCTCCTATCGCTCCGGCACGAGCTTCTCGATGCCGAATATGCAATAGCCTTCGGCGAGACCGTATTGCGGGACGTCCCTGAGGATGTAGGTTATCCTGTATAGGTTGCCTGAGTTCATGAGCGTGAAGACGCATGCGTCCAAGGTCGGATCGGGTTTGTCCGCTATGACGTTGAAATGGATGAGGTCGCCGACCTCATATCCGCGGTCGTCTTTCCTTAGCTCGAAGCGTTTTCTGCCGAGCGCGACCTCCGCGGCGTATTTGTCGAGTATCTTAAGTTCGTGGATCTTCATTCCGAAGCCCTCCTCTCGTTTCCGTCCGGGTCAAGCCGGATGATATGGAATGCGTATTGGTTGTTGATCTTGCGGAGATGCCTTGCGTGGGTCTTTGCGGCGGTGTCGCCGGAATGGTACCAGACGAAGTATTCGTCCCCTCCGCACACGCGCTTGACTATCCCAAGCTGGAAGATCGGCCCATTCTGATAGATGACGGGCTCGCCTTCCCTGAATTCGCAGAAGACCTCTTTTGGGCGAATCGACGTGGGATTTGTCGGGGATTTTTCGATTTTTTCGTTCATATTGGCATCTCCTTCAGCTCTTCGCGGATCTGTCGGAGCGTCCTTTGCCCGAAATCCACGACGATCCCGTTCTTCGCGTATTCCTCTTTGTAGTAGGCGTCCCTTTTGTCCAGGCGCTTCCAGTAGGCGGCCTTGAAATCCGCCTCCGTGTATTCCTTCCCGGACTTCTTGATCAAGGTCATGATCCTCCCGGCGTCGTCGATGGCCTCCTTATGGGTGTCATAATACCCCTTGACGGCTGTGAAGCCGTTTTTCTCAAGGAGCTTTTTGAGGGTTCTTTTCCCCTGCGGCCCGAAGGTCCCGGCGATGTAGATCGGGGTGTCTTTCGGCATCGTCTCGAGGTCCATATGGAGGCTGCTCAGGCGCATTTTGGCCTTCCAGAGCGGGTTTTGGCTGAGATATTCGGATATCCTCATCATGATCCGCTTTCCTCCTCCGTTGCGTCGAATTCGCCTTTTATGACCGCCGCCTTCATCTCCGAATACGCGGTTATCTCGGCGTCGCATTGCTCGACGAATCTGTCCATCCCCCTCTCGAGGTGCATGATGCGCTCGTTGCGGAGGTCTTCCAGTTTCTTCGAGAGATGGCTCAATAGCTTGTTTTTGTCGATCGTGTTGCCCATTGGTCTCCCCCTTCTTCGTTCTTCTCCGATATTCTACTCATGAACGATATGAAAAGTCAAGTGCCAATTAACACTTTTTATAATAAAAAAAAGGATAGGACGCGTATCCTATCCTAATGCTCCTTGAACGATTTCCAGAGGGTCAGCTCTGTGCAGAATGGGGCCCACGCATAGTCGCAGCTGTCGATGTAGTGGTCGTTGCCAGGGGCCCTCGGCTCGCCTTTCTCGCCTTTCCTCGCGGCCTTGTACTCCCTGATGCCGTTCGGGCAGTTCTCGGCGCATATCTTGAACGAGTCGTAGCTCATCAGGATCCTCGTGAAGTCGACGCGGGTCTGGATGCTCTTCTTGGTGCAGCCCATCACGTTGACGTTGAACAGGCCCACCCTTCTGAGCTCCATCTCGAGGCCCTGTATGGTGGCTATGTCGGCGTTGTCCACGTAGACGTTTATCGTGCCTTTCATGAGCAGGTTGCCCTTGGTCTGGTTCCTCCCGTACTTGTCGATCCACTTCGATATGTAGAGGATGCACTGCTTTATGAGCTCAGGGTGCTTCAGGCTCTCCCTGTTGTCGGTGTTGGTCTGGTTGGAGGACATGTCGTTCGAGTGGAAGTACTCGTCGACGACGATGACCTTGCCGAAATCCCTCGTGACGCCCACGAGCGACATGGTCGTGGCGGAGCGAATCTTCAGGTCCGGGTCCTCGCCCTTCTTTATGGTTATCTTCTTGCCCTCGCCGTTTGAGAGGCCGGTGTCGATGCCTATGGCGAATTCGGTTATGTCGGTCATGGACATGACTTCCTGGGCGGTGACGTAGCAGGCCGTGGAGAATTCCGGGTAGGCGAGGCCGGTGGTGGCCCCGAAAAGCCCGAGGAAGTTCGGCTTGTAGAGCTCAGGCGACCTCTTCTTCATCTGCTCGGCCGCGGGATCCCAGCTCTCCCTGTCCCTGAATTCGTTGATCTTGTAGTTGGACTGGTGGAGGTAGAGGCCCTTGCCGAAAGGCCCGACGTAGTCGTCGTCCCTGTAATCGTCGTATTTGTGGGTCTCCATGTATTCCTCGGTCGGCTCGAGCCTTCCCCTGAATATCTCGGTGAAGATCCAATGGTCCGGGGACCATGGGTTCATGACGCAGGTTATCTGTATGCCTATCTCCTTGGCAAGCTCGCCGCTGACGCGGAGGGAGCCGTCGAGCTTGAGGAAATCGTCATAATTCTGGCATTCGTAGGCCTCTTCTATGTAGATGTCCGTAAGCTCGCCATGCGGGAATTTGGACGAGGTGATGCTGGTAGGGTTGTTGAGGCCTTTGAAGACTATCATCTGCCCGGTCCTCTTGTATTCGATCTCAAGCGGCTGCTTCCTTATGGCGAATTCGGATGTGAGGCCCAGATCCTCTATGCATTTTATGAGGTTCGCGTACGTGGAATTCTTGTTGTCGACATCGTTCTGACGGCACATGACGATGTTCCTCCTCGGGTCGGAGAGGATCTTGAGTATCGGCTCATACCCAAGCATGTTCTGGGATTTCTTGGACGAACGGGAGCCGACATAGAAGCGGTATCTCCCCTTGAAATTGAAAAAGAGGCCGTTGTTGTAGCCTTTGCCGAATATCTTCTGTACGTCGAAGTCCCTTACGCCGTTCTCTTCTGTGAAAATGTCGGTCCTCACTGCGCGTCTTCCTGCCTATGGGAATATGATAGCAAAAAAAGGGCCGGTTTTCCAACTTTCGGCTGGAAACGGCCCTTGGATCGTCATCTCACGAGCGACTTGTATATGACCTTGTTGGCGAGGAGCGTCTCGACGTCGGCCTTCGCGCACTCGTCCAGGACCAGCTTGTTGAAGTACTGGTTGTGGTCCGGGGCGTTTATGAAGAGCTGGTTCTTGCCGACCCCTTCCGGATAGAAGCAAAGCTGGCATTCCGTCCATTCCTTCTCCATCTCGGGCGTGACCACGACGGTGCCGTCCTCGTTGAATCGGAAATCCTTGAAATCCTCGGCCTTCTCCTCGTCGGTCGCGTCCCTGCGGAAGACCTCGAACAGCCTCTTGGTGTTCTTGACTATCCCGCAGTCTAGCGGCAGCCTGAGGGGCTTCGCTATGACGGTCTCGCCGTTTTCGTCGGTGAATGGCGCGAATCCGAACCTCTCGAGGAGCTGTGGCCTCTTGAGGTACTTGTGCATGATCTTGTAGGTGTGCTCTTTCTTCATTTGCTGGTCCCTATCCTCATGCAAGCACTTTACCGATGTTGCCTTGCTGGACCGGGTTTCCATACTCATAGGCCTTGATTCCGTAGGCTTCGCAGGCTTTGTGTTCCATCATGCAGCCCCTGGTCTCATTCCATCCTTTCGCGAAGATGGCGACGTCGGCGGTTGAGAGCAATTCAAATGATTTGCCAAGGAACCAGAGCGGTTTTGCCTCGTGTGGCGCGCCTTTGAAGTAGCTATCGATGACTTCGATGTTGTCGCCTACTTTTGTTTTGGCGAATTCGATGAGTTCCTCGCGCACTTTCTCGATCTCCCAGCCCGGTTTTCCGTTCATCGGCTGGCTGATGAATACCTTGATTTTCTTTTCCATCTTTTTGGATTCCTTTCTTTGTTTTTTATCCACGACAGCGCCCCATCATGGGCCCGTCGGAACGCTCGTTAACGGCCTGTCCCTTCCTTGCGCTTGGCGACCTTGATGTTCTTCTTCAGGAGCTCGGCGGTGTTGGCCACCGCTTTCTTGAGCACCTCGGGCTTGATCTCGACCGGATAGACCTCCCCCGTCCTGGCCATGCCGGCGCAGACGCAGTCGCATACCATCTCGAGCACATCGAGGAGGTTGACGTCGTCCGGGACGCTGTCGTTGAGGTGGTGCCTCTCGGTCATGTGCTTCTTCCACCATGGGTGCTTCTTGAATTCAGCCCCGACCGCCCTGGTGTTGAGCGCATCGGTGAACCCTTTGAGGTCTTCGAGCTTGGTGTGGTCGTGTTTCTTGGCCTGCTCCACGCCATGCTCGGTCAGGGCTTTATAGGCCTCGATAACGGCGTAGATATGCCTCTTGGTGTCGATCCTGACGTCCTCTTCCTTGAGCTTCTCGCCTTTGGGAAGGGCTCTTGTGTCGCATCTCTTGGTCTCTAATATAAGAATCTTATTCATGCTTCCTCTCCTTGGGTTTCCGTTTCTTTTCACCCTTTATGATACGCTTTTCGGCTTGGATAATCGCCTTTTCCTTTCTTTTTCTGCTGTCCAGGACCAGTTTTCTGTATCCTTCGTAATCGTCGAACCTCCATTCCTCGAACGTGTTCGCGTCGACGCATCTCACACCTCTGCACATCTCATACGAATTCGCCGAGACGATTATATGGCATTCGATCCCGTGTTCTTTGGCGTTTTGAGCTATGAATCCGAGCGTTTCCTTTATCTCGGAGATCATGTCTATGCTCGTGCCTGCGTCGAGGTCGTCGAGGAACAGATAGGCTTTCTTGCCTTCGTTCCTCTTGTCGCCGAACGCTTTCCCGAGGAGGGGTATGCCATGCCCCAGGCGGGAGATGATGCCCTCGCCCGTGGATTCCATGTACCTGCACAGCCTGCCCATGATGCCGTCTTGCTCGCTGGTCGCATATTCCTCGTTTTTGTCGAATGCGAACACGAGCTCGTCGGTTTCCTCGTCTTTCATGCCGAATATGCCCTTGAACGGGTTGATCTCGCCGACGTCCTTGGCATGGCGGACTCTGGTGAGGTGGTGCCTGATATGGTCCATCAGCGTGGTCTTGCCTGAGCCGTTGCATCCCACTATGCACGTGATGCCTGGCTTTATCTCGATCTCGTCCGAGAGGAACATGGCGCGCCCGGTGTCGTTCGGGTCTCTGTCTATCTTGAATATCATATCAATAGAGCCCTTCCCCGACGACGCTTGCCAATTTGAGGAGATCCCTGAGCTCATCGACGCCCATTTTCTCCAGGGTTTCGATGCCGAATGCCTCCCTGATGGCGAAATATGGGTTGTACCAGCTTTCAAGGCATCCCATCAAATTGCGCGCGCTGTCTTTTTTGACGCTTTTGACCTGCTCCAGGATCTCCTCTTTGGTCAATGACTTGAAGTCCCAGATATCCTTTTCGTTTTTCTTTTCATCGAACATCGTTCTTTCCCTCCTTTGGCTGATATACCTCTATGTCGTCTATGGCATATCCTTTTTTCCGGATGACGACTATTTTCCCCATGATGGTGCGTTTGGTCGCCTCCATCGTCTTGATTTTGCCTGCGGAACGGCTCCTGTAGATTATCCTGTAGCGGATCTCAGGGATGCCTTTCCTTCCGACGGGCGGTTCCATCCTGCTTGTCGTTCGTTCGTTCTTTCTCATATCTTTTTTCAGTTGGGTCCACCGCGGATCGAACGCGGGTCTGACGGTCTTTGCCGCCCGTTCTGCCTTTGAACCATGGGCCCATAAAGAGCGGGATGCCCCGCTCCGTTTTTTGTTTTTTAGTTGCCGTTCGGGATGATGATGCTTACGGCATCGTCGCCTGAGACGACCTGTGGGAGCTCGCCGTTCCATTTCTCGAGATAAGCGAGGTATTCGAGGTATTCCTCGACGGCTTCCCTGAACATCTGCTCGGTGTGGATCGCGTCGAACTCGATGACGTATCCATCCTCGTTCTCGATGACGTTGAACCCGATGGTCTTGGCAAGCTCGACGATCTTGGCGACGGCGGCTTTCGCCTCAGCCTCGGCGGCGATTCTCACGACCTCGGCATCGGCTTCGGCCTCGATGACCCTCTTCTCCGCCTCGATCTGCGCGACGGTCTTCTCCGCCTCGGCTTTGATCCTGGCGACTTCCGCCTCTGCGTTGGCTCTGGTCTCGGCGGCTTGCTTTTCCTGCTCGGCGATGACCTTGGCCTCGACTGAGCGCTCGAATTCATCTGTGAAATCGATGTTGGTGAGGACGACGTCTTTGACATCGACGAAGTAGTCATCTGAGATGCCGGCTCTGACAGCCTCGCTGACGTCATTGGAGAACTGCGGTCTGTTTTGGATGATGTTCATGGCGATGTCGCTGGACATGACCGCTTTGGTCTTCTCGATGGTCTGCGTCTCGATGCGGGACTGCAATGCGTCGAGGCTTCCGTACTGGGTGGCGATGTCCATGATATGGTCGCTCTGAACCTTGTACTGAAGGAAGACCTCAAGCTCCATCGTCTGCCCGTCGCGGGAATACGCGGCGGTGACGATCTCGACCTGCTGGACCTTGGTGTCGTAGGTCTCGTAATGGTTCGTCATGTAGAAGTCGAAATAGGTTCCCGGCTGCCTCATGTCGACGATTTTGCCGAGATGCCTTACGACGGCCACTGTTCCTGTGTCGACCTGATGGACGCTGCCCGGCACGAATACGGTGAGGGCGACGGACGCGATGAAGGCGAACAAGCCTGCCACGAAGAGGCCTTTCTTAGGTTTCTTTGGGGCTTCTTCCGGCTTTACGCCAGGCTCGTAGAACCCGTAGGTCTTCTTCTTCGGTTCCTCCTCAAGCGATGCGTACCACTTCCATCCGCCGTAGGCTGCTACGGCGATCGCGGCGAGCATGAGCACGATGAATACCGCGAATAAAATTGCTCTGATCATTCTTTTCCTCCTTGTTGTGCGAATGACTTTCTGTAGGTGCTGCTTGCGGAATCGAACCGCCTTGGCCTCTCTAGCATATCAGTTTGCTTGACGAGGGGCTCTTACTCTCTGGGAACTGACTTTTACCAAATGCACCAGCTCTGTCTTTTGCAGCGTTTTTTGGTGCTCCATGACGGGTTCGAACCGCCGACCTAGCGCTTATAAGGCGCCCGCTCTGGACCGCTGAGCTAATGGAGCATAATCCCACCGGATAACTCTCCCGATGGGTGGCATAGGCCTTTATGGGGCAGCCTGCCTATCACCCTTTCCTCTAGCCTTGGATCGACTCGAGGTTGTCCTCCATCTCGTCGCGCCACTTCTGGCTTTCGAGCTTTTTCCTGGATTTCCAGATCTTGAAGATGATCTTCTCCTTGCTCTTGTCGCCTTCCGCGAGGAGGTTCTTCTCCTTGTTGAAGCCTTTCTCGTCGCCGAACCAGCTGCAGACCAATAGCCTGACGCATGGATAGAACTTTCTCTCGGCTCCGTCGACGATGGCTTTGCAATAGCTGAAATTGGAGTTGTCGCTGACGTATTTCTCGATATAGGCATCCCTGATGCTCTCGTTTTTGACGTTCTCGGAGTCAAGGAACGCGATGGCGATCTCCTCAAGCCTTTCCTTCTCGCTCTCCTCGAGCGATTTGGCCTGCTCGTAGTCATATGTACCCATCGTTATGCTTCTCTCGAGGTTGCCGATGGCCTTCATGATGCAGCTAATGAGGTTTCTCTCGAAATTCTCCTGGCTGTATTCCTCGTGGCTGAGCGGGATATCTTTGAGGTCGACTTCCCTTGAGATGTCGAATTTCCAGTCCCATCCGCAGCATCTCCTCTTGCCATGGTAATCGAGGCGGATACGCGAGGATAAGGTTCTTGATCTGACGTTGATCCATGTGAGATGCCACACGATGTCGAAGTCCTTGCATTTGAAGACGGTCCATTCCCTCTCCCAGTATTCAGGCTCTTTGCAGTGTCCTAAGATCTCATTGATGTCGATGTGGACCAATTCGGTCGAGGCTGCGTAGATTTTCTTTTCTTTCTTCATTTTGTTCTCTCCTTGTTGTAAGGGCATTTCCATGCCTCATCGCAATATTTGCATGGGTTTTTTTGGCAAATCGCCGATTTTCCCATTCTTTCGTAGGCTTTGGGCGTTTTCATGGGGCACATTCCGTCTTCCCAGGGGTGGGTGAGCTTCCACCAGCTGAAAGCGTATTTCCCGTTTTTCTTTCGGAAGGCGTTCCACCCTCTCGGCATGCTGATGAAATGGTCGAACCCGAATTTGTTCGCCTCTTTCTCCGATTCGAACTCCATGTCAGGAAGTTTGGATATCTCCTCATCGGTTAGAAGCTCGTCCCTGTAATCTCCGTACTTCATCGTTTTTTTCTCCCTTTGAGATCGAGATACAGGCCTATCCCCAACGCCGTGGCCGACATTACGACCATCGAGATGGTCGCCGGATTCGGTTTCGTCGCGCAGAAGATGATGTCGGCGGCGAGCACTATCGCGATCCCGATGTTGACGATTAGCATTCTGTTCTCTTTCTTCATGGCTACATTCTCCCTCTTTCGTTTGATACTTGTCAAGAAGTTTTTTTGATTTTTGTTATTTTATGCCCAATTAGCCTTGGGCTTTCTGTTGTCTTTCGGCTTTTCCCAGTACTTATTCAGCACATCTTTAATAGGAATCGCGTACGCGTATCCGCATATTGGGTCCGATTCGTACCTCTTCGCCTCGCTGTTGAGCGGGTCGCCCGGATCTATGCGTATCGGAAGCCAATAATCCTTTCCGTTGAGCTTCGCCGGGGTGACCTCGTACCTGCTTTTCGTCGGGGTGTTGTCCCTGAGGATGACACGTGGCTTCCTGGATGGTTTCATAGGCACCCTGATCATCACGCCCTGCTCCGTCTCCCTGACGGCTAGCTCGATGAGGAATACGGTCTCCTTCGTCGTGCCGCATACCTGGAAGAACGTCTTTATGCCGTAGTAGTCCAGCATGAAGACGTCCTGAAGGAATATGCCGCATCGGTTCAGCTCGTCTTTCACAGCCTCACCCATCTTTCGTTGAGGATGTTGCCGACCGCGACGACCTTCCCGCCGACGATCTCGACCCTCGCGTATTTCTTCGGGAGCTCCTCCCAGTTCCTCAGCTCGAGGACGTTCAGGATATCCTTGGTCTTGGCGCAGTCGAAGGCGAATTTGCCCGTCAGGGCCGTCTTGCCCTCAGGCAGCTCGAACCCGATCTGCACAGACATGGACCCGTCCTCGCCTATGCCGGACTGGGTGAATTTGATCTTGGCGTTCGCGATGGTGGTCTTCCCGAACACTATGCTGTTATTTGAACCATTCATACTTGCTTATCTCCTTGATGAACTCCTCGAGGCTCTTCGGGACGATGACGATCTTGCCCCTTGCCCTCAGCACCGCGTGGACCTTCTTCTGGTCTTCTCTGACCCTTCCGCCCTTCGTCTTGCATTCGCAGTAGATGGAGTGGCCGTTGTTGTCGATGAGCTCGAGGTCGGGCCAGCCCGGCGGCGGGCCGGCGTCCACTATCCTCTCAGGATTGTTGAGGGCCCTGAATTTCCCGACGTTGTGGCGTATGGCGAGGATGTCGTGCTCCCCGCACCACAGCCTTATCTCATTCTGGACGTCGTGCTCGAGCTTATTCGGTGGCTTCACGCTTGACATTGTCGTATTTCCCCGCGTCGTCTATGACGATCGTGCATTCGTATTCCGGGTAGTCGTATTGGGCCTGGTTCCCGTACCAGCCTTGCTTCGTCTTCACGATTTTGCTCGAGACGGCGACGTTCTCCTCCATCAGCTTGCTTCCCGCGAAGAAGGGGAGCTGGGTGTCTTTGAAGGTGAGCTCGTTCTCGCCGCCTCCGATCTTGAAGGTATAATGCCCCGGCGTCGTCCTCTGCAGCTCCTTGATGAAGACCCATAGGAGAGGCTTCGCTTCCTGCTCTTTCTTCCACTCCTCGTCATGCGCCTTGATGATCTCGATCGACTTATCCAGATGCTTTTTGAAGAGGGGGCTGTACGTGTTGAACTCCTCCTCCCCGATCTTTACGCTGAATGCGTGCTGAGACAGCGAATCCAGTATCTTGATGAATTTAGTTCTGTTCATTTCCATTTCAGGTTCTCCTTATTTTTTCTTCCCGAAGGTGACGGTTTTCCTCCCGTTCCAGGCGTACCACGCCCATCCGCGGGGGTTCTTATAGCCTCTTTTCTTGGCCAGTTCGACCAATTCCTCGTAGGTTTTGGCCATCCCCTGCTCTTTCTTCTTGTTCTTCCTCTCGAGCTCCTCGATCCTCTCAAGCTCGGCTTTCTTGTCCTCCTCGATCTGCCTCTTCGTCTTCTTGTTGTCGAATCCGCAGTATGGGCATATCGGGCCGTTGCCTTTGTATACCCTGAGGCAGTTCGAGCATTCCCTCACGACGACCTCGGGCTCCCTGCTCGGGTTCTTGACCCTCTGGGCGCTCGGATCGAGCGTGTAGACCCTCTTCTCGGTCGGGGTGCCATGCGCGTAGCAGTTCCCCACGAAATCGATTATGATGGCCGTTTTGTCGGGAGCCGGGGTGAGGCATCTGCAGGCCTGCTGGATGTAGAGCGTCTCGGACTGCGTCGGCCTGAGGAGCATGCAGCACTCGCACTCAGGGAGGGTTATCCCCTCGCTGATGAGGTTGCAGTTGCAGAGGACGGCGTACTTGCCAGCTTTGTACTCGGCCATCGCCTCCTCACGCTTCTTCTCGGGGGTGCTTGCGTCGATGTGGATCGCGGGTATCCCGTTGTCGTTGAAGAGCTGGCATATCGACTGGCTGTGCTTGACGTTGGTGCAGTAGGCTATGGCCTGCTTGCCGTCCGCCAATTCGCGGTAGTACTTTATGATGTCGCCGTAGATCTTCCTGTCGAGCATGACCTCGCCAAGCTGCTCGTTGTTGAAGTCCGCCCCGCTCATGCTGACCTTCTTGAGGTCTATGTCGAGCTTCGGGGCGTAGAGCTCGTATCTCGATATGAGGCCGCGCTCGATCAGCTCGTCCGCGCTTATGCCGTTGAGTATCTCGTCGGCGAGCGACAGGGGCTTGTTGTCCAGGCGTTTCGCGGTGGCGGTGAACAGGATGCGCTTGCACCCGTAGAAATCGCACACCTTTCTGTACGAATCGGCCCCGCTGATGTGGCCCTCATCGATTATGATCAGGTCGACCGGGCCGTTCTCGCCGAGATGGTTCACCTCGGTGAACACGCTCTCGAGGCGGGCGTTGGCTATGATCTTGGCATGCTGGGCGAGGAGAAGCCTCCTGTGGGCCATGACGAGCACGCTTTTGCCCTTTCTGTGGGCGCTTTCGCATATCTCGTCCATTATGTAGGTCTTGCCGGCTCGGCAGGGAAGGACCGCGCAGACGCCTTGGTGCGTCTTGAGCGATTCCCTTATCCTGTCGTACATATCCTGCTGATAGTCCCTTAGCATAGAGGTTCGCTGTTCCTTCCGAATATGACCCCTCGCTCGTCTTTCGCGAGCTTGAGGCCTACGTACACCCAGCCTTTGTTGATGTCTTTGTGGAGTTTGTAGCCTTTCTTAGGTATCTCCTGCTTGAATCTGCTCTCGCTGAACAGGTATTCGTTGTTGTTCTTGGCCCATTCCTTGTATTCCTGATAGAGGACGGATGCCGATATGGACATCGTCGGGAATCGGATGCAGCGGTCGTTGAGGAACGCGACGATGACGTCCAGTTCCTTCTTGTAGTCGCTGAGAGCCTCCTCGAGGCATTTCGGCTTCGGGAGTTTGTCCTTGAATTCGTTGTGGAGGCGCATCGCGCCCTTTATCATCCAGCCGAGGATCTTAGGCGCCTCGGCGGCGAGTTTCTTAGGCATCTCCACGTCTTTCGTCTGCTCCGTGAAGGTATTGAGGAACGGGACGAAGAAGATCCTTCGCCACGTGCCGAAATCCGTCGCGCGGATGATAGGCTTGTTGTTGGTCGACATCCAAGGGCTGAACGATGGCATGAACGAGAATGGCTGCCCGTATTTGAACTGGGCGTTTATCTTCTCGCCGCCGAGCATCTTCTTGATGATGACCTCGTCGAGCTTCTTGCCCTCGGCGGTCTCGCTCGTGGACACCATTCTCGCCCCAAGCAGGGCCGACAATGAGAATTCGTTGGCCTGGCTTGAGCTGTTGCTCTGGACGAGCAGGTCGCTGTTGACCGACGTGCCGTAATCGCCGAACACGTCGTTGACGACCTTGATGAATGTGGATTTTCCGTTGCTGCCGTTCCCATAGAGGATGTAAAGGTGCTCTTTGTTGGTCCTTCCCGTAAGCGATTCGCCCAAAGCCATCTGAATGGTCTCGATGAGCTCCTCGGTCTCTTTGGAATCGGGGCGCTTGAATATGTCGCGGAGGAACTTGAGCCACACAGTCGGGGTATCGAAATCCACTTTGCAGTTCGTGTTCTTGGAGAGCATGAGCTTCTTGTCGAACGGAAGCCTCGTGCCGTCACGCAGGTCGAATACCCCGCTGTCGGTGTTGAGGAGGTAGTCCTGCGTGTCGAATTCGCTGTTCACGACAGGCAGGTCGTGGAGGTCGTGCAACTCGCTCAGCATCGCGTCCTTGCCGGCTTTATTCGACACTCTTTTTACATTGTCTAATTGCGCCTTGAGGACGGATTTGAGCGTGTCGGCCTCGTCCGGATCATTCTCCTTCTCTATTCTCTCCTCGGTGCTCTTCACCTCGTCTTTGAGTATGTCTATGAGCTTGTTCGCGTATTTCCTCACACAGCCTTTCATGTCCTTGGTCCAGGTCTTCCCGTTCCAGAACATGAACCCGTTGCTTTCCTTGTTGAATTTGAACCACTCGCCGAAATAGTCGTAGAATCTCTCCGCGTTGCCTGTGTCGTTGAGCGGGTATGTCTTGAATATCTTCTTGACGGGGATGATCGGGTCCATCTTGTCGTCGAACTCCACCACGTCGGTGGTCGGCTCGAGGGTCGCCCCCGTGTTCTCCACGACGACGTTCCTTTCCTTGACGGGCCTGTACACGTCCTTCTGGGTGGCTATGGCGTATTCTATGGTCTGGCTCCCGAATGTGCCCGCGCTGAGGGTGACGCCGTTCCTGTTGGTCTCACTCCTCTTTTGGTCCCATTTCTCGCGGATGAGCGCGCTTCCTCTGAATATCCTGTCCATCTGAACCCTGTCACATCCCGTCCAGAACGCGAGGATCTTGCACAGGGCGAAATCCGCTTTGCTGTGGTCGTTGCCGTAGGCGCTCATGTCGCCGTTGTACAAAGCGTTGAATTCCTGCCCATATCGGCTGTTGCGGATCTTGTCCATGAGGTCATGGTCGCTCATGTTCGCCGAGAGAGGGTCCTTCTCTATCGTGACCGCCCTGTAGCTCTTGCCGAAGACCACGACTCCATCGTCCGCGAACGCGTTGTTGAGCTCGAGCGGATGGTCTTTGTCCTCTATGTATTTCTCCCATAGCGAGTAGACCTCTTGGTCCCTTTGCGCTATTGGGAGGTTCTTTATGACTTTCCCGGTCATGGTGAAAAAGCGCCCGTTGTCGTACATCTCGATGTTCGCTTTGCGGCATCTTCCGACGGGCTTCTTGCCTTTGCATATGATATGTATGCCTTTCCCGCTGTGGGAATATTCGGTATATGAGTTGAGGGTATCGATGAAATCCTTCGCGATCTCCTGGAAATCGGGCTCGTCGTGGTTGTCCAGGTCTATCCCGAGGTAATGGGTGTCGGTCTCGGTGTCTTTGCCGAGCATGAACCCGATGCCGTCGAATCCGTATTTCACCGCGCCTGAGATGGCTAGGCTGAATGTCGTCCATGTGGACGGGTCATTGCTTTTCGCCCATTTGCCGAAGATCGCGTCATAAGGGACTTTCGTCTGCTTTCCGCCTCTTTCCTCGACTCTGTAGCCAACCCATCTGCGGGTCTTCTTGATCTCAAGAGGTATGGATTCATACCTTTTTTCCAGTTCTTGAATTGTTGCCATGCGTTCTTTCCTTTGATGTAGGATGTGTTCTGTGTTGGTGGAGGCGAGGGGGGTCGAACCCCTGGCTTCGGTCTGCGGAACCGATATTATCCCGCTTAACTACGCCCCCATCCTGTGTGGTGCCTGATGAAGGAATCAAACCTCCGACCTGCCGCTTACGAGGCGGCTGCTCTGACCGCTGAGCTAATCAGGCGCATATCTATCATAATGGCCCGACGGGGCCGATTACAACCTTTTGATGGTGCCCAGGGCGGGATTCGGACCCGCAAAACCTAGCTTCTGAGGCCAGTACCTATGCCAGTTCGGTTACCCAGGCATCAAATGGTTGGGGTAGCTGGGATCGGACCAGCGCATCCCGGATTCAGAGTCCGGAGCCTTACCGCTTGGCTATACCCCAATTATGATGGCGGCGCCCCGGTTGTCCCCTCCCCTTTCGTCAGTTTTGAAAGAAAATTTTCCGGAACTGGTCGTTTATAATAGGCGCCTTATGTCCTTAGGTTGAGGGTTAGGGAGTTTACAGCCCTAACCCCTACACGCCGCCCACTCTTACAAAGACCTTGCGCTTAGGTGGTGAATTGGTGGTTTGTTTTGGCGGCTTGAGTTTCTTTTTTGGCGCCCGCTGAAGGACTCGAACCCTCGGCCTACGACTTAGGAGGTCGTCGCTCTATCCTCTGAGCTAAGTGGGCGTGTTTCTTTGGTTTTCGGTTGGAGCCGCAGACGGGAATCGGACCCGCGCCATCTGCTTGGGAAGCAGAGGTACTGCCACTATACTACTGCGGCATGGTTGCGGGGGTGGGACTCGGACCCACGGCCTCTAGGGTATGAACCTAGTGAGCTACCGCTGCTCCACCCCGCGATGACAGGTTTTCGCCGAGGATTTCCCCTCAGCACGATCACTTTACCATTGTTTGTTATCAATAGTCAAGCATTTCATTTTATTTTTGCATATTCGAATTGGTCGGAACGATGGGATTCGAACCCACGACCTCCTGGTCCCGAACCAGGCGCACTACCAAGCTGTGCTACGTCCCGAGAGAAAAGCGATGCGGCCTGAACCGCACCGCGTGTCTTTGGTTGGAGGAAGCGCGCAGCTTTGGGCTGCCATCCGCCGCTCGTAAGTCGGATGATTCGTTTGTGAAAAGGAGTGCGGCGGATCGCTTCCATATAAGAGGGAGGCGGCTAAGCCTCCCCGCATCGCTTAGAACGGGAGATCGTCGGAAACGTCGTCGATAGGCGCTGTGTTCGGATTTGGGTCCGCGGCGGCCGTCTTAGGATGGCTGGCATCCCAGATGGACGGTGCGAACGTGCCGGCCACGATGACGTTGTCGTCCTTGCTCGTCGCTTTGTTGAGCTCGATGCCGACATCGACTCTCATATGAAGGCCGATGACGTACTGAATGATCTCTTCCTTGATGTTCTCAGGTCCGAAGTGATCCTTGTAATTAGGGGTCCCTTCCTGAGTCAGGATGAGCTCGTTGAACGCGTTGAAGTTGTAGGCTTTGTCGCCGTCTCTCTTGAAGATGGTGTACCACAGCTTTCTGTTTTTGAAGTTCTGCTCGACATCGGTTCGGATGCAGAATCTGAGCTTGAGGTATTCGTAGCCCTTAGCCGATTTCTTTTCCTCGACGTCTTCCAAAACGACCTCATAAGACCCTTCGTCGATAAGGGGGAAGTCCTCCTGCGGCGCTTCCGATTTCTTGTCTCGTCCGAAGACGACTTCGCTGTTGTTTTCTTCTGCCATTTTCTTTTTTTCCTCCGTTGGCTTTCGTTTTTTTTGTTTTTTTGGAGACCGGCTCAGGCCTTATAGGACCTGCTCGCCGTTCTCGTCGGCTTCGTGGCACTCCTTGCTGCAGAATGCCTTGCCGTAGTGTTTGACGCTCTTCTCATAGAGGTCTTTGGAGATCTCCTTCTTGCAGACCGAGCAGAGGTATTTCGGCTCGTTCGCGGTCGGGATGGTCTTTTCGACCCTGATGCATGGCGTCGGGACGCCGCCGACTTTCGTCTTGGTGGCGAAGATCTGGATCTTCTTGCCGACCCATTCGTCCATCATGCCCGTCCCATAGAGCGACTCTATGATCTTCCCGTTGGTGCTGTTGACGCACATCGGGAGGGAGTCTTCGTAGAAATAGAGAACGGGTTTGGTGTCTTCCGCCCCTCCTTCTCCTTTGACCTTTTCCATGACGACGTCTTTGATCGTCAGGACCCTTTTCTCCCCAGGGTTGAGGAGCTCGGCGCGGAGATAGGTCAGGTCAGTGTAATTGCGCCAGTGTTTGTGCTCTGCCATTTTCAGTCCTCCTCCATATGGAATAGCTTTTTGTAGGAGAACACGCCCGTGAGCATCTTCCCCTTCCTGCAGACATCGCAGGAGCCGCATCCTTTCGGCTCTATCTCGCCGCGTTTTATCGCGTCGAACCTAGGGGCCTTCTCGACGACTTCCGCCAATGCCGCGTCCAGGATATCCTGGTCGATTTTGATGAGTGCCTTGTCGGGCACATCCTCTTTCGTGGTGACGGCGAGTATGAACGGGAGTTTTCTGTCCTCCCCTCCATGCTTTACGTTCCACTGGCGCTCTATCTCCTGATAGATGGCGCCCTCGAGGTCGTATCGCCACGCCTTGATGAAATCCATCCTGACGTTGCGTTTCTCCCCGTCTTCGTCGGTCACCTCGACCCACACGCTTGACATGTCCTTCATGATCTTCTGGTCGACTATCGCCTTGTCGCGGTGATAGGCGTCTATCTTGATCTTGAATTTCACGCCCGCTATCGTGCCGGTCATGATGACCTGGTGCTCGCCTCCGAGGTATTTCGACAGGAGCTTGTCGCCCTCTATCGCGGCTATCACCGGCTCGATGTTCTTGAAATCGGATTTGAATGTGCCGTCTTTCTTGAACATCTCCTGATGCTTCGCCTTGAATTCCTCCATCGGGATCTCTTTGCTGAAGTAGTTGTCGACATAGCTTCCGAAGAGCAATGCCGGGGACGATTCGTCCTCGAGCTCCCCTTTGACCCTTGCCAGGCCTTTCTTCTCGCAGTCGAGGAAATCCTTGAATTGGGAATAGCCCATGTACTCGGATCGGGCTTCGATGCTGTGGTAGTTTTCGTTGGTCAGTTCCATGCTGCGTTCCTTCCTAACGGCCCATCAGCTCGTCGTAGGCGCATCCGAGGGCCGCGGCCAGGCGGTTGGCGTTTATGGCGTTAGGCACGTTGTGCCCATGCTCATAATTGCTTATCTGCACAGCCGAAAGACCCGAGACGTCCGACAATTCCTTGATGGACATATTGCGTTCTTTCCGTAAGTTTTTCAGTCTCTCTGCAAAAGACATCGGTGTTCCTTTCCTCCAACTTACGATTTGATTATAGCGTTTTTCATAATATAAATCAAACACTATTTCTTATTTGTGTTATCGACGATGGCCGCTTTCTCAGCGTCGCCCAGAGCCCTTGAGATGGTTTCGTAGTCGCTCTGCCCGACCAGGCCCAATGCGTTGATCGAGTAGAACATCGGATCCTTCTCGCTCGGTTTCCCGCTCTCGTCGAGGGCGACCGAGACCACTGGGAGCTGATACGTCACGACGAGCCTGCTCACGCCGTCGTCGCCTTTGACGATCCTGGCGCTTTTGACCCTGAGCCTGACGTTCGACAGGAGCGCGGTCTGCTCGTTGTAGAGCCTTTCCGTCTCCTCAAGCCTCTTGACCCTGTCGGTGATGATGAGGTCGGTGAGCTTCTTCACATCCGTGTTCAGGTCGTCGACGCGCTTGTTTATCCCTTTTTTGGTCAGCATGCTATAAGCCCTCTATCATCTCGATGAGGATCTGCTTGTCGTCCTCGGTGGTTGGGATGGCCGCGAGGGCGTCGGTCCCGAGCAGGGCGAATGGGTTCTCGCCGAGGACGTCGGCGCATTTCACCGCGAGCTCAGGGCTGAGCCTGTGCTTCTCGTAGTAGCTGACGCCGGCCTTTGAGATGCCGAGCCTCTTCCCGAGCTTTTCCTGCGTGAGGCCATGCTTCCCGCGGAACTTAGCCAGATTATTTGACATTTTGGAATATTCTCCTTTCGCACACCATTTTATTTGACTTATTTGATGTTTGTCAAGAAAAAATCTTAATTTGTTTTAATTCCCGATAAGAAAACCCGGCCATATCCGACCGGGTATGAGCACGTTATTCCGTCATTAGGAGAAATCGCCCGGTATGAACCCGCCGCCGAACTTCCTCGGGCGGTTCTTCATGACCAGGTTCCACAGGCCCGCGTTGGACAGGACGTTTATCGCGTCTTGGCACAGGGTGATCTCGACGAGCTCGGACCTCTTCGCCACGATGCCATGCTCGGTGTCGTAGCCGCTGTCCATGCCTATCTCGCCGTTCCTGATCTTGTACATCGCCTGAAGGAGTATGGCCTCCCTGAACGCGTCGAGCTGCTCGCCGCGGAGATCCTCGTATCTGAATCTCCTGAACGTGTTGTGGTCGATGTAGCGCTTCATCTCGCTCTCGGTGCGCGCAAGGAAAGCGGACGGCCCGTTGGACGGGTTGTCCTCGTCTTTGAGCATGGATCTGAGATCCTTGCCCCAGTAGTTCTTGAAGTCGTCGACCGTCACGAATTTAGGCTCGAAATTCATCGGTTTTCCCTCCTTATATCCTTTATTATATCATCAGGCAGAGCCCCGTCGGGGCTTTTTTTGCAAAGCAGCGGGATGACGGACAGTTTTCCCCTGAACGCCACGGTCACCTCCGCCTTGCGGCAGTCCGTCATGAGGCGGTCCAGCCAACGGAGGAGCGATTCGCCCTGCGCCTGGGTTATGGAATCGGGGAGGCGAGCATATGCGCATTCGTATTGCATCTCATATGTGCCGTCGTTCACCTGTATGGCCCCGTATCCGCGAAGGAGGTTATCCCTGCCCGACGCCGTTATCCCGTTCGCCAGGAAGACCCCTTCCAGATCCGAGTGGGAAAGCCCCCTCATATCCAAAAAAGAGCCGTCCTGCATTATGAACGAGGCTTTCCTTGGAATCTCTTGCGAGAATCTGAACCCCGCTCTTTCAAGACGGCTTTTTATGTCATTCATCGGATTCCAGCTCATTTATCCTGTCGCGCCATTGCTGGCGTTGGGCTTTGATGGGCGCGTAATCCTCCTCAGAGATGGCCCCTTCGGCGTATTTGATGGCCTTGTAGTCAGTGGCTGAGAGCTGGTTTTTGAGTTGGGCGATCTCCTTTGTTTTTAGGTAAGAATCGCTTGCCTTCATCCTGTCTCTCTCCGCTTTCCCTTGGGCAAGATGCTTCTCATAGGCGGTTTTCGAGACTTTCGTGAAGCCGATCGGAAGCGGCTCAACAAGAGGGTTTTTTGTGACTATGTAGTTGTCACCCTTTTTGTAATAATGGTACGTCATCATCAAACCTCCGTCACGTCATCTTGGACGTAGTTCACATTCGAGCTGTATATGTCGGTGTAGTAATGAGCCATGCTTGCGCCACTTGAAGTCGCTTGGATTCCGCCAACGCCATCGGTTATGGAGTTGTGGTCATAATTGAAGCCCAAAATGCCATTACTGTAAGAAACGGCATATGACAAAAGGTGCTTCACTTCCGTGACCGCTCCGTTATACACATTGAAGAGCGTGACAGGAATCGTATAGACCGCATTGCCTCTTGAGAAAACCACATCAAGGAAATCGCCGAAATCCTCGATAGGATATACGCTTGTCGAATAGAAGGTCATCTCCAAGAAGGTGTATGAGCTTCCAGCCCATTGGCATTGGATCCTTACCTCGTGTCGGTATAAGCGGGTAGTCGCCCCACCGCTTATCGTGAGGTTGCCCGACCCAAGTATGGACTGGCCGTTGATGGTCTTTATGTTCGTTCCGCTGATCAGCTTGGCCTGGAACTTGCCGCCGCACTTGCTGAGGAAATAGGCCAGGCCAGCGTCGTCTAAATACTTAGGCATCGACTGCCCTCCTTTCCTTTTACGCGAACAGCGCGTCTATCTCCGAGTTGGTTATGGACGTGACGCCGGTGATGAACCCGCTGTCATTGGTGAGATCGCTCGTCTTGGTCGGGATGGTGAGGCTGACGGTCTTAGGCGAGGTCACTGAGACCGCGTTGCCATTGACCTTGATGACCTCTATGACGTTGACCTGGGCTCCGGCGGCGATGCCGTTGAGCTTGGTCTGATATGGATCCCATCCGTCTAATGTAAGGAAATTATCACTGACCCAAACCACGGACGCGACGCCCTTTCCGGTATTCGGGTCCAACGCGTTGCGGAGCGCCATCTCGTAAGCGTTGGTGAAATCGTTCGTGGACAGGCCTTTCCCGCTTTCCTTGGCGACGTATCCCGAGGTGACCCAGGACTGGGTGGCGTATGAGGAAAGGTTTATGTTGACCTTCTTGCCGGTTATGGTGAGATCCGTCCCGTTGAGCTGAACGCCTTCCAGGACGTTGACCTGGGCGCCGTTGGCGGTGTCGCCGAGGCCGACGTCGGCCTTTGTGACGGTGACGTTGCTCGACAAAGCGTGGCCGTTGACGGTCCTGGTATTCGGGACGTAACCGCTGAGGCTTGGGTTGGTGTCGCCGAGTTTCTCCCATCTGTAGGTATAGTTAGGGGACGTTCCCGATCTGGCGGATATGTACTCGTCATAGGCGTCGTGGGGGCCTACATCTTGGCCTTCGTTCTGCGGAACGAGGTAGACGCCCGTACCGTAATAGGTGTCCGGATGCTCTTCGTAGGTATCAAGCCATTCTTGTTTTGTCACGACGTTGATGTCGAGCTTGCCGCTCAGCGTGGCGATGAACCCGTCCACCGTCGCCTTGTCGTAGTAGCGGCTGTCCGACTGCGTCTTCGTGTAGTAGTAGTCGAGGTTGCTCGCGCCTTTCGTGATATACCCCGCGTTCTCAAGCGTGCTCACCCTGCTGCTGAGCGCGCTGTCGGCGTTGGCCCTGGCGGTCGCCTCGGCCGTTATGAGCGCCTTGATCTTCCCGTCATATCGGGACAGACCGCTTAAATCCAGATAACTAGACATCTTTTTTTCTCTCCTTGCCTTGCCTTGTTGGTTTTTATTCGTTCGGACCGAACAGATCGTCTATGTCCGAATTGCTCACCCTTTCCATGCCCAGATCGTCTGGGATCAGGTTGACGTCCTGGTCCAACCCATGGTTGTTGACCTTCGTCGTCTTGTCGACTTTCCCCCTGAGCGCCAAAGTGACGGCCCGGTTCGATATCGGCTGATGGCTGTTGACGTCGAGCTCCTCGTCCACCCTGGTTCTGCCCATTATGTAGTTGAGGTCGAGCTCAGCCCAGTCGGCGGCCGTCCACGTCCCTGTGGTGCCGTTGACGTTCACGCAGCGGTAGAACGTCCCGTCATGGAGGACTATGTCATCCGCCACGTACGCGTTCGAGGCGACGTATGGCGGCGCGAGCCTGTGTATGTTGTCGACGTCCCTTGCGAGGACGCTCAGCGGCGTGACGGTCATGTTGTCCGCGTTCAGTTGGCTGAGGAATGCGTGGTCCCTGAACCCGGATCCCGCGTATCTGTTCCCGGTGAGGAATTCCACGGCCTCGAAGCCTATCTTCTGCACCCCGTCCTCATAGAACGAGGCGATGACGGACCCGCCGTTCGGCGTCTTGAACACGGCGAGATCGCCGTCGTTCTGCGCGTATGCCTCCTCCATGGTCGTATTCGAGTCGGCTTCGCATACCTTGACCGATCTGTACGCCTTCTCGTACGTCGCGCGGGTCGTCCCCAGCACCTCGTCGGTCGTGACGGTCAGGATCTTGTAGAAGCTCTTCCTCGTCGTGTCGTAGACGACCGAGCCCACGGAATACATATTCGGATCGAGGGTGCCGACGGTGGCGTCATCCACGAAAGTCGGCGAAACCCTGAGGTATGCGTTGCTGTTCTTCTTGAGTATCATCGCCGAGAGGATGAGGTTCTCGAGTATCTGGTCGAGCGCCAATTCGGTCTGATCTTCGGAATCCGACGCGGATGCGCCGACGGTGAAGGTTATCAGGCCGGAGACATTCGTCTTCGTCGGTGCGCTGAGGCAGGTTATCGTGGCCTGCCACACGCCTGGCGTGTCAAGCAGCCTCACGACCTCGTCGTCCGAGGTGAACTTGGAGAAATCGAAAAGGAATCCCTGATACCCGCCATCGTGGTTGATCTCGAAATAGGCGTTGTCCGTGTCTTCCGGAAGCGGGTAGAATGGCAGATTCACCTTCCTCATGAACAGAGTTGGGTAGGCATTCCCCTGCCTGTCCGGCTTCCTGAATTTTATGGTGGCCGAATCGAAAAGCTCGTAATCGAGCCCCTCGAAATGCGCGAAAATCTGGAAATCGGTCTCCCCGACGACCGGGGACGGACCATGCATCAGGTATTGCTTAACCTTTCCGGTGCTGTCTAACCAAATCCACATGAAATCACCTCATTGTCATTCTCATTTTAAAGTATTCGCGCGCGAATGCAAAGCGGAAACTATCTCCTTAGGTCCACGTACCAGAAATGGGAGCAGTAGCCGTCCTTCGCGTACCTGGCGTTCTGCTTCCTGGATTTGACCTTCTGCACGTTCGTGACTATCCATCTCTCGCCGAGGTATTCGACCAGGTCGTTGGCCTTCATGCCCGTCAGATCATCAGGCGATTTTATCGTCACCGTCGTCTGCCTGTGCATGAATGAGTCGACCGTCACCGATGTCCTAGTGCGCTCCGGGGCGGCCTCCTTCGCCATGAATGAGCCCGTCTGGACCCTTTTCATGACGAGCTCGGCGTCATCGAGCTCCTCGCTCTCGTCGCGGGACCACCACCTGCAGTATTCGTCGTAGCCCCTTCTTGACTGGAATATGTCTATGCCCATCGTGTCTTTCCTCCTAGAATCCGTATTTGAGATCGCCTGCGCCGGTGTTGGCGTGGAACGTCTCCGTGACCGCGTCGTACAGGCCCGGTCTGCCGTCCGATCTCCTGACGCATGGCACGAGGTCGTGGGCCAAAGCCCCCGCCTGATACACTTTCATCCCGTATATCCTGCCGACGAAGCCCTTGCCGAGCATGTTCCCGTCAAGGCTTGCCCCGAACGCGTCGATGCCGCGGGTCGGATCCATCCTGTACGCTGCGCCGTGGAACCACGAGACTTGGATGCCGTTCAGCGAGAGCCCGTTCGAATCGGCCTTAGCCAGGTATCTCCTGCCCTCGTCGATCGCCACCGGGTTGGTGCTCAGCGAGGAGTCCCTCGCCGACCTGCGGAGGATGAGCCCGTTCTCACCGCGCATCATGACGAGTCCGTCCGCGCCCCATCTGCCGAACATGCATTCGGTCGGGTCGGCGGACCCCGATGCCATGAATTCGCATTCGATGGCGGTATCGTCGCTCACGTCGGCGCCGTCGATGTGGATGATCTGGCGCCCGTCTGACTCGAGGTATTTCGCCTTCTGGTAGGCCGACGGGACGCGCCCGACCGGCTCGTAGTATTGGTCGGAGAAGCATTGATCGGGGTCGAGCAGGGCGTTCTTGGCTCTGCCGACCACGAGGTGGCTCTCGTCGAAGACATCCATGCAGCGCTTCGATACGGCGGAGAGATATATGCTGAACGGGTCGTAGACGACGTCGTTCCGCGATATATCGGGCAGGTTCACGCCGAAGACGAAGTGCATCGTCCCGTTGTCGTCTCTGTAGTAATACTGCAGGGAGCGGACCGCGAACGGTATGTTCTGGTTGTTTCTGTATCTGGACGGGTTGACGTAGATCCCGACCGCCCCGGATTCGTCCTCGAAGGCCGAGAAGATGTTCTCCACCGAGGCCTCGGCGTCCACGAAGAAGTCTTCTGGGAACGTGTTGACCGCCGGGTCGGACTCGGCGTCGTATCTGTACATGGTGTATTCGAGCCTCCTGTCCGCTTTGGCGGATGAGGCCACGACGAACATGTTCTTGGCGAACGATCTGACTTTGACCGATTCGGCCGAGACCGATGCGTAGGCCACCGAGGAATTCGCTTCCCTCAGCTCTGTCGGGTCGTCTGAGCCTTCCTGGAAGACGCAGTAATGGGCCGGGACGTTATAAGGCATGTCGCTCTCGTTCGCCTCGCGGAGGTTGACGTCGACGATCTCGGCCGGGATGTCGCCTTCGAGGTAATAGTATGTCTCGCCGCCCTCGTTCGAGACCGCCGTCCTTCTGAATTCGATGGCGAACGTGCGCGAGAAGGATATGGACGAGCTTATGTCGCCCTTCATTATCTTGTTGATCCGGAGCTGGTAGCCGCCGCTGAACGCCGCGCTTACGCTGACGCTCATGCTTTGGGTGTCCACGGACGTGACTTTGTTCAGGGAAAGGGTCCCTTTTCCGTTCGCCTCGTAGCTTGACCACGAATATTGAGAGAAAGGAGTTTTGGGCACATTGAAGGAAGCGCCGATATCGGCAAGCATGAAAGGATCGTCGGGCTCAAGGGTCGCGAAATCGCTCGCTTTGATCTTCATGACCGCTTTATGGAGCCTGGCGGGGATCCCGAATCTGGGTTTGCTGTCGTAGGCGAAGCAGGTTATGCTCACCCCGCCGACGTAATCGGTCTTCAGCGAGCCGTCCCTGTCGAATTTGTCGTAATGGCCTATCAGGTCATTCAGCTTGCTCATCCACGGCGAGACGACCACCTCGTCCCTGTTCTCCGCGAGGTAGTCGAACTGCATCGTCATGTCGATTATCTCTTTGTTGTCTTTGCATAGCGGTTTTTTGGACACGCCTATCGACATGCTGCTGCTCTGAAGGAAATCGGATGCGTTGATCGCCTTCGGGAGCTTGAGGTACGCTTCCCCGTAGAACCTCAGGACGGTCGGGTTCGGGATCAGGTAATCGTGGAAATACGCCTCTTTGTCCAGATGGCATACGCTGAATCCGACGTTCTTCACGAACGCGTCGTCGGTCGATCCGACCATGTTCCACCACGACTGGGTGGTTTTGTAGTCAAGGAGGTCGTCCGCGTTGAACGCTGGCTTGAGGTCGGCGGTCATCTCGTCTATGTAGCTTCCGCCGGATATGTTGTCGTACGTGGCTATGTTGAAGCAGAGCGACGTCCCGCTCGCGAACGCGTTGACGTCGCTGAGGTAGATCCCCGTGTTCTCGTTCCCGTCTTCCCTTGTGTAGAAGACGAAATACCCGCAGTTGATCTTCTCGTCGTGCCTCACCGTCCCGCTTTCCTTGTCCAGTTCGCTTGGGGTGACGAAGCTGAGGAACTGCTTCGCCGTCTCGGCGTCGCCGAAAAGCATCTCATCGCCCCTGCCCTCGTTCTCGTAATACGCTTTCTCTTTGCTGAGAAGGAGGAACTTCCTGACGTTCTCGGCCCTTCTTATGCTCTCGCCATAGGGCATGAGGCTGTACGTCCTGTATTTGGCCCACACCGTGGTGAAGTAGTTCTTCAGGACGTATTCGCTGGTGGATTCGTAGTTGGCGAGTATGGCGTTGTCGTAGATCTGGTATTCCCTTGAGTAGATTATGGAATCGGTCTCTTTGTCGTAGGTTCCGACCTTCTGGACCTTGCTTGGGTCGGCCCCGCCGTTGTCCTCGTCGTATCTGGCCGTCATCTTGAAGATCTTGTTGCCGATGCGGTCCATCTTCTCGCGCTCGAAAAGCCCGTCGCTCTCAAGGACGGTCAGGGCCGCGCTGCAGTTGTCGACGGTGACTATGTCGTCCCTGTCTATGTTCTCTTTGCCATGCATTATGGCGCCGCTGTACATGGCGTCGTAATCCACCTCGAACACGATGGATTTTATCTTCTTCGCGATGTTCTCGTCGGGATTCTGCCCGAGAAGGTCCTGATCCCCGTCAAGCGGCATGATGTGCATTATCCCGCCGGGTACGGTCACGCCCTCATATCCCTCTCCGCCTTTGAGCTGAAGGGGGTTGGTCAGGCCGTATGGGTTTATCGCGTCGACGAGGTTGACTATGTTCTCTATGTAGGAGCATTCCGCCTTGAACCAAAGCACGTTGAGATACTGGTATTTGGCGCCCCAGCCCATCAGCTTGTTGCTGCCGATGTCGTATCCGATCGTGCATATCTTGAACTGCTTGGCGAAATCCATGGTGACCTTATTGCCGTCGAAGTCCGTGTAATCCATGTTCGAGAAATCGTGGGGGGTATCCACCGGCCTGCCGCTCAGAAAGCTATCCCAGTTCGTGCTGAGCGTGTTCCTTACGGTGTTCTGCAGTATGAGAGGGGTGATGTCCTGTTTGCAGAGGAAGTATTTCTTGACCCTTGGCAGGCTGCTTCCCGCCGCAGGCACGAGCTCGGCTTCCTTGTAATAGCACATCTTGATGCTGTTTATCTTGTATATCGGGAACCTTGTCTCCAACGTGAGCTGGTCGAGCGTTAGGAAGACGCTGTTGGGCGACCTGAACCCGAGGTACTCGACCATGTGGGCCGAATTCTCCTGCGATAGGGCGTTGCTGTGCTCCCTTCTCGCGTCCGTGGCGAAATCGTCGCTGCTGAGCGACCCTCTGACGAAATTGGCGTTCGTCCTATCGAAATCCCCGACCGTATGGCTTATGTCGAGGCCGTATATGACATCGTCCTTGACCACGGGGATCATGTCCTTGACCCTCATTATCTGCGCGAGCAGATCCTTCAGGCTTGGGTTGGTCATCGACATCTCAGGGCATATGACGCTGTCGAAGATCTCCTTGAGGTTGGCTATCAGGCCGTCGCGGTCCGTCCCGCTCTCGCTGAGATAGTATTTGCTCACGTATCTCCATTTATGCCCGCTCCTGTTCGAGACTTTCTTGTATTTAGGAGAGAAGGCCTCGACGTATTCCTTCATGTAGAACCAGCAGGATCTTTTCTTCTCCTGCACGAGGGACTGGGTTATGGATATGTTCGGAAGCGGTATCTTCTCAAGCCTCTTCGTCTCGCTGAAAAGGTCGATGGCGCACTTGTAGAGCCCCGTCTCAAGCCCGACCTGCTCCTCCGGGAATTTGTCGAAGAGGAGATGCTTGTAGAAAGTCGGGAGCTTTTTGGTCCCGTCCCTCACGCCCATCAGGTTCGATATGGACATGCCATCCGTCGCCCTGAGTATCCCGGAAGGGTCGGTGGCGGTCGGTTCCCTGTTCTCCAGGCCTTCCGAGTTCCATCCCCCGTTTTGGCCGCTGACGAAGGTGATGCCCAGACTGCCTAGGTCAGGGTTCTCGAAAGTGACCACTTTCGTCCATTCGTCGACGTCCTCGATGCCGGTCATCGTGAATGTGTATGTCCTGCCTCTGTAGACGATCTCTATGCTGAAATCGACGATTCCGTCGCCTGAGAAGTCGTCCGCATGGACCTGTATGTCGAAGGTTTTGTTCATGCCGTCGACCTGATACCCGACCGCTGAGCTCTGCAGCCATTTGATGAGGGTCGGCCCCTGCCATTTGTCCACGGTGAAGGACTGCGTGTCTGGGGAGTAGGAGCACGCGAATGAATGCGTCCCGTTCGTGAGGATTATCTCGGAATCGATCCCGCCGTGGGCCCTTCCGTCGGCGGCTTCTATCCTGAATCCGCTCTCGTTGTGCTCCGTTTGGCTCAGGCCCTCATTCATGACGAAACCGGCCGTGACGTCCATTCTCACGCCTCTGTACCTGCATTCGTCCTCGTTCTGGTCGGTGTACCCGTAGAAGATGCAGGACCATATCTGGCATATCCGTCCGGACAGCTCGAAATAGGCGCCCTTGTCCTCTATGGTGAGCCCCCCGCTCGAGAGATAGACATCGGTCCACGCGTCTGTGATATGTTTGTCGCCTCCGACGGTGATCCCGCCGTCCAGCTCCGCTATGTCCCTGGGGCCGCCGTATCCGTCGAACGACTCATCGGCGTTCCATATGAAAACGTCGTCGTATTGCCTGACGCCGTCTATTTTCCGGACCTGGTCGAGGCAAATGGTGGCGCTGTCGAGCGTCTCGTTGAAATTGTCCGTGAAAGTGGCGCCCTGAACTATGTCGTAATCGACGCCGTTTATCCTGCATTTCAGCTTCATGTCAGTTCTGAGTCCCCCTTCCGTTGTCTATGAGGCCGAGCCTCGATCTGGCATAAGAGGCCGTCCTGTCGTCCGTGGCCAGCTGAAGATCCTGCTGCCTGTACTGCCTCCAAAGGGAGAGGCCCTCAGTGACCGCGAATTCGGCGGCTCCGACGAAAGCGCCGATGGCCGCTCCGGCCGGGCCTCCGATGATCATCCCCGTAGCCGCCCCGTTTATCAGGGACGATCCCAGGGCCATGGTTTTCTTCAATGCGGTCTGGGCGTTGCCTATCATCACCTCGAATTTGTAGTTCTCGGACAGGGTGGTGTATCTCTCGAATTCGAAAAGCATCTGGGTGGTGGCTTGCCTGACCGCGAACTTCCCCATTTGCTTGAGGGAGCTTTTCAAGGCGTTCTTCGCGGCTTTCTCTTTCTTGTCCTCGTCTTTCCCGTTCCCGTCGTCCTCGGAATCGTCCGTCCCGATCGCTTTGAGCTCTATGGTTATCTTTCTCTCATCCGATGCCATCTCTCATCACCTCATGAATGTGAAGGTGCAGGCAGGGAAATCCCTGATCTGCTGTGCCCCGCTGACGCTAAGGAGCTTCATCGGAACCTCGTAGGCGTTCCCGCTCTTGAACGATATGGAGAGCGTGTACGTCTTGTTTATGTCCGCTCTGTTGTCTTTGTTGAATATGAGGTCCATGACCCCGTTGAAGAAATCGGTGTTCACCGCGTACATGGTGAATCCCACGGACAGAGCCGCCGATTTCGCCACCGTCCTGTTGAAGTCGTTCGTCCCGTAGAAAGGCTGGGAGTCCGGCTGCGCCTCGAACGTCCACTGCGCGGTGAGGAACCTTATCTCCTCGTTGAGGCCGCCAGCGTCCTTGACCGTTATGCCGGTTATCGGGTTGGAGTTGATGCCGATCAGGAACGTCCCCGACATATAGAAAACCGAGCGGAATCCCGCGTAGACCTCGTTGAAGTTGCTCACCGCCGACGGCGTGGTCATAGTCTGCCTGAGGGTGTATTCCGCGTTGCTGAACTCGAAGATGAGGTTGTAGGTCTCGGAGAAGTCCATCATGAGCTTCTGGCACACGCCGAAAGCGTTGTGCTCGCTCATGGCGTTTATGGAGAACGGCTGCTTCTGCTGGCCGAATTCCTTGCTTCCCTCGAGGAACTTCACGACCAGGTAGATCGTGTTGTGCTCGAATTCGTCTTCCCTGAGGAACTGCCTCTCGTTGGTTATGGTGACTTTGTATTTGCCGTATGTGTCGCTGTCGAGCTCGCGGATGGACTGGATCTCGCTGGCGATCTTCTCCATAACTATCTGCTTTATGTCAAGGTCTTCGATCGTTGTCGGCATCTCTCATCACTCTCCTGTGTCTGTCTTCGAAATCTGTTCGTATCGGTCCGACATCGACGCGGTCCATTCCGCGATCGAGTCGTTTATTATCCTGTTGACGTAGCCCACGTGGTTGCGCGGCCTTTTGAACGTCCTTTTTCCTTTGTCGTCATAGACGACGTACTCGCTTCCCCTTATGTCCAGGGATGAGGCGTAGCTCCCTTTCCCCCTCGGCACTATCGCGCCGGTCTTGAAGAATTCGTAGAAGTTATACACCTCGGCCGGTATGGATATCGCGACCGTCCCTGCCCCGTAGGTCACCTCAAGCGTGCTCATGAGGTTGCCGGACAGATGCCTGTCGCCGAACTCCTCCATGATCTTCCGCTCGATGATGGCCGCGAGCCTTTTGAGGTCGTCGTCGCTTATCCTCGGCATGGCTATTCGTCCTTCTTTCTCTTGAAGAACTTGTCCCAGAGGAGATCCATCGTGGTCTCCACCTTCGTGTTCTCGTCCTCTTTCTGGACCTTCGCTATCAGCTCAGGGAACGGGTTGATCGGTATCCCCACGGTCTCGCACACGGTGACGCATATGAGCGCCTGCTCGAACAGCCTGATGCTGTTGGCTATGCTGTGCACCAGAAGGGTGAGCACGACGAGCGGGAGGGTTATCCTCAGGAGCCCGGTTATGCACTGCTTGACCAGGCCCGGCTTGAGGAGCTTGTAAAGGTATCCGACCAAAGTGGACAGGAACACGATGGCGATGACTATCGCTATGAATCCCCACCCGGTCAGCTTGATCTTGCATTCGGATGTGAATATCCCGTATCTCCACGCTATGAACGCGAACGGGAGGACGGCTGAGAAGACGGTCCAAAGAACCAGCCTGGTCGCGAAAACCGACTTCGGATGGTCGTCAAGCCAGCCCGAAAGCGTCTTCTTTTCCTCTTTCCCGGCGTTCTCTGTTCTCTCTTCCTCTGCCATTGTCCGTCACTCCTTCCTGTCTTCTATCATGAGGACGTTCTCCTCTTTGACCCTGTCTATGAACTGCTGCTTGGCCTCTTCCTGCTCATCCAGCGGCTTGAAGTCCTTGTCCTGCAAGAACATCTTGTGGACGGCCACGCGCATCTCGATGTACTCGGCGTCGATGTCGTTGACCTTGGTCCCGGTTATGTAGCCCATGAACGCGCTGGATACCATCGCCCAGAGCCTTGAGATGAATTTGATCCATGCGGCGGCCACGTCGGCATCCTCGGCGGTCAGGTCCCTCATGAGGGAGGCGAATATCATCGCCGATATGACCGTGAACATTATCCTCGAGAAAACCTCCTTGAAGAGGTAGAGGCCTTTTTTCCAGCCTTCCTGACCGGATCTCTCGGTTATGGTCCTCGGGTCGACGAGGTTCTTCGCGGAAAGGTAGTATCCCGGCTCGACCGGCTTGACCCTGTACTTCCCGTGTTTTATGTCGATGACGACCTTGATCTGGTCTTTTGTGATGCTCTTGTAGTAGCGGTCGCCGTATTTCTGCGGCTTGACGAGCGCCTTGATCTCGCTGTCCTCGAGGTCGAGGATGCTGTAATCGGTTATCCCGGCCTGGCGCATTATCCTCTGCTTCATGCTGAGGATGTCCCTTGGCTGGAGCACTTTCTTCACCCATTGGGAGAAGGAGTTTATGCTGTCTTTTATCGGCTTGACCGAGCCGAAGAACTCGACCCTGGCCTTCGACAGCGCGCTTCTCTCGTCCTGCGCGTTGCTCGCCTCCCCGATGAACATGGCCGATATCATCGCGAATATGACTATCGCGACCATTATCAGCTCGTCGGTGAGGAACTCGACCGTCATCCATCTGCTTGGGTCGATTATGAACGGCACGAACGAGCATACCGCTATCAGCGCGACGCCGATGGCAAGCGCCGACACCCCGAGAAGAACCTTTCGGTTCAGGGGGTTTCTCTTCTCTTCTCTCTCCGCGCTCATATCTTCTTTATCCTATCCGTTACGACGAAGTACATTATGACGAGGAAATAGACCCCGAAGACTATGTAGAACAGCATCGCGTATTTCGAGCCGAACCACGCGAGAACATCGTTGCCGGCCAAGGCGAACCCCGTTATGAGGAAGGCTATGGCCAACACGATGAATACGATCGACATTATGATGATGATTTTGTTTCTTTTGTTCATTTTGCGTCCTTTCTTCCTGTGCCTTATCAGATCTGGGTGCCGTTGTCCTTCGGCTCATCCTCGGCCGGTGCTGCGGCTTCCTGATGGCGGGCCTCTATGTTGTTGAGCCTCTTGATCGTGTCCTGATAGGCTTTGGCCTGCTTCTCGACGGTTTCCTCTATGAACTTCTTGACGTTCGCTATGGAATCCAGGTCGACGATGCCTTTGAGCTTCTCGAACTCGTTCAGTATGGCGACTTTCGCCTCAGGGGTGTTCTGCTGCATGAGGACCATGCATTTGACTACGATGCACATGAGCTGCCTGGCGAGCGCGCTGTCTTGGATGTATTGGGAGAACATAGGCTCGATGAGGGTCTTGGTCTCAGCCAAAACGGCCTGCTTCGTGGCGTCCGGGACGGCTTTGGACACTTTCTCCGTCACGGCTTTCTCGATCTTGGTGGCGAGTTTCTTGTCCTTTATGAAGTAAGCGACCATCGCGACAAGGATGCCTCCGTCCATGATCCATTTGATGACGGTCAGGAGGTTCTCGACGGTGAACAGGCTCTCCCAGTCGCCCTCCGAGGCTTCCTTGACTATCTCGGTCATGGCCCCGCAGAGCTCTTCGTCCACGACGAATCTCGCGGTTATGACGTTCTCGCCCTCGGCGAGCGCGAACTGGTATCTGCCGCTTATGTCCTCGTCCTCGATCAGGCTGACCCCGTTCACGGCGACGAAATCGACCGTGTAGAGCAGGTCGTGCTTGGCGGTGACGGTGACTATGTCGCCGATCTCGCCCTCGAGGATGTCCGTTTTGACCGTCCCGTGCTCGGCCTTCTCTATGGTGACCTTGCAAGGCTTCTGCTCTTCCTCGGAGGAAACGGCCGGCTCAGGCTCGCTGATGGCCTCGCTCGCGGAATCGATCGGGTCTTCCAGCCTCATCGGGGCCTCTATGAACGGCTCGGCCCCCGCTTTGCTCGGGGTTCCGGAGAAACCCGTTATGGCGAACAGGCCCAGAGTCGCCAGAAAAATCTTGGAAACGCTTCTCATTCTCATTCTCCTTTTAGCGAAAGCAGCGATCTGACCATGCCAGTAAGCTCCGACATGTCCTGGGAAACCTGTTCCCTGAACCTGCGGTTCGCCTCTTTCTCGTTGGCAAGCTCCGTCCTGCATTCGGAAAGCAGGTCGTTGGCTTCCTTGAGTATGTCCTCTTTCGTGGTGACATACCATTCTTTGCCGTCATAGACGATGACGTCGTTGCTGGACGGCTTGACCAGCTTCGACATATTACGGATATCCAATGCGACCTTCATATTCCTCACTCCGCTACATTTGACCTCATTTTAATATGAAAATGAAAAAAAGAAAAGACAAAGCGCAAAGCGCCTTGCCCTTCCACAGAAAGAACGCAGTAAAGTAGGAACTTACCTTACCATCCCTATTTTAAGGCTTTTTTCATACATGTTTCAAGAAAAAAGGTTTTCATTCGATGGTTTGTGGCGTTTCCTGCATGTTTTCGGAAGGCTGGGCGGCCTCTTCGGCCTTCTCTTCCTTCTTATTGACGGATTCCTTCATCCTCTTGAGCTTGTCGACGTGCTCCATCTCGTCCTTGCGGATCTCCTCAAGGTCGGCGATCATGCCTCTTTTGACGGCGTCGCCGAGGTCCATTCTCATCACATCGGATATGGCCTCGTTGTATTCCTTGATGGCCTCGTACTCGCTGTCTATCAGGGAGTCGATGCAGTCCTTCTGCTCCGTCGCGGCCTGAGGCGCGTCGTCCTCATCCTCGTCGCCGTAGATGGACTCGCTGTCGCCCGGGGTGCTCGGGATGTTTATCCCGTCGTCGCCTGGGTCGGAATGGCTCTCGGTCGCCTTCATCTCGGCCGGCCTGGCCTTCGGGAATTCCTGGTAATACGCCTCTATCGTGGATTCGTAGTCCGGGTCGCCCTCGCTCACGCCGTTGTACTCAAGGAATTTGGCGAGCTTCGGGTCGTCTATCTTGTGCCCAGGCGTCGGGGAGGCCGCTGGTTGCGGCTTCGGTTGCCCTTGGGGCTGAGGGGAGGTGAAATACTCCTCGAGGGATGGGCCGAAATCGGTCCCGTCCATCTGCATGATCAGGATCTTCTTGGCGCGCTCGTCGCCTTTCTTGGCGGCCTCACGCAAGGATTTCATCTTGTCGAAAGGTATGTATGCCATCTTCGGTTACCCCCTATGGTCAGTCGCGGTTGTTCATCTCGGAGATGTCTTCCCTGACCTCGCAGCCGGAGTCCTTGAACTCCATCTTCCAGAGCTTCTCCGCCTGCTCTCTCTCCTTCTTGATGACGTCCGGGGCTATGATGTTCAGGGAGAATCTGAACATCTTGTCGTTCTTGCCGAACTCGTCGTCTTTGTATCTCCTGAAGATGTCCTCCTCAAGGGAGCAATGCCTGTAGTCGTAGTTGTGCTCGACCGTGGCGAAATAGTCAGCCTCGGACATCAGCTTGAGATCCTCGCCGATGAACTCGATGCTGTCGTCTGAGTCCTCTTTGGTGAAGTCCGGGAGATCCTCGACTTTCTGGTGGAGTATCTCGACCTTCGCGTCCAAAAGGCCTTCGACCGCGGCTTTTATTTTGTCCAGGGAGTCCTGGATCTGCTCTTTCGAGCGCCCTTTCAATGGGATGCTTACGAAAACTTTCTTCATTTTCATTACCTCTTTACAATGATAGCAAAGCCTATCGCTTTGGTAAAGCGTCCGGCTTATACTCGCTTCTCGCCCTGAGTATGTCCACGGTCTTTATGTCCAAAGCCCCGCCGAAGAACCTGTCCAGCGAATTGCGGAAAACGCGTTTTCCGGTGGCCAGATAGAATATGGTCGCGCACGAATGGAACTTCTTGGAGTCGGTCTCGCCGAAGCATTTCGTCAGATAGGCCTTGTCCGGGAAGGAGTTGACTATCCTGAAAAGGCTGACGAGCCTCCTTCTGAGCCCCCAGTTGGCGTAGAACGCCTTGGCGTCCCCAATCCCGTCGAATGCGTAGAAATCGGATACCGGGGATTTGCCGAGCCCTTTCACCTGCGGGAATATGAACCACATCCAGTGGCCGTTCTTCTCGCCTCTCTTGAGCCCTTCCCTGACGTCTTTGTAGACGCTGTCGTAGCCGTCTATGTATCTTTTGTTTCTGTCGTCGGCCATGCTTATGCCCCGAAGGCCTCCTCGCTCATGCCGAGCCCTTTCGCGAACTCGAGGGCCTCGTCCCTGTCGAGGATGGGATATCCTGCGCTTGGGTGCGGCCCGCGCTCGAATTCCACTCTCTGCCATGAGTCGTGGAACTTCTGGTTGACCCAGAAGTCGTTTCCGTCCGCATCGGTCTTGAATAGCGTGTTGCCGAAGCGGCAATAGGTCTCATTCTCTTCCATAGTAATTCTCTCTCCTTATGTTCTCGACGCCGTTGGGTATCTCGACGTCTTTGTAGATGGTCCTGTTCATGTAATCGAGGTAGCGCAGCCTTTCCTGCTTCTCATCGTCGGGAAGGTCGCCGATCTTGGCTTGTTTCTGCATGTCGTAGTAGTCATGCCCCGACATGATCCCGTCCGCCCTTTGGAAGAAATTCCCATGCTCGTCGATGGACAGGCCGTTCTTGGCCGCGTACATCTTCGGGAGCATGAACTGAACCTCGACTTTGTGGCCGTTCGGGGACACGAGCTTCAGCCCTATGTCCTTATAGCCTTCCTGCATCATGCCGTTTTTGGACGCGAGATACCTGTTCTGAAGGTATCTGACCTTGTATCCGCGGGACATCAGCGCCTCGATGAAATCGTTGGTGCTCCCGGCGAACTCGTCAGGGTTGAACAGGATGGTGTACCTTATGAGGTCGTCGCACCACTCCACGGCTTCCTGCGCGGTGTTCCCATAGTATTCCATGTTCTCCTGCAGCTTGTGGGCGATGCTGTCCGGGCTTTTCACGACATGGTCAAGGCCGACCATATCGCCGCCGATCAGCTTCGATATGCCTCTCATATCCTCGGTGATCGGGGCCTCGTTGGCCAGCGACTGCTCATGGAGGGCAGACGCCGTCTGCCTGATCTCAGGCGGATAGGAGGCCAAAGGCGGGAGCGAGTCTTTCACGTATCGGGAATCCATCTCCCCTTGTTTCCGCACGTCAAAGGACAGGTCGGCCTCGCTGAGGCCCATCGCGTTGGCGACGGCGGCGCCGTCTTTAGGCGCGAATTGGCCGCCTTTTGAGCTTCCTTTTGGGTAATGATTCTCGTTCATTTTGCGCTCCTTTCGAGGAAATTATCCTCTTAGAAATATCATTTGTCAATATGTTTCTTTGACTTTTTTGTAAACGATCTCGCTTTGAAAGGCTTATCAGCCTTTCTCGTCGAGCATCTTGACGCCCCTGCTATCGTCTGCCCGTTTCCCATCGTCATTCCCCCGATGAGAAGCCCATGGTCTTCACCCTCTCGACCATCGGCTTGTCTTTTTTGGCCTCGAAGCTCGGGCAATGGAAGATATCCACCCCGTGGTCGGCGAGATCGTTCTTCGCCGCGTTCATCTTGGCGCACCTGAGCCCGTCGGAATGCACGCACTTGGCGCAGTTCGGGACGATCATCTTCCTCCCGACCATCTCGCCGTCGACGCCCTCGATGTTCTCGGTGTATCTGTTATTTCCTGATTCCATAGTACAATACCACCCTTTCCGTGCCGATCCCGCCGTCGCGCTCGACCTTGACGTCCTTCACGAAGAAATCTATGTCGTTCGGGAACATCCCCTCGCTCTCGTGGGTGTTCCTCGTGATGAGCATGTCCTGCCCCTGCGGGACGTCTATCCTTATGAGTATGTCCTTCTTGGTCGCCCCGACCTTCCCTTTCATGTGGGACAGGTTCGGGCAGGCGGAGAAGCTGAGGAACGACCCGTCCTTCGGCATCACCGATCCGATGAGGGCCGTCAGCCTGTTGGCCAGGTCGTCCATGGTGTACGTGCCCTTCACGAGCCTGTCGTGCCAGCCGTTGTTCTCGGTCGGGAGGCCGTCCAGGACGCCCGTGTTCTTGAGCCACGATACGAGAGGGCCGGTGCCGATGTACCTGTCGACCTGCATGTTCCTCGGGGCGTGGCACGAATGCGTGGCCTTCTCCATCGTCTTTCTGAAAAGCTCGACGTTCGCCCTGGAGAGGTAATCGCCTGGGTTCGTGTTCGGGTCATACCCCTTCACGGCTTTGAACTGCTTGAGCATCTCGTCGTACCCGAGGCGCATCGCGGTGTTGAGGTAGAAGGAGGTCGATCCGGTGCCGATGTAATGGTCTATGACGCTCCAGTCCTGCGGGGTGAGCCCTGAGCTGGCCATCGCCTGGCGCTGGAAGTCCCTGTATTCGTTGTAGTCCATCGGCGTGAACCTTTGGGAGATCTCGCCTTGGGTGTTCGCGCTGTCCATCTCGGAATGGACGTAGTCTATCATCTCCTGCCTGGTCTGCGGGTCCGCTTGGTTATAGTAATCGGAAAAATCCTGCCCGTAGGCGCCGCTGGTTATCGCGTCGATTATGTCCTGGGTGGACTTCATCGACCCGCTGTGGTATTTCTTGAGCCCGGTCTTGTCGTCTTGGTAGCCCTCGCCGCCGCTGGCGACGTATTTGCCGGTATTCGGGTCATAGCTTTCCTGCTGGTTCCCGCCGCCTGGTTTAGTTGCCATATTTGTAGCCTCCGAACATATCCCTCGCTATTTTGTTCTCCGCCTCGATGCTCAGAACGTTGGGGTCGTGGGTTTCGAGGTATTGGGCTATCTCATCCAGGATCTTATGGGTCGTCAAAACATTGTCCCTATAGATGTCTATGTTCTCCCAATATTCCTCTTCCGTCATGTGGAAGCGTTCCATTGTTCTTCTTTTCAGTTCGTCAAACATTCTCGCAGCCTCCGCTAATCGTAAACGACGTCGACGATATTCGGGTTTATGATATCGAATTGGTATCCTTCGCCGGCTATCGCGTCAAAACCCATGATCATCGCGCACAAGCCGCAGTCTTTTGAGATCTGCCTTTCCAAAGAAGCGCATATCTGCCCTGCCTGGCTCGCGCTCATTTTCCCGCCTTCGGTCAGTTTGCCGATCAAATTGCCGACGATCGCGGGTTTGTTTCTCTCGAACGCCTGCCTGAAAGCGTCTATGTCGTCGCCCCTGTTGGAATAAGGGCAAAAGGTGTATTTGACGCCATCCATCTTCACGATGCCCTTGATGGTATGGGCGGCGCCTTCGTCGTATTCGTAGCCGCCGGTGGCCATATAGCAAACCGAGCCGAAATAGGAGCAGTTCTTCCCGCCGACGCGCGATAGGGTCGAGTTGATTTGGGAATTCTGATCCCAGAAACTTCTCTTGACTTCCTTCCAAACCGCTTCGCTCGCGATGCCCATGTTCCTCGTCACCGGGATTTCCTTCGCGTCGGACAGATACCTTCTCAGATCGTCCTCATCGCTTCCGTAATCGAGGCTCATGCTTGGGAAGTTCCGCGCGCGATCTCTGTAATCGCTTGCCGTAATCGGTTTCATGCGGTTGTTGCCCGGATATCTGTTCATCTGGATGCAGGCGGCCAAAACGCTGACTTTGTAGTCAGGTTTATACGGGTTGACCGAGATCATCTCGCTGTTCAGGATGTTGTTGGCGAGCAAATTGTCGACCAGCTTGCTTCCGAACAGCTTGTGCATGTTCAGCGCCGCTTCGTCGGGGGAGCTGAATCTGATCTGGCTTTCGCCTTCCATATTCAGCCTGTCGACCTCGCCCTGCACGAGCTCGGGATACAGCTGATCCTGAACCATCGCGTCGAACTGATCGGCGACGTTCTTGTCGCCGTCGTAGGCGCTTTTCCACTGTGGGTTGCTTGCGAGGATGGCGTCCCTGTACTGCTCCCACGTGTCTATCTGCTGCCCGTTGAATGAGCATGACACCTGGGCGTACTTGCCGTCCTCGACGTTATATACTTCCAGGCCGTGGCCGCCATTGCCTGGCTTTGTCGCGAGCATATGGCGTCACCTCCCCTTAGTTGCCGTTCTTCTTCTTGAGGAACCCGCTCAGGCTCGGCTTGGCCGCCGGGGCAGCCCCGCCCGTGACGCTCGCCGGGACGTTGCCCCCGAAGAGCTGGTTCAATACGTTCATGTTCTGCTGGGTCAGGCCGTTGCCCGCGCTCGGGGCTCCCTGGTTCGGGGCCTGAAGGGTCTGGCCAGGCTGGGCGCCAGGCTGACCTGGGGCAGGCGTGACCGGGGTCGGGGCCGGCTGTGGCGCTGGCTGCGGCCTTGGCTGAGGCGCTGGCTGAGGCTTCGGCTGTGGGGCGACCATCGCAGGGGTGCCCGGCTTGACCTTCATCGCGCCGGTGTTCTGGTTGATGACCGGGGTCTCCTGGCCGCTTGCCTGGGCTTTCTGCTGGGCGGCTTTCTCATCGGCTGAGCGGCGCCCTTTCTTCGTCTCGTCGAAAACGGAGCTCTCGCCCTCGAACTCGCCCTTGACGGTGTCGTATCTGCGTTTGCCCACATCCCATATGTCGGCCCCCGCGATATGCGTCTTGAAATCGCCTTTGGTGACGACCTCCCCGCCTGTGGTGTAGTAATTGCCTCTGTATCTGTCCCAGTATTTTCCGCTCTGGTTGGCGAAATCGCGCTTGACGTCGTCGATCTTGACGCCGTTCTCGCCTCCCGTCAGGAGAGGGTTGACCGTCTCGCCGCGGCTTGGCCCGTATTTCGGGTTTATCGCCTCGCCGTTGACCGATTTGTAGGTGAATTTCCCGTCGCCGGTCCTCGGCTGCATAGTGTCGTTGTTGGCTTTCCTATGGTCGCTGTTCACGCCCGGGGCCCTCTGGTTAGGGTCCCTCGCCATCGGGGATCCGCCCCCGCCGACGCCTTCCTGATACTGCCCGAACCCGCTTCCCGCGGTGTCCTGGATCTTGCTTTTCACATAGGGTTTCTTATTGGCCATGCTTAAATACCTCACGATCTTGCTTTCGACCTTATTTTACAAACCTTTCCCCGCATACGCAACGAAAAAAGGGCACACCCTTTTTGGGTATGCCCTGATTCGCTCGTGGCTGACGCGGTTAGGCGCTTGCGGAGACTTCGATCGGGGTGCTGTTGACAGCGGCGACCTTGCCATCCCAGAGGGCGACAATGAAGTACTTGTCGGTTCCGCTCTGCGGGGCGGCTGGGTCGAAGGTCGACAGGTTGATGATCTGGGTGCACTTGCCCATGAAGGTGCCGTCCGCGGCGTCGCCGATGGCTGGCGCGGTGGCGTTCTTGTAGGCATAGATGCCGTCGACGATCTTATCGCCTGGGATCAGGTAGAGGCCGCTGATGAGCTTGGTGGTCGCGTTGTAGGCGTACTTGAGCTGAGCGGAGGTATTGGTGTCGTTGGCAGCGGTGACGTTGCTGGTGTGGACATAGATGCCGATCCTCTTGTTGTCCGGGACGAAGACGTCGTGGTAGATGCGGATGTTGACCTTGTAGCCATCGAAGTCCTGGACGACCTCTGGGCCGAAGACCTTGACCTTATCGTACTTGGTGACGTGGGCGACGGCGCTCTTGGCGACGACCATGAAGTCGATCTTCTGGGAGCCGTCTTTCCAGGTGTAGCCATTGTCCCCGTTGAGCTGGATCATGGTCCTGAAACGGTTGGCCGGGACGGCGATGATGTCGCGCCCCTCGTACTGGCCGATCTGGAACTTGACGTCGTCCTTGTATTCGGTCTGCCTGAGGGTCTTGACGACCTCGCCGGTGCTCCTCAGGTTGTTGAAGAATTTGTTGGAGCAGAAGATGACCTGGTCAGCTTCCGGGACCTCGTAGTCGCCGAGTTTCTCGAACGCGTCGTTGAGGGCCTGGATAGGTCCGTCTGGGTTGTAGCCCATGCCGGAGGCGAGCTGGATGGTGCTGGTGCTCACGGTGGCGGCCAATTCGGCCAGCTTGGAGAAGACGTAAGCGTCAACCTCAGGGATGACCTTGGTCCTGCTGAACTCCTTGGTGGAGGCGGCGACCGCTAAGCCGTCGGTCTCCTCATCGTCGAAGAGCTCGATGCGGAGCTGGGTGCCGCGATCGCACTGGATCGTGAATTCCTGCCACTCGAAGGAGACGTCGCCCTGCTGGTAGCCGTAGCCTTTGATGCTGGTGCCGTCGTGGTTGGCGGTTGAGTTGCCGGCGTAGTTGCCGTCGACCTGCTTGTTGGCGCGATGGTAGTCGCTGAGGCCGGTTGACGCGAACTTGCCTATTTTGACGGTTTTGACCCCGGTGAATTTCAGGAGGTCCCTGTCCCCGTCGAGGACGCTTGAGCACGCTTCGGCCTTATAGACTTTGTCCCAGGCCTTGGTGCCGTACTTGGTGATTAAATCGATGGAGTTTGCCATTGTTTTCTTGCCTTTCTTTCACGCTCGGCAAGGAATCGTTCCCTATGCTCGCTCCGCTCTCTCTGCTTTCTGAATCAGTAGATTACCACTTGAATCTCTTCTGAGCCTCTTCCCAGCCCTTCTGGTCCTCGTCCTCCTCGGATGGCTTCTGCCCATCCTCTGATGGCTTCGGTCCTTCCGGATGCTGTTCCGGACCCTTAGGCGCCTCATCGACGCCCGCGGCTGCCTTGAAGGCCTCCGGGCTTTCGCCCGGCTTTATCTCCTTGGCGGCCTCCGCCTGCTCCTGGGTGATGCCTTGGGCACCTTCCCCTGCGCTTGCGATCGGGTCTGGGGTCGGGTCGTTCTTGAATTCGTCGGTCAGCTGATATCCCATGAACTGGGTCAGCGTCTCGAGGTCCTTCCTGTCCATCTTCCCTTCCTTGAAGGTCTCGTAGAAGGTATCCATGATCTGCTCGTCGGTGAGCCCCGCTGCCTGAAGCTGCTTCTTTAAGGACTCCATCTCGGCTCTGTCCATGTGTTTCCCTCTCCTTCCTTAGATCTTGTAGTATTTGCTCATGACGTAGTCCTCCTCGGACTGCGCCGCGCCCGGCTGGCCCTCGTTTCCGAGCGCCGTTATGGTAGAGACCGGCTCCGGGTTCTCCGGCTCCTGCGGCTTCGCGTTCGGGTCTGGGGCGAAATTCGGGTTCGGCTGCCCGCCTGCCCCGGCCCCTTTCCACTCGGGATGAGTCGCCAACTCGCCCTGGATCGACTCGACGGTGACCTCGAGGCCCTTCGATTTTATGATGGCTTTCGCGTCATCGAACCTCGACCTGTCTATGCCGCTCTCGAGCAATGCGACCTGCTCCTTGACCCCGGCAAGCTCGGCGTCCCTCGCGGCGGAATCGGCCTGCCAGCCTGTCCTCGCCTCGTCGAACTCCTGCCTGACGGTCTCGTATCTCTGGGCGTTCCCCATAAGCTCGTCCATCGCCTTCTCGTCGTCCACGCCGTAGCGGCCGTAGATGGCGCGGTAGGTCTGCTCTCGCGTCTCCATGCGGGTCTTGCCGACCAGCTCATTGACCTGGCTCTGCGTGAACGTCCTCTCGGCCGGATGGGCCTCAGGTTCGTTCCCTGCCTCGGCGTTCGCGTCGCCTCCGTTCGGCATGCCGCCCTGCCCCTCAGGCTCGGATGGACCCGTGGCTGGGGCGATGTCCCCGGACAGCCCTTGGCCGTCCTCCGCGGAAACCGTCTCTGCGTCGTGGATCTCCTCTGCCGTCGGCACAGGCGAGCTGCTCAGCCCGATGCCTCCCTCGGCGGAAGGGGAAGTGCCTTCCTGCGGGGCGCCGACCGCCCCCTCGCCTTCCGAAATGATCTTCTCTTCGACATCCATAAACTTTTTACCTCACTGGAATCTGAGTCCGAAACCCGGTGCCAGGCGCCGGTACCTTTGCCAACATTATAACGCCCATACGCGAGGCAAATCAAACCAAAATGGGTTTTTTCTGTATTTATTAATACCTTTGGTATTGATAACCGCCGGGATTTCTTCATTCTTACGGAAAACCCCCATTCTAAGGGATTTCTCCTTCATCCATTTCTCTTATGCGTACAATAGGCATAAATCATAAGAATTAACTTCTTCCCGGGATTACCAATATCCTGAAGGATATTAGTAAATACACAGAAAAATCGCGGTTCGCCTTTACATATATTAATATATGTAACCTATTTACATACCCCGATATGTGCGCTATAATCCTCTCAGAAAGGAGCCGCGACGATGGACTTCATAGACCTGAAAGGCATACGGGCCGCGAGGAGATCCCTCGGGATGACCCAGTCCGAGCTGGCCGCCAAGGCCGGCATAACCCAGCAGCACCTGTCCAAGATAGAGAGGCTCGCGTCCGACGCGGGCGCATCCACCCTGAGCAGGATAGCCAACGCCCTCGGCGTGGGGATCGTCCTCAGATGACCCCGGCGGAGAGGCTCTCGTCCCTCGGGTACTCGCCGATAGCCGACCTCCCGTTCGGGGAGGCCAGGGACGCGCTTGAGGGGATCGTGCGGAGGCGCCCCCTGCCGGAAGGGGCCGCGTATTGGGGGAAGATCCTGGCCCAGAGGCTGAGCTACGCGTTCCCGGACGGGTCCGAGGCGGTCAACGAGATAGCGTTCGCGCTGATCTTCCTCATAGGGCCGGACGGGGGCCTGATGGACTGCCTGATGACCCCGGCGGGCGGGATCGAGATAAAGGCCCAGCCCGACTTCGAGGCCATAAAGGAGATACACGCCACGTACAGGCACGACCTCGGCGAGATCGCGGGGGACGACGCCAGGGAAGGCGAAGGGAGGCTCGCATAGGGCCTCTTTTCCTTCTCTGTGGATGGGTATATGGTGTTAATATTCGGGATGGGCTAGGGGTTTTCGGAGGGAAAAAGAGACCCACCCCCCCTCAAAAAGACTGACACTACCCACCCCCTGGGGGTA